>Ga0247815_10001013_pt1 | contig 21813 bp, 19 predicted proteins | sample UWRJL194509B1_FD_181014 | JGI IMG/M metagenome (GOLD analysis project Ga0247815, IMG submission 181014) | Plant litter microbial communities from Arlington Agricultural Research Station in Wisconsin, United States - UWRJ-L194-509B-1 | ecosystem: Environmental > Terrestrial > Plant litter >...
GACAAATAAGAAATGGCAGTATCAATTGATGACATCAAGAAGCTAAAAGAACTAACTGGCGTTGGTCTGACTGACGCGAAGGTTGCACTTGTTGCGGCTGACGGTGACTTCGACAAAGCACTTGAAGAAATGCGCAAAAAAGGTCTTACAAAGGCTGAAAAGAAAGCTGACCGTGAAGCACTTGAAGGTGTGATCGACAGCTATGTTCACGGTGGCCGTATCGGTGTACTCGTGGAAGTTAACTGTGAGACAGACTTCGTTGCTCGTACTGACGGCTTCAAAGAATTCGCTCACATGATTTCACTCCAGGTTGCTTCAATGTCACCTGTCTACGTATCAGAAGAAGAAATTCCAGCTGAAGAAGTAGAACGTGTTCGTGCAGAAGCAGTCGCCAGTGGTGCTGCTGAAGGTAAACCTGCTGACATCGCTGAGAAGATCATCGATGGACAGGTAAAGAAGTACTTCTCTGAAAAAGTACTTTTGAACCAACAATACATCATGGACGATTCTATGACTGTTGGAACATTCCTCAAGCAGACTATCGGACAAGTTGGTGAAAACATTATCGTTCGTCGCTTCAAGCGAATCGAACTTGGTGTTAACGACTAAGACTCGCACATTTGCATGACAAATCCAGAACAGCCTGTCATCGATTCTATAGAAAAAGAGCCACGTGCTCCCAAACTATACAATTACAGAACTGTGATGGAAGCGTTTCATGAAAATAACATTCCAGACGACGACATCATCTATGTAGGTGGTGTCGTTTCTGATTGGGCATCGGGACTTCTTTCGTGGAATACAATCGAGGAGGTTCAGCGCTCTAAAACAGATCTCGATCTATTTAGTGATCGACTTAATGAAGCCAAGAAATTATTAGAGAAAGCCGAACAATTACTGATTGATGAGCATTGGGATCAAGCGCTCGAGATGCAAGACGAAGCAAATAAGATTCTTGACGCGCGTACCGGTTTGTTTCAACTTGAAGACACACAGACAGGGGATAGGTTTGTTATTGAAAAGGTATTACTAACTGGTGATAGAACTCGCCGTGCTGAACTATATGTATCGGGCGAGAATCAAACTATATCGGCCGACACCTCAAGACTACGTGTCTATGTCGATGCAACGAAACTACGCGAGAATGAACAAGTAGCCCTTGATCAATATGTTGCAAAGATGGAAATATCATCCCACTAAGAACTGGTATACTAGAAGTACTATGTTTGATACAAAACCCTACGAAGACCGATTTAGCGCCGCTGTTGCCCATTTTGAAGATGAACTAAAAAAAGTCCGAACCGGACGAGCTCACCCGGGCATGCTTGATAGCATTCAGGTTGAAGCCTACGGTCAACGTATGCCACTTAACCAGGTCGCCAATGTGACTGCACCTGAACCACAGCTTTTAACGGTCACACCTTTTGACCCAAGCAACATTCAAATTATTGCTGCCGGCATTCGCCAAGATCAAGCACTTGGTCTTAACCCAAGTGACGACGGGCGAGTGATCCGCGTTCCAATCCCACCGCTTACCGAAGAACGTCGTAAGCTCCTCGTAAAGCAAACAAGCGAAAAGGTTGAAGAAGCTCGTATTGCCCTTCGAAACGTTCGCCAGGACGCTCTTAAAGATGCAAAGCGCAAAAAAGAAGCCAAGGAACTCTCTGAGGATGACCTAAAAGGTATCGAGAAATCTATCGATGCCAGTGTTGCGACATTTAACAGTAAACTGGATGTTGCTTTCAAGGAAAAAGAGAAAGACATCCTTACGCTCTAATGCCACAAGATAGAACTGATACACCAAAGGACGATGGGCCAGCTATTCCTCGTCACGTTGGATATATTGTCGATGGTAATCGCCGTTGGGCAAAAAAGCACGGGCTTCCTTCGTACGAAGGACACCTTGCCGGATATAACGCCTTAAAAGATGTTGGAATTGCGACACTTGAAGCCGGCGCTGAATATATGTCAGCGTATATTTTCTCGACCGAAAATTGGAAGCGTAGTGTTGATGAAGTAAAGCGCCTTATGGGGCTCACGCTGAAGATTATTACGTCTGACGTGCCTTTATTTAATAAGTATAATGTTCGTCTCAAGATTATTGGTTCGCGCGAAGGTGTTGATCCAAAGATCACCAAGGCGATGGACGCCGCCGAAGAGGCAACAAAAGACAATACCGGTGGAGTATTTGCGCTCTGTTTTAACTATGGCGGCCAACTCGAAATTACCGATGCGGTTAAAAAAATTGTTCAGTCTGGTGTTAAAGCAGAAAAAGTCACGCCTGAGCTAATCGCCGAGAATCTTTATGTGCCAGAAGTGCCACCGATGGATTTGATCGTTCGTACCAGTGGTGAAAAGCGCCTCAGTAACTTTATGTTGTGGCGAGCAGCGTACAGCGAAATCATTTTCTTGGATCAAATGTGGCCAGATATGACAAAAGATGACGTCACGGCTATAATAAAAGAATATTCGCGTCGACAACGACGCTTCGGAGGGTAATAGGAAGCTGTATGGATCTTATTTTAGGAATTATTATTGGGATTATTGTACTCGTCATCTTGGTGGTGGTGCATGAATTTGGACACGCAGTTGTCGCGCGTCGAAACGGCGTCGTTGTTGAAGAATTTGGTATCGGATTTCCTCCACGCGCTTGGGCAAAGAAATTAAAAAACGGTGTTCTATTTAGTTTGAACTGGCTTCCACTTGGTGGATTCGTAAAACTTCAAGGCGAATACGATGCGTCTGATAAAAAAGGTGACTATGGTGCGGCAACCTTTTGGCAGAAGACACGGATCTTGCTTGCTGGAGTCTTGGTTAACTGGGGGGTTGCAGCGTTACTGCTGACGATCCTCGCACTTGTTGGACTTCCAAAAATCCTTCCTGATCAGTTCTCGATTGCATCAGACACACATCAGGTATCAGAGCCTGTGCTACTTTCATCTGTCGTAAAAGATTACCCAGCAGCAAAAGCTGGCCTTCAAGATGGTGATACGATCACGAGTGTAAATGGTGAAAAGATCGAAACTGTCGGCGAATTCATCGCACTTACAAAAGAGAAGAAAGGTACGACTGTCGCCGTCGACTTTGTTCGTGATGGTCAAAACATGTCAGCAAACGTAGCCCTCCGTGATACAAATACGGGTGTGTTTGGTTCAACGCTTTCTCAAAAGCAGCTTATCCGTGCAACGTGGTCAGCGCCAATTGTTGGTGTTGCGACGACGGGTCAATTCACTTGGGTGACACTCCAAGGTCTTGGGCAATTAGTTGGTAATTTCTTCTCTGGTTTATTCTTGCAACTGAGTCCAAACGAGGACACACGCAAGGTTGCAACCGAGAACCTCGAAGCTGCGGGTAATAGTGTTGCAGGTCCAATCGGCATTTTGGGTACGATCTTCCCAGCGGCGAGTAAGGCCGGTCCAACAGAGGTACTTTTCCTTGCTGCGATCATTTCATTGACACTTGCAGTCATGAACACGCTTCCGATTCCAGCACTTGATGGGGGACGATGGTTCGTTATGGCGATCTACAAGATTCGTAAAAAGAAGTTAACAAAAGAGCGTGAAGAGAAGATTCAAGCGATTGGATTTACCTCATTAATGATATTAATTCTAGTGATTACAATTGGTGATGTTGCGAAACTCTTTAACTAAACTTACCTCACGACCAGTCGACTTTAAGTGGTGGATGGCAATCGTTTTGCCTTTATGGGTAGGGGCAGGCTTTATATTGGCACAGGTCATTGTTGGGCTTGTGCTTGGACTTATTGACGCTGCGAATATCTCGCTTGCAGGGATTAATGATTCATCCTTCCAGACGATTGCTTCCGGTGTTATTTACTTGCTGTCGATTGGAATCGTCATCGGCGTGCCGTGGATTGTAAAGAAATACAAAACGTCACGCGACGATTTAGGTCTACGAGAATGGCCAGCGTGGATCGACCTTTTAATTGCACCAGGTGCCTTTATTGCCTACGTACTTCTATCGTATATATTTACGACGCTTGCGATGCACCTGCCTTTTTACAATGCAGAACAGGTTCAGGACACGGGGTTCACGCAGTTGACTCAAGGATATGAGTATCTTCTCGCGTTTGTAACATTGGTGGTGATCGCGCCGATTGCAGAAGAAATTCTGTTCCGTGGATACCTTTTGGGTAAGCTCCGAAAACACGTATCACTTTGGGTTTCAATTCTTATCACCAGTCTGTTATTTGCGGTTGTTCACTTCCAGTTTAACGTTGGCGTTGACGTGTTTGCGCTCAGTATTGTGCTCTGTTTGCTTCGTGTTTGGACAGGAAGATTGGCGCCAGCGATCTTGCTTCATATGATTAAAAATGGAATTGCCTTCTACTTCCTCTTTATTAATCCTTTCCTTTAAATTAAAGTAGGTAACAGATTATGAGAGTTTCACATTTATTTACAAAGACAACGAAGAACGCGCCGGCTGATGAAGTCTCGAAGAACGCGCAGCTTTTGATTCGCGGCGGCTATATCTCAAAAGAGATGGCTGGTGTCTACGACTATCTTCCACTTGGAAAAAGAGTACTCGAAAAGATAACTCAGATTATTCGTGAAGAAATGAATGCGATTGGTGGAAATGAAATTAGCCTCACGGCATTACAAAATAGCGAGCCTTGGAAGGCATCAGGACGATGGGATGATGAAGTACTTGATGTTTGGTTTAAGACGAAGCTTGCCAATGGAACAGAACTTGGCCTGGCACCAACTCACGAAGAACCGCTCACGAAACTTATGAAGACATACATTCAAAGTTACAAAGACCTTCCGGTGTACCCGTACCAATTTCAAATTAAGTTCCGTAATGAAATTCGTTCAAAGAGTGGATTGATGCGTGGGCGTGAATTCTGGATGAAAGACCTTTATAGCTTTAGTCGAACTCAAGAAGAGCACGATGCATTCTATGACGGTGCTGTAAGCGATGCATACGCACGAGTCTTTGAACGACTCGGCCTGGGAGCAATCACCTATAGAACATTTGCGAGTGGAGGAAGCTTTGCGAAGTTCAGCCACGAATATCAGACACTCAGTCCAGTTGGTGAAGATACCATCTACGTGCACAAAGAAAAGGGCATTGCGATCAACGAAGAGGTGTATACAGATGAAGTGTTAGCTGACCTCGGGATTACAAAAGACGAACTAGTAGAAGAAAAAGCTGTAGAAGTTGGTAATATCTTTACACTCGGAACAAGGTTTAGCGATCCACTTGAGTTGAACTTTACAGATGAAAACGGTGAGTCAAAGCCTGTCGTGATGGGAAGTTACGGGATTGGTCCAAGTCGATTGATGGGATTGATCGCTGAACACTTTGCTGATGACAAGGGGCTTGTCTGGCCAGAAAACGTTGCACCATTTAAGGTATACCTCGTCAGTATCGGCGACGTAAAGACGCAAGCTGACGCATTATATGACGATTTAACTGCAAAAGGCATCGAAGTATTGTATGATGATCGAGATGAAAGGGCAGGTGCAAAGTTTGCTGACGCGGAACTCCTTGGGATTCCATATCGCGTGACCGTGAGTGAACGACTCGTCGCTGACCAAAAAATTGAATTTACACCCCGTGCAACTGGCGAATCAGAAGTATTGACAGGTGAAGATCTGCTTGCTAAACTAGGCTAAATAGAGATGCAAAGTAGGCGTCCTACGCTATATATAGTGTAGGACGCCTTCAAAAAGCGAATTTTGACCCAGTGCACCTATTCTAAGAAAGAGAAATTATGAAGAAACAATATCAAATCACACTTGAAGGTAAGAAAGAGCTTGAAACAGAGCTCGTTGGCCTAAAATCTCGCCGCGGTGACGTTGCCGAGAAAATCTCTGAAGCACGTGACTTTGGTGACCTCAGCGAGAATGCTGAATACGATGCAGCCCGTGAAGAACAAGGTCTCCTTGAAACTCGTATTGCCGAGATTGAAGACATCATTAATAACGCTGACATTATCAAAGCTGGCAAAAAGACCTCTGTCGATCTTGGAAGCAAGGTTGAACTAAAGACTGGTAGCAAAAAAGTTGTCTATACAGTTGTTGGTCCAGTTGAAGCGAACCCACTTGAAGGTAAGATTAGTAACGAATCTCCGATTGGTATGGCACTTTATGGTAAGAAGGTTGGCGACAAGATCTCGATCGACACACCAAAGGGTGGCATTTCTTACGACATCGTTTCTATTGGCTAATCTTTTTTCAGATGAGTAATACAATAAGCCTTTCTTCGGAAAGGTTTATTTTTTTGTCATACAACTTATGTTAAACTGGTAGGAATGCGATTTCACCATAAGAAACTTGGGTTCACGATCGTTGAACTCCTCATTGTAATCGTGGTGATAGGTATTCTTGCTGCCATTACAATCGTTGCCTACAACGGTATTAGTCGTCAGGCGACTGCATCGGGTATGAGATCTGAATTAAAAACAGCTGCAACTCAAATTAACCTCGACAAGGCTAAAACAGACAGTTTTCCCTCATCCCTTACCGCAGCAAATGATGGCAAAGGAATTGTGGCAGGCATTAACGGAGGGTTTCAGTACACAGGTTCGAGTTCATCATTCTGTCTTACGGTAAGTTCAACTCGCTATACTGATCTTATATTTTCGATTACACAGGACGGAGTTGTAAAATCAGAGGCATGTCCAGGATACTTCGATTCAACGTACACAGTGTTCGCGTATGATACAACACTGACGAATTGTGGTGTTGCGCGAACAGTCCAGCTTCCCGTGACCGTCCCTACGGCCGCACCAGGAACCATTATTAACTGGGGAGATGGCACAACCGAGCCGTTAACTACTACAAGGCAGTCTCATACATATGCGAGCCCCGGTCAATATACAGTTGGATATAATGGACCAATTACGACGATTGATACTATGTTAATTCCGAGTTCAAGTCGCCCATGTTTAAGCGGTGTGACGCAGTGGGGAAGTGGCGCTGCTCCGACGAGAGTATCCTTTAATAGCTCAAGGAATATCACTACAGTTGCTCAACCACCGGCAAGTGTAACGAGTATGTCGACTATGTTCCTTGGAGCAGTTTTATTTAACCAGCCTATAGGCAACTGGGATATGTCTAACGTGACGCGCATTGATGACATGTTTAACGGCGCATCAGCTTTTAATCAACCGATAGGTAGCTGGAATACAAGTAATGTTACCAACATGGGTAATATGTTTAGCCTGGCTAGTGCCTTCAATCAACCGATAGGTAGCTGGAATACAGCTAACGTTACCAACATGGGCGGTATGTTTACCTTAGCTAGTGCCTTTAATCAGCCAATTAACAACTGGAATACTTCTAGCGTAGCGACTATGGTTTCTATGTTCCAAAGTGCTACAGCCTTTAATCAGCCGCTTGCTAACTGGAATACTTCCAATGTCACACGCATGGATGGTATGTTTACGGGCGCTGTATCCTTTAACCAACCGATAAGCGCATGGAATACGGCTAGTGTCACAAACATGAATAATATGTTCCAGAGTGCTCTTGTCTTTAACCAAAACCTGAGTAGCTGGAACACAACTGCCGTGACTACCAAGCCTCCTACGAATTTCGCTACTAATACCCCTGCGTGGGTTCTTGCAAAGCCTACTTTCTAGTAGTATTATCCCTGTTTCATCCATACTGCTTATGGTAAAATAGCTCTAATGCAATTTCGCCACAAACAATCTGGATTTACGATCGTTGAACTCTTGATCGTGATCGTCGTCATCGGCATCCTTGCTGCGCTGACGATCGTTGCGTACAACGGCGTGAGCCGACAAGCAACCGTTTCTGGCATGAAATCTGAGCTAAAAACGGCTGCAACTCAAGTAAATTTCGATAAAGTTAAAGCTGGGAGTTTCCCTGCATCTCTTGCGACTGCAAACGAAGGAAAGGGTATTGTAGCGGGTGATAAAAAGGCTTTTCAGTATACCGGCACAGGTACTGAGTTTTGTCTTTCTGTTACTTCGACTGAATACACTGACTTAGTATTCTCGATTAACCAAGATGGAGTCATAAATAATGGTGCATGCCCGACCCCTCCTGTGGTAGCGACGAACTCTGCCTGCTTTGCTTTCACAACGGGCACCGGTACGATTACTGACTATTATGACAACGAATCCAACAATTCATCCAATCCGGCCTGCCCTCGAGCAGTAGTTGTACCAAGCACAATCGGAGGAGTGTCTGTTCAGGTCTTAGGTACTCAATCTTTTTATAATAATCAGCTTACTTCCGTCGTCATTCAAAGCCCGGTAACATCGATCGGAACATCTGCTTTTTCTTTTAACCAACTCACGTCTGTAACGCTTCCAAGTTCAATAACAACGATAGGGAACACCGCTTTTAATGGCAACCAGCTTGCTTCTATTAATCTTCCAGGTTCACTAACATCGATCGGAACATCTGCGTTTTCTAGTAACCAGCTTACTTCTGTTGTTATTCCAAACTCTGTAACATCAATGGGTACGCATGTTTTCACTAGTAATCAACTTACTTCTGTTACTCTCTCAACGTCTTTGACATCGATAGGTATAAATACATTCCAAAACAATAAACTGACCTCGCTGACTATCCCAAGCTCCGTGACATCAATAGGAACGAGTGCCTTCATGAGCAACGAGCTTACTTCATTAACCATTCCAAGCTCCGTGACATCTATAGGTGACTCTTCATTTTATAGCAATAAGCTCACCTCAGTGAGTATTGCAAACTCAGTGCTTTCTATAGGCCCATCTGCATTCGGCAATAACAAGCTGCCTTCGGTGACTATTCCGAACTCAGTAACATCAATAGGAAGTAATGCATTTGCTGCTAACCCAGCTATCGGTCCATCTATTGTCTGTAATATACCTACCGGGAAAACTTTTACGGGTACAGGATGTGCCACGATAGCTTATTACTAGAAATCCACCTCTTATATCTGTTATACTTTAAACCACTATGGCTACACTAAAAGATTTCCGCGACGAACGACTTCGTAAGCTCGAAGACCTAAAAGAACTTGGATTTAATCCTTACCCAGCTGATTCACACCGCACACATAATGCGGGTGATGTTGTTTCAAAATTCGATGAACTCGAAAACCAAACAGTGACAGTTGCTGGACGCATTACTGCAATTCGTAAGTTTGGTAAGTTGGCGTTTATTGTCGTCAAAGATTTTAGTGGGCAAGTACAACTTTATTTGAATGAAGCTGAAGTTGAAGGCCGTGACGTCGCGTCTGGTCGCCTTGGCATCGAAGATCTTCCACTGCTTGATACGGGTGACTTTATTGAAGCTGTTGGTTCTGTCGGAAAAAGCAAAACTGGTGAAGTTTCTGTCTTTGTAAAAGAGCTTCGACTTCTGACAAAAGCGCTTCGTCCGATGCCAAGTTCACAAGAAGGCTTTACGAACAAAGAAGAGCGCATGCGCCGTCGATACATCGACATGAACGTAAATCTAGAAGTTCGTGATCGCTTCGTTCGTCGTAGTAGATTCTGGCAAGCAACCCGTGATTTCTTGAATGATAGTGGATTTATCGAAATTAATGTTCCTGTGCTTGAGCACACAACTGGTGGAGCAGATGCGAATCCCTTCGTGACTCACATGGACGCACTCGACGAAGATTTCTACCTTCGTATTAGCCACGAACTTCCGCTCAAGCGTCTGATTGGTGCTGGATTTGAAAAAGTTTACGATATCGGTGCGCGTTTTAGAAATGAAAATTATAGCGATGAACACCTTCCTGAGCACGTAGCGATGGAGTGGTACTGGGCGTATGCCAACTGGCAAGACGGCAAGAACTTTATGGAAGCAATGTACAAGAACATTCTTGAGAAAACATTCGGCACATTGCAATTCAAACTCGGCAACTTTGATGTCGACATGAGCAAAGAGTGGGAAGTGTGGGACTATGCAACCATTATCAAAGAACGATATGGGATTGATGTCTTTGAATCTTCACTTGATGACGTAAAGAAAGCACTCGCTGACAACAAACTTGAAGTTGAACAAACCGAAAACCGCGCTCGTGGTATCGACAAGCTCTGGAAGAACATTCGCAAGGATGTCGCTGGACCTGTATGGCTTGTAAATACACCAACATTTATTAGTCCGCTCGCGAAGACCGATCCGAATAATGCTGAAATCGTGCAACGTTTCCAACCTGTTATTGCAGGGTCTGAACTTGGAAATGGATTCTCAGAACTGAATGATCCAATTGATCAACTTAGTCGTTTCCAGGAACAAGAAGCGATGCGCCAAGCCGGCGACGATGAAGCGATGATGCTTGATATCGATTACATCGAGATGCTTGAATACGGTATGCCTCCAGCTTGTGGTTGGGGATTCAGCGAACGAGTGTTCTGGATCTTTGAAGGTGTCACCGCACGCGAAGGTGTGCCTTTCCCGCAACTTCGTCATGAATACGATGAAGTCACCAAGGGTATCTACCCTGAAATCAAGTTCGATTAATTGTTCAACCCCTAACCATTAGCGCCATTTATTGCTATAGTAGGTATATATGATTGAGATTAAAGGGATTACAAAGACGTACGGGAAGAAGCAGAATGCTTTCCTGGCGCTAGACAATGTTACTTTCACGATTCCAGATGCAACGACAATTGCGATTATAGGAAAATCAGGAAGTGGTAAATCAACATTAATGCACGCAATGAGTGGACTTGACCGACCTGAAGTTGGAGAAGTGCTTATTGATGGTGAGAATATTCTTACATTAAAGCAACGCAAGATTGACGCATTCCGTGCATCGAAGATGAGCTTTATTTTCCAGAGTTTCTTTATCCAACCAAATGAAACATGTTACGACAACGTCGTCCTTCCGCTTGAAATTGCTGAAGTTCCTCGTGGACAACGTCGTGCCAAAGTTGAAGCAGCGCTTGCTGCGGTTGAACTTACTGACAAGATCAAATCAAAAGCCGCTAATCTTTCAGGTGGCCAAAAGCAACGACTTGCGATTGCTCGTGCCATCGTAAACGAACCAAAAATTTTGTTCGCCGATGAACCAACAGGCAACCTCGACTCAACCACTGGTGAAGTCGTTGAAAATTTCTTGTTTAATTACGCACACGAAAACAAAGCTACGCTTATTATCGTGACGCATGACCCTGATCTTGCAAGCAAATGTGACGCACAAATCGTGATCGTTGACGGTAAGATCCAATCAACATCAGGTCTTGAGAAAACAGCAGACGAACCAGAAGAAGAGAAACTGCTTGAAGCTGGTGAAACAGAAGAATTACTTGAAGCAGGTGATAGTAGTGGCAATGATGGTGGAGGAGACCAATAATGAAAATTTCTGATACAGTTCGCCGAGCCGGACGAAGTCTCCGCCAAGCAAAAGCCCGAACACTCCTTACGAGTCTTGCAATTGGTGTCGGTGCATTTACAATCACCCTCAGTCTCGCGGGCGGACAAGGTGGACGTGAATATACTGATGCGATCGTCAAAGCAAACACTGACGTGAACGAAATTTCTTTGACAAAGAAGGTCCCGGTCACAACGTCAATCCAAGAATATTCAGCTGATGCCGCCGGAACAACGACCGATGGATTTGGCGGAAGTCTTCCAACGATCACCAACAAAGATATCGAAGACATGCAAAAAATTGAAGGTGTTGAAAGTGTCACGCCTAACTACGCACCAGCAGTGAACTACATTACAACTGAGGGTCAAAAGAAATTCGTTGCGACAATCAGCACATTTAGCCCAAGTGTGACACTCGATTACAAGGCTGGATCTGTCAGCGGTAACCTAAAGGACGACGAGATTATCTTAACCGAAGATTACGTCGAAGTGCTTGGATTTAAAGATGCAGCCGAAGCTGTTGGGAAAAAAGTTGAAATCAATGCGACAAAACTCTCAACTACTTTTGCGATCCAACCAGAAACAAAAGACTTCACATACACCGTAAAGGGTGTGAGCGATGCCTCTGGGCTTGCGTTTAGGTCACAAGGATCACTCCTTATCTCAAGCGACGCAGCTAAAGAAATGTATACATACATTAACGAAGGAACTTCAGCCTATGGCCAGTTCTTCCTAGCTGCCGTCCGTGTCAAAGACGCTGACCAAGCCGAAGCGGTGAAGGCGATCCTTAACGATAAAGGTTACGACGCGCAAACTGCTGCCGATGTGCTTGGAACGGTGAACACATTTATTAATGTGCTTCTTGGAATTCTTCTTGGATTCGGAGCGCTTGCCGTACTAACTTCTGTGTTCGGTATCATCAACACACAGTACATTAGTGTGCTTGAACGAACTCAACAGATTGGTTTGATGAAAGCACTCGGAATGAGCGCCCGCGATGTTGGCCGACTCTTTAAATACGAAGCTGCCTGGGTAGGATTCCTTGGTGGAGCTATCGGATCAGGACTGGCGTTTATCGTTGGTACGATTGCAAACCCGTTCATTACCGATGCGCTTGATCTTGGAAATATTCACTTGTTGAAGTTTGATCCAATGCAGATTGCTATCGTTGTCATTGGTCTTATGCTGATCTCTGTCGCAGCCGGAATTCTTCCAGCTCGCAAAGCATCACGACTCGATCCAATTGAAGCACTCCGTACAGAGTAGTATCTGATATAATACCAATATGTTAGATATCCGTTATGTTCGAGAGAATCCTGAAGCTGTCCAAGAAAACGCTCGCAAAAAGGGCTATGACGTTGATATCGCGAAGATCTTAGAACTTGATACGACGAAGCGTGAGCTCCAGCAACAAGCTGATGAGCTCCGTGAACGCCGTAACGCCAATGCATCAAAAATGCAAGGCGGAAAACCAGATCAAGAAACAATCGACGAAGGCCGGGCGATTAAAGTCGAGCTTGCTGAAAAAGAAGCAGCCCTCAACGATACTGATACCGAGTTCACAACACTTCTTAAAAAAGTTCCGAACATCGCTGCTGAAGACGTACCAGTAGGTGCCTCAGAAGACGAAAATATTGTCGCGAAGACAGTAGGTGAGCCAACTAAGTTTGAGTTTACACCTCGCAATCACGCTGATATTGCCAACGAACGCGGTTGGCTTGATAAAGAACGTGCCGCAAAAGTTGCGGGTAGCCGCTTCGCGTACATTAAGGGTGATCTTGTTCGATTGCAATTTGCGATTGTGCAGTTTGTGATTAATTCACTTGGTGATGAGAAGGTGCTTGCCGATATCGCGCTCAAAGCAAACCTTGCTGTTTCGTTGAAGCCGTTTACGCCGGTTCTGCCACCGCTTATGATTCGTACTGAACTCTACGATGCAATGGATCGTCTTGAGCCACGTGACGATCGTTACAAGCTTGAGGATGATGATCTTTGGTTGCAGGGAAGTGCTGAGCACGTTCTGGGCAGTATGCACGCTAACGAAATCTTCGAAGAATCAGACCTACCAGTTCGTTACCTAGGATACGCAACAAGCTTCCGCCGTGAAGCCGGAACCTACGGAAAAGACATGGAAGGTATTCTTCGCATGCACCAATTCGATAAGCTCGAAATGGAAAGCTTCACAACTAAGGAAGCTGGCATGAACGAACACCTCTTCTTTGTTGCAATTCAAGAATATCTTTTGACACAACTTGAACTTCCATACCGTGTTATTCAAAAATGTACTGCCGATATCGGAAAGCCAAACGCACGCGGCATCGACATGGAAGCATGGCTTCCTGGACAAGACCAATACCGTGAGACACACACCGCTGATTACATGACCGACTACCAATCTCGTCGACTCAACACTCGCGTTCGCCGCGAATCTGGTGACATCGAATTAATCCACACAAACGATGCAACTGCATTTGCACTAGGCCGCGCAATGATCGCCATTATTGAAAATGGACAGGATGAAGAGGGGAACGTTCATATTCCAGAAGCACTTCGCCCATATCTTGGTGGCAAGGAAATTCTTTAGCTCATCTTCGCTTGAGAAGCCCGGAGCGAAGCGTTTTGAAAAAGACAAATACAGGCGACTCTCAGGATAAGGAGAGTATAATAAAAGTATCAATAACCAACGGCAACGGAGGGCAATATGATAGCATCAATCGATATTACAGGAGTTAAATATACAGCAGGGGACCAGATCCAAAAGTACGTGATGAAAAGAATCGCGAAACTTGATCGGTATCTCCCAAGGCACGCTCGTAAAAGCGTCACCGCTGATGTTAAGCTCAAACAAGTAAATCGTGACCACGGCAATAAATACGAAGCCGAGGTTATCATAAACGTCCCCGAGAAACGCCTGACGGCAAAAGACTCGACCGTAAACATGTTTGCGGCGATCGACATCGTTGAAGCGAAACTTATTAACCAAATGCGTAAATACAAGCAGGCAAGTATCGCTCATGTTGGTAACCGCAAAGCCCTTGGTAGATTCAAGCGTCGAACACCAGCGCAAGACGTCTAACCTGTCTATAATCGTCTTTTAAAATCCTTGTTAACTACCCCATAAAATCGTATAATAATACCTAAAGCAAATAGACCGAACATTTTCCTGAAAGGCGGGGTACGTAATGATTAGCAGGCAAGGTGCGCTCACCAAAATTTTTGGTGATCCTCAAGCGAAGACAATTAAGCGACTACAGAAAAAAGTCGTCTCTATTAACGAACTTGAAGATAAGTACAAAAAACTCTCAAAGACTGATCTTAAAAAGCAAACAGAGGTTCTAAAGAAGCGCCTTCAAAAGAAGGGTAGCTCACTCGACACAATCCTTCCTGATGCTTTTGCGCTTGTCCGCGAAGCAAGTAACCGTGTCCTTGGCATGCGCCACTTCGACGTCCAGCTTATTGGTGGAATGGTCCTTCATGAAGGCAGTGTTGCCGAAATGAAGACCGGTGAAGGTAAGACACTTGTTGCGACACTTCCTGCATACCTTAACGCACTTGAAGGAAAAGGCGTCCACATCGTTTCCGTCAACGATTACCTTGTCCAACGTGACGCCGCATGGATGGGTGAGTTGTATCACTTCCTCGGTCTTTCAACCGCCGTTATTATTAACGACGCTTCATTTATCTTTGACCCAAGTTATACTGCTGACGCCTCACATGATGACATACGTTTAACGCATCTTCGTCCTGTGACTCGTAAAGAAGCATACGCTGCTGATATTACTTACGGTACGAACAACGAATTCGGATTCGACTACTTGCGTGATAACATGGTCGACGAAGTAGATCTTCTTCGCCAACGAGACCTTCACTACGTGATCGTCGACGAGGTTGACTCTGTGCTTATCGACGAAGCTCGAACACCACTTATTATTAGTGCGCCAGCCGCAGAAAACCCAGAAAGCTACATTCAATTTGCGAAAGTTGCCGCTAAATTAACTCCTGAAGATTACGTCCTCGATGAAAAGCGCAAGATGGTTGCCCTCACTGACGATGGTGTCGACAAGATCCAACGTCTTCTTGGTGTAAAGAACCTTTACAGTCCTGAATATGTTCGTTCTGTCTACCACCTTGACCAAGCACTTCGTGCACAAACACTCTTTAAACGCGATAAAGACTACGTAGTCAGCAATGACGGTGAAGTTGTGATCGTCGACGAATTTACCGGACGTTTGATGCAAGGTCGTCGTTACAACGAAGGGCTTCACCAAGCGATCGAGGCGAAAGAAAAGGTTCCAGTGCTTCAAGAAAGCATGACACTTGCGACTGTCTCATTCCAAAACTATTTCCGTTTGTACAAGAAGCTTTCTGGTATGACAGGTACAGCCTTTACAGAGGCCGAAGAGTTCCAACAGATTTACAGTATCGACGTAATTCAAATTCCTTCAAACCGTCCAATTCAGCGTGAAGACCGCCAAGACCTGATCTTTAAGACAGAAAAAGGCAAGCTTAAAGCTGTTGCTGACGTGATCGTGAAGTATCACAAAGAAGGTCGCCCTGTACTTGTCGGTTCTGCTTCAATTGCGAAGAACGAACTGATCGCAGAATGGCTCAAGAAAGAAAAAGTTCCTTTTGAAATTCTTAACGCAAAGAACAATGAGCGTGAAGCAGCGATTATCGAAAAAGCTGGTGAAAAGGGTGCGATCACACTTGCGACAAACATTGCAGGTCGTGGTACCGACATCAAGCTTGGTGAAGGTGTTGCTGAACTCGGTGGACTAGTCGTGATTGGTTCAGAGCGACACGAATCTCGTCGTATCGACAATCAGCTTCGTGGCCGTGGTGGACGTCAAGGTGACCCTGGATTAACTCAGTTCTACGTTTCAACTGAAGACGACCTTATGCGTATCTTCCAAGGTGAACGAATTTCATCACTCATGGGTCGAATCGGTATGGACGATGAAACACCAATCCAACACAAGATGGTTTCAAATACACTCGAAGCCGCACAAAAGCGTGTTGAAGGATTCAACTTCGATATTCGTAAGAATGTTGTCCAGTATGACAACGTGATTAACCGTCACCGCCGCGTGGTATACACGATTCGTCGCAAGATTCTTGAAGGTGCTGATATTAAGGCCGAGATCGAAAACCTTATGGAAGCAAAAGTTCGTGAACTCACACTTCTTCCTGCAAAGAATAACCCGAACTTTAACGCTGAATTCGAAGAAATCTTCCCATTAAGCGAAAAGCGCCTTAAGGCAATCGGTGCTGAGAAGAACGACAAAGCTCGTTTCCAACTTGCGCTGAAGGAAGTTACAAAACTCTACAAAGCAAAAGAAGATGAAATCGAATCTGAAGCACTTCGTAAGGTTGAACGTGAAGTATATCTTCAGGTCCTCGACACACTTTGGATGCAGCACCTCGAGAATATGCAGCACCTTCGTGATGGAATTCACTGGCGAAGTGTTGGACAACGTGACCCACTTGTTGAATACCGAAGTGAATCAGCAAAGCTCTTTGATAGCTTACAGGGAACGCTTCGTAACGAAGTACTTCGTGCCGTTACTCACGTTAACGCCCGCGATGCTGTTGCCCGCGCCGCTGAACGCCACGAAACAGAACTGACTCGTCTTGCTGAAAGCGCTGTTGAAAAGGGAGTAAATGAAATTACTTCTGGCGAAGCGAACCGCGACAAAGACTTTAGCGTCAAGAAAGCCGAAGCTGTTTCTGATGCGAATCACCGTAAAAATGCTGCTCGCAAGAAGAAGAAAAGCCAACGCCAAAACCGCAAAACCGGTCGCAAATAATCCACCGATAAATAAAAAATCTTAAATTAGTAAAGAGAAGTTGCTCGTATGAACCACACCGTTGAAGAAGTGAAGCTAAAAAATGGCGCAAAAGGCCTATTAATAAATATCCCAGGCGCCACGGTGATGAGCATGCAGTTTCAGTTCCGAGCCGGTAGTCGATATGCGAAGAGCAAAGATATCGAGCAAGTTGCGCACATCATGGAACACATGGCGTTCGGTGCAAATGCCCAGTTTAAATCTGAACATGACTTTGAGTCTGAGTTTACGAAGAACGGTGCGTATCACAACGCATATACAAGCGATCTTTCGATGGTGTACGAGGCCGACTGCGCCGATTTTGAATGGGATCGAATCCTAGAGCTTCAAAAGGTAAGCATTTGTCAGCCAAAATTCAACCAAGTTGAACTTGAAGCCGAAAAGGGGAATGTGCGAAGTGAACTTACAAACTACTTGAATGATCACCACCGTATTCTTTGGCCACGTGTGCAGCAACTTCTTGGCGAAGATGTCCTTACATACCGCCAGGCAATTCCAACAATCGCGAACGTCACGCTTGCAGACATTCGCGAGCACCACCGTCGCACACACACAACGCGTAATATGCGTTTTGTGATTGCCGGTAAGCTCCGTGGACGTAAAAGTGAGATCCTTCGCCAGCTTAATGAATTCGAGCTTCCGGAAGGTGAGCGCTTTGACGTTCCTCGCGATGAACTCAGTAGCGCGCACCCAACAGTTATTCGCCGTAAAGACGCAACAAACCTGACATTTGGTTTAACGCTCAGTGTCCCGCGAGAATTATCCGATGAAGAGCTCGACGCAATGCACAATTTGAACCATATCCTTACAGGAACAACACATTCTCGTATCTTTGGTAAGGCGCGTTCTAAGGGTCTTGCGTATAGTGTTGGTTCATATACTGGTGCTGGCTTTTATGACAGCGCCTGGGACATCTCAGGGCAGGTAAACCATGATACTGCGCCGGAACTCTTCCAGATTATTGCGACCGAGATTAAAGCAGTGCTCGATGGCAAGCTTACAGACGCTGAGATCGATGCCGCGAAGTCATTTGGACTTGGCCGCTATCAAATGGGCGCACAAACAGTGTCACAAATCAGCGGATTTTACACAAATCGATACTTTGCCGATGACTTTATTAAAGATTACACCAAAGTTCCAGACCTAATCCGACGCGTGACGCGCGAGAAGATCATGGCGACGACTCAAAGCTTCATCGATGCCAACACATGGGTACTGGCGGCTGTCAGTAGCGGTGATCGCGACGAAATCGTCGAACTCAACGACAAACTAACTGGACTTTTCGAGAAATAATTCGTAAAAGAACCTACAGAGGGTTAAAATAAGCAGTATGAAGATTGCAATTGCCGGATACGGACTCGAAGGACAAGCAAGCTACCGATACTATATTCAAGATCCCTCAAACGAGATCACCATTTTTGATCAGAACCCAGATTTTAAAGGGCCTGACGGTGTTAATACAGTTGTCGGACATGATGCCTTTGAAAACCTTCAAGGTTATGACCTTGTACTTAGGACACCAGCAATTGCACCAAATCTTATCCATACTGATGGGAAAGTATGGTCTGGGACGAACGAATTCTTCGCGAAAAGCCCAGCACCAATCATCGGTGTGACCGGTACAAAAGGCAAAGGTACGACATCGAGTATGATCGCATCAATCCTTGAGGCAGCGGGTAAAAAAGTATGGCTGGTTGGTAACATCGGAACCGCGGCAATCGACCTACTACCTGAAATTAAGGCTGATGATATCGTTGTATATGAACTTTCAAGCTTCCAGTTATGGGACATTCAATCGTCTCCACACATTGCAGTGATCTTACCAATTGAACCTGACCACCTCAACATTCACTATGATATGGAAGATTATGTTGCTGCAAAAGGTAGTATTCGACGCTTCCAAAAAGCAGGGGATATATGCATCTATCATCCCTCAAACAGCTATGCTGCACAGATTGCAGCACTTACGACAGAAGCACCGAAGAAACGGTATGCTATCAGTGAAGACGGCGGTGTATATGTAAAAGATAACGCCTTTCACACAGGTGAACAAATTATTTGTTCAACAGATACTATGCAAGTTGCTGGCCAACATAACATCGAGAACGCGTGTGCGGCAGCGTCTGTCGCACTTGAACTTGGAATTTCGTTTCAAGCGATCAGCGAAGGCCTTATGAACTTCAAGGGATTACCTCATCGGATTGAATTCGTACGTGTCGTAAACGGTGTCGAGTACTATAACGACAGCTTCTCATCTGCACCAGGCGCGAGCGTGGCTGCCATTAAATCTTTTGAAAATCCAGAAATCATCGTCCTTGGTGGAATTGATAGAGGAGCCGATTTTAGCGAACTCATAAAGACTATTGCTGAACACAAGAATGTTAAAGAACTTGTCTTAATCGGTAAGATTCGTCATAAACTCAACGATCTCTTGTCTGCTGCGGGTCTTGAAGCAACAATCACTGTATTTGATGGCCGAACGATGCCGGAAATTGTTGATTACCTTGCGAGCCGGGCTCAATCAGGTGACGCCGTCATCCTTAGTCCAGCGTGTGCAAGCTTCGACATGTTCCGTGACTTTAAAGATCGTGGTGACCAGTTCCGCGCATTGGTGAACGAGCTATGAGCCAGTTTACTTTCGAAGATTATTCATATGACTCAGCAACAGGTGGGGCTCGATTTTCATATGCGTTCGACGACGGCAGAAAATTTGAAGAAGTTATTACATTCGCAGAACGTAATGATAGCTATGACGAAACAGTCTTAGATCGGGCATTATTCCTCGCTTTTATCATTATCGGAACATCATATTTCAAAACGTTCCCAACACCTGGAGTAAAATTTGCCAAAGGAAATATCGATCAGTGGCAAGCTGATTTCCTCAACAAAGTATACGGTGAAGGGTTAAGCCAATTTGCATTCGAAAACAACCTGACACGAGCAGATCTCGCTCATTTTGAAGCATCTAGAGAAGGCGAGTCGTTATCAATAAGTTACGAGGGAAATGGAATCCTCACGCTCCAAAGCGGAGGAAAAGACTCGCTTCTTGTTGCCGCATTATTATCGGCGTCTGAAAAACCATTCACCGCCTGGTATCTTGGATCATCTGATCACCACCCAGCGGTGCTTGATGATCTTGGGGCGCAGTTTGTTGCCGCGCGCCGGGCAATTGATAAGCCAGCGCTCATCCAAGCGGCTGAAGATGGCGGCAAGAACGGACATGTTCCTGTGACCTATATCGTGCAATCACTCGCGCTTATTCAAGCGGTCCTTCTTGGTAAAAAAGAAGTGCTCGTTTCGATTGCACACGAAGGCGAAGAGCCACATGCTTATATCGGCGAACTGCCTGTGACACACCAATGGTCAAAAACATGGGGAGCAGAAGAGCTCTTCGCTGACTACGTTGCTCGTTATATTTCACCAGATCTTAAGATCGGATCGCCGCTTCGTCAGTTCAGTGAATTGAAAGTCGCCGAATTATTTGTGACAAAAGCATGGCAAAAATACGGACATCGTTTTAGCTCATGTAACCGTGCAAACTATACGCAAGGTGCAGACAATAGCGAGCTTCACTGGTGTGGAGAGTGTCCAAAATGTGCAAACTCATATCTGTTATTTGCACCATTTCTTTCAGCCGACGAACTAAAGTCGCTCTTTGCTGGACAGGACTTATTTGAGAAACCGATGCTTCAAGAAACCTTCAAAGGTCTACTTGGGGTCGACGGCGTGATGAAACCATTTGAGTGTGTCGGCGAGATTGACGAACTCCGCTACGCGTACCAACAAGCCCAACAAAAAGGTGGCTACGGACGGGTTTCATTTGAAGTGCCAGCTGCCAATTTTGATTACCAGCAACAGTACCCAGCGCAGGCATGGGCGAGCTTTCCTTCTGAACTGATACAATAGTAGTAATGCAACCTCTGATAAAACGATTAAAAGAACTGGGAATCCAGATCGACGCCGCACTCGCGCGTCTTTCGATTGACGCCAAAGAAGCGGAGATTGAAAAAGTCGAAGCCGAGCTTGCGATGCCAGAAGTATGGAATAATCCTTCACATGCACAGGGCTTAAGTAAGCAACTTGCCGCACTGCGATCGATGGTTGATCCTTGGGTAACGCTACAAGCTCAAACCCGCGACATGACTGAACTGATGGACATCGGTGACGATAGTCTATTGGGTGAATTCGAAGGGCAAATCATTGCACTTGAAAAAGAGTTCGAGACACTTCGAAAAGACTTGTTGTTTGACGGCGAATACGACGATCATAATGCAATTCTTCGCCTCAGCGCTGGAGTTGGTGGAACGGATGCTCAAGACTGGACAGAGATGCTCGAACGTATGTATCTACGCTGGTCTGAAAAATCTGGCATGTCAGCAACGACACTTGAGCGATCTGCTGGCGAAGAAGCGGGTGTAAAATCTGTTGTTATTGAAGTAACAGGCGGGTTTGCCTATGGGAAGCTTCGCAGTGAAAACGGGGTACACCGCCTTGTGCGCCTGAGTCCTTTTAATAGTGATAACTTACGCCAAACAAGCTTTGCACTGGTTGAAGTATTGCCACAAATCGATACGCCTGATGAAGTAAAAATTGACGACAAAGATCTTAAAATTGACGTCTACCGAGCTGGTGGTCACGGTGGGCAATCGGTGAATACAACTGACAGC
>Ga0247815_10001014_pt1 | contig 21794 bp, 26 predicted proteins | sample UWRJL194509B1_FD_181014 | JGI IMG/M metagenome (GOLD analysis project Ga0247815, IMG submission 181014) | Plant litter microbial communities from Arlington Agricultural Research Station in Wisconsin, United States - UWRJ-L194-509B-1 | ecosystem: Environmental > Terrestrial > Plant litter >...
TTAGAGGCTATCCGATGTTTTCGAGGCTCCTGAAACAGCTAATCCAACCTTGCAGTTTATGACTTCCAGTGTGTCTATACGAGCAGAGTTGGCGCGTAGCTGTAGACCGGCGCCACCAGTATCGTTCCCTCGATAATCCTGCATTACGGTGATAGTACCGAAGTGCGGTTTATAGGCCGGGCTGTGCGTGTCAACGGAGTTCGCGCTTCCTTGTGCTACAACATTACGGACCTTAGTCATCATACTGCGACCGCTTAGATCCCAGCGTCCGTCACCGGCTACACGCGTAGGCGTCGTAGTGGTAAAGCCATGTCGCGCATGGTTGCAGCTCAGCGTATCTAGTTGCGTACCGTAGCTGCCACTATCATTGAAGACGTAACCATACTGGGCATTAGTTGGTTCGTTGTTGAGAGTATCGCCGAACACTGGGCCAACGACACCACAGTAATTGCTGGTGAAGTTGAAGAAGGTGGCATTTAGGTCCTCACCCTCGAACAGGCCTGGCATATACGGACGTATAAACCCGCGCACGTTTAGACCTGATGCATTATTAGTGACGCTAGGATCGCTTGATAGGTAGAACCCTGTAGGAATCCGAAGTCGAGCCTTGGATGGCTTGGCTAAGTATATGCCGGAGGTATAGTTTTCAATCAGTGCGCCAGTAGCGTAAACATTTGCGCCGTCTACCTTTGCCACAACGAACCACTCACCAACCATCTGACCGGTGCCATCGGTATCGGGAACTATGTCATTGCTGAAAATCTTTCCGACATCGCCTACCTCGAAGGTATGGCCGGTCGAATTCATCATGGATACGTAGCTGTTTACACCCCCGTTGCCCAGGTCTACCGACACCTTGGCAACAGATGAAACGGCAGTCAGGGGAGACGACAACTTGTTAGCGAATGTGAACGGGACGATGTTACCGTATTGGTGGAACTTGGCGCCGTTAAAGTTACCGAACAAGTCGTCGCCATCACCCAACTCGACTAGTACAGTGGCGTTGATACCATAGGTCTTTGAGCTGTTAAACTTGAACTCGCGACCGGTTGCTTTCGCCTTCGCGAACATTGCGATAATTGCTGGGGTGTCAATTGCCGGGTCACCACCTACAGCGCCTTCCATTTCTGGGGTGATCCATGGTACTGCTTGCTGTAGAGTGCCGCCTTGTTCTAACGATACAAGCTGAGAACCAGAAGATGATGCCAAATCGCTTCGAAGAAGCTCAGAATCAGCATCACTCTCAATAGCCGAAAGAGTCTTACGCTCAACCCCTAATCGGTCAGTATAGGTTGGCTCTGTACCATTAACAAACTCGTCAAGATGCTTAGCGTTATCATCCAAATCCCTCGGATCAATAGAAGGAACCGGATTACCAGTATTGTAGAAACTCATGGCAGTGGCCACTCCTGATTAATTGCTTGGTCTGTTTCGAGAATGTAGATTTGCCACGGATTAAGCGGCCATTTTTTGTTCATGGCGATATCGAATATCGCTTGTTCTGCTACGAAATCAGGGATTAGACCCCAGTCAATCGGAAGTATTGGGCGTTCGCGCAGTTCTAGTTCTGCCGATATAGTCCAGAGCAGCGGACCGAGTCGATTAGGACCAGAGTAAATATCAGTGAATCGAGCGGTGTAGTCCTGATACCCAAGCGGGGTTTCGAGCGGGCACTCGAACCACTGCGAGCCGTCGATTAACTGGTCACGCCACCACGCCTCGAATGCCTGAGCCTGAGCAGAGTTAAAGATCCAGCTAATGCTAGCCATGGTCGGAACGCTAGTGAAATTCCGACGTTGACGGGCGCGACCACTAGACAGTTCTGATCGTTTAAGCGGACTAACGGTCTGATAGGTTCGACCGTTATGCAATCCTCGCGGCAGTGATTCTGGATAATTAATCATGGCGGGCTTAGGTCATCTGATGCGTAGACCTCTACATTATACGTCATCGCCTCTACGTTAGCGGAGTCGGTGCCGTTTGGAGAAATAGAGGTAATCAGGACTGGATAGCCAATACCGAACAGCAAGTGCGGCGGCTCGCGATCTAGAGTTGTATCTGGTGGGAAGTCCAATCCTGAGATAGACAGATGGAAGTCATCGATACGGGTTGCGATGTATGGACCGGAACTGCTGCCATCTTCGCGGCGAACGTAAAGATAGAAAGGACCGCCGCCAGACCAGTCGAAAGCCTCGGATGATTCAATCACGCCGTTATCGTATTCGACCATGAAGGCAGATTGCGCATAACCTGGCACATCGTCGGCCACTTGCACAAAGCTCAGGTATCGAGAGTTAAGCGCATCAAGTTCGGTAGCCCAATTGTATTCCCAGCGACGAAACTTCAGTGCGCGACGTTGACGCATGCCGATACGCCATGCTTTCGTGCGGTTAGTGCAACCTTCTGCCTTAACCTTCTGGATGCGTGTTCCTGCATCGCCTGGCAGACGGCATTCAACAGTCTCAACCTGCCAGGACACGCCGTCGACGTACTCAACATCGACGCCGTCATAGTCATCAGGGCGAACGGCAGTGAACGAGCGCTCAAGTCCACGAGTCATGTTCTGTGGCGTGTACATGGATTCAAATGCAATACGAGGCTCATCACGAGCTGGGCGCAGAAGACCGCGATCAACTGTAAGCTCACTGAACCCGCAAGACAACGCGTCGTTTATAACGCCCTTAGCTGTGCCGTTGGTGTTAGTTGCTTGGTCGTAGTGGTCGCCGCGATCCTTCCAAATAGCGTCGAGTCGATCCAGCTCTACTAGGTCGATGTCTGCGTCTGTATAGCCAACGTTTTTGGCGACGTAAGCGAAGAATGGGGCAATGTCGCGCGTTGCAACTGGTGGAGTCCATGCGCCATTGAGGCGAGTAGGAAGCTTGCGTGTAGCTTCAACTGATACAAGCGCCTCAGACTGAGCTGACAGACGATCACCTCCGCGAGCGTTGACGCTCATCACGGTTACGCCTGGATAGGTGATCGGCCCAGAAAGCAGAGAGCGTGCACCGTACCAGACAGTATCGTTGTTAATCTCGGTCTCGCGCTCAGACTGCTGAATGAATATCTTCTTGATTCGAGCCTCTGGACGCATCGGATATGGCAAGTCGACACGATTGGTGAAGCCCTGAGAGTCCAGAGACGCGCCTGTATGAGTCTTCTCGATGGTAGTCCATGCGCCTGCAACATCCATATCGCGCCATTCGAATTGATGGAATGCGCCGACCTCGTAAACTTGGCCCTCTCGGCCTAGACCACACAGACCGGAAGGCATGAAGACGTCCCACTCGATAGCGGTAGCCTTTTCGCCAAACGGGCACATTGCGAACGGACCACGGTATCCGCCTTCAAGGTTGGACGGGTCAAGCGTTACCGATGCGGATGCTGTTTCGAGATAGACGAAGCCAGGGAAATCAGTATCAACGGCACCAGTCGAACCAAGACGCTCAACGGTAATCTGCGAGCCACTGAATACGGTCACACGGAAACGCTGACCACGAGGCGCAATGCTTGCAGGAAGCGATCCCAGAGTCAATCCAGTTACAGGCGCGCCACCATCAAAGTTAAGCGTCATCTCGGCTGGAATAGGGCCTACAGACGGCGTGAAGCTGTTTACGACGTACAAGCCTGCGTTCGATCCGGCGATCTCGATTGAGTCGCCAACTGACGGGGCCAGCATGTCGAGATTGAAGCCGCGAATAATATCCCGCGCACCGCCACCACCGTCTACAAAGTCGTATTGATACGATACGAGGATGCGGACGATAAGGCCTGTGAACCAATCTGGCGGGAATGCTCCGGCGCCTGATGGAATAGTAACTGTGTAGTCGTCAAAGATCTGAGAGGTGGCGACATAGCCGTTAGTCAGCGGTTCGGATACTGTCAGCTCAAGGCCGGACGATCCGTTAGAGCTAGAGCCAACCTCGGTTACGTCGTTCCACCACAGATGAGCAGGGTTTCCTGATAGATCGGCATTCGGGCCGTAGACATGAAACTCCACGTCGGCTCCAAGAGAAATAACAGGAGTGTCACCGATAAGGATCTTGTTGGTTGGAACCTCGTGCTCGCCCTTGCCGATACAAAGTAACATCTCGACATGCTGCTCACGAGGTCCGGCAAAGTAGCGACGCGGAGGCAGTAGGTAGTCAGGGTAAACCTTGCGAGTGCCTGCGATCTCGCGAATAGGTGAGTTCAGCTTGACCTTGTTACCCTTGATCGAAGCTTCGTTAATCCCTTCGCCATTCTGCGCGGTAGAACTAACCTTTGGAATCTTCGGCGTCAAAGTCTTGATGGCGACGAGAAACAGTGCTCCGAAGAACAGTTCTGTACCCTTTGGCTCGATAACAATGTCGACAGTATCAGTGGCGGCGAACGAGCAAATAGTCCATTGCTCAGGCGGAATAACCTCGCCATTCAAAGAAACGCTGATCGGGTGAACATCCATATCAGAATAGCTCGGCACGTTCTTGGCCAGCCAGTCGCGCACAGTCACACCGCCTGCGCGAAACTCTTCGCTAGGCTCATCATTCAGTTTCGATCCGAATACTCTAATTGTCACGGTAGTAGATCACTCTTAGATATTGGGATTCGAAATCACTAACGCGCATCAGTCGAGCCCCCTTCTTCGGGTTAATCTCTAGCGCGTGCAATCCATTTTCTAGTTCAATTATAACAGCGACATGGATACACAAAGGTCCACGGAACACAGCTGCAATGGCTCCGTGTTCTGGATCGCACTCTTCCATGTTGGCGGATTCTTGTTGATAGGCGCGGGTGAATTCTTTTGGTTGAGTGTTTCGGATTGCGCCAAATGATGGGAGCAGGCGTTTTCCGCAGTGCAAATTGCGAACCTCGCGACATAAACCCCAGCAATCATACTTTGCAGGTCCACGAGCGCCATCTTCGTATGTAGCGGCTAGATAAACGTTAAGCCAGTCCATTATAAATACTTGAGCGCTGGTGCAAACTTGCTCGTATATAGATCGCGAGGCCATTGCATATTCATAATATCTAGGAACCCCGCATCGATCTGAACAGTAGTCCCACTAACACTGCCGCCGAGAACAGTCGCATAGAACGGTTTCTCAGATGGCGTAGTCAGATCAACATTCAAATACCGACGAAACGTCAGAGTAATTCGCTGCGAAAAGAACAGTGCAGAGTCGATTCTTTTCTGCGCCTCACCTGTAACGTTATCAATCGCAAAACTAAGCGTCTGATTGCCATGATTGCTTTTCTTTGGAAGCGCAATAGCAATAGGCGCGGCCATGAATGTCTTGAATACGACACCATCCAAGCCTAATGTCATGTCTTCGTAACCCTTGACGATGTAAAGCGGCTCATCCCATGCAGGACAAGCTAACTCTACAGTGTCAATAATTACTTCTGATCCTGCCGATGCGTAGACTCGCTCGATTAGAGTGCTCAAGTTCCCTGCCTCCGAGTACCAGTCAATGAGTTAATCATTCTACCGGTTTTGCCATCACCCATTCCGTCGCCCACAATCACGTCAACGACCCATGCGCGGTCTGCCTCGCTGAACTTAGTCGATGCCGATGCGTTGTCATTGCCGTAGTTGTGCACGTTAACAACTGGAGCGGCACCAGCAGCACCTGCACCACTAGATGCGTCCTTGTTGCTAACCACGTCGCCGCGACTGTTCGGCATCATGTACTGACGACCGTTGGCAGCGTTGAAAATCTCAGGTGCACCTGTTTCGTTCACTCGATACATGCCGTCTGCCTGCACTGGACCGCCGAGAGCACGACCAGAGAACAAGCCGATAGCGGCTGGGATTGCGCTTGCCATTGCCGCCAAGCCAGAATATGCAGCACCACCAAACGAAGCTACAGACGCGGCAGCGGCGGCGGGAGCATATGCAGCCGTCAATACGCCAGCACTTGCCACGCCAAAGCTCGTCGAGGCAGCTTGAGTTGCTTTACCTACAGCGGCCATGATGACTTGTTGCTTAACCCATTCGATACCGGCCTGCACGAACGATCCGATAACGGCATTCAGCACGGTGTTAGCGACATTACCCAAAGCATCTTGCAGACTCATCGTTCCCGAAAGAAGACCTCCGAGTGCTTGCGTACCTGACTGACCCAGTGCATCAAGGCCATCCATCAAAGCTTGGTTGCCGGCAGACTGAGCAGCGAAACGCTGGGTTTCGATCTCCATCATGCGGGCGTTGTAGTCGGTTTCGGCTTGCTCTTTGAAGGTCAGATAGTCAGTATCGCTAAGCATTTTCGCTTGCTTGAGCGTTTCCAGATCCTTTAGCTGTTTCTCAAGGCCTTGCTGAGCGCCAGCAGCAGGGTCAACCTGGCCGAGCAATGCCTTGTTAGCCTGGGCCTGATTCAAGTCATACAGAGCGCCCGCCATAGCACGAACCTGCGCAACTTGCTCAGGAGTTGCGTACTCATTTAGGCTAAGCTCTGCACGCTGCATAGCAACGTCACGCGCATTTTGCCCGACTGCTGCCAACTCAGCACCGAGCTTCGAATAGACCTCGATGTTCTGCTCAACGCCGCGCTTTTCTTCGGCTGCTGCACGCTTAGTTAGCTGGTCATTCTCGGTAGTGAGCTTCTTGTTAGTAGCGCCTTCCTGCTTGCGAGCGTTTTCCAGATTGTAGATTTCTGCTGCCAGCTTCTGAGCTGCTGCGATTTCCTCTGGCTTAGCACCGGCTCCTAGCTTGTTTACGGCTGCTGCTTTGGCTCGCTCTACTCCGACTAGGCGGGTTAGTTCTGCTTCTTTCTGTAGGTTATCAAGCGCTTTCTGTGAGTCAGTAGCTGGTGCATTGTTTGAAGGCTTTATATTTAAAGGGCCTCCAGTCGGGGTGCTAGCAGCCATCCCTTTACGAGTAAGCTCAATCTCATCATTAAGCTTAGCCTGAAGGTCTTGCAACTGCTTCATTCGATTTTTGTTTGGGCCAAAAAGCCTTTCGTTTTCAAAATTAATAAGACGCGTAGTATCAGCCTGGTCTTCAAGAAGAGAGTTAAGCTTTTCTTGCGGCGACAGGTTTCCTGATATTTTATTAAGGTTTTCAGCGACAGCATCTAGAAGTCCGGCAAGCTTTTGAGATGCGCCGGCTGCTTGGTCAATCTTCGAAATTGCCGCACCCATCGAGTTAACGATTGCGTTGGATGCGTCACCAACAGAGCGCGGAACCTTTTTGAATTCCTCGTTTACTTTACCGGTTTGCTCATATACAGCGGTAAGAACTCGATCAATCGTCAGCTTTCCATCCAACATTTGCTGGCGAAGTTCATTGAACGGAATGCCAAGACCGTCGGCAATCTTTCGGCCAAGTTCTGGCATCTGCTCAATAATCGAGTTGAATTCTTCGGCGCGCAGAGTGCCGCCAGCTACCGCCTGGGAGAACTGGCGGAGTGCTGCACTAATCTCTTCAGCGCTAGAGCCGCCAATCTTGCCGATCTTTTGCAGGGTGTCAGTCAGGCTAAGAACTTGATCGCGAGTAACGCCAAGGCTTCTAAGTGATGCGGTTAGGCTTTCCCACAGCTTAATTGTAGTAGTAAGGTCCGATCCGCCAGCAGATGAGATCTGTAGCAAAGCAGAGTAGTTTGTTCTTGCATCAGAGGCGCTGGCTGAGAGCCTTGTAACCCTTGACTGAAGAAGCGTAAATTGCTCGCTTAGTTTCTGTAAGTTAGCAAGCGCCTGAACCGACACTATCCCGGCAATAGCTCCAGCTAATGGCGCGATTGCGAAATTAAATTTTGACGCGCCAGAACTAGCGCCGACCATGCTCTTCCCGAGAGTGCCCATACTCTTGGAAGAATTAGCCGCAGCCTTGTCGGTCTTGTTGAAACCGGTCTGCAAGCCGTCAAGACTCTTGTTCACATTTTGCGAGCCAGTCAGGACTTGAGCCGTCTCAATTTCAACCTGGTATTGGATGGATCCGGCATTGATAGTCATTTATTCACCTGATACTGACGCAATCTGTTAATTTCTGCGAGACGGGCCATTGCTTCGTCGTGTTCTTCTGTAGGCGGTAGTGTTTCAGGCTTTCCGAACTTGGATTGCATGGCTCCTGAAAACTCTGTCATTGTTAGGTTCCAAGCTTCAGCGCTGGACAGGCCGAGATGAGCAATTGCCTGAGCGACGAATTCACGAGGGCGAAACTCCGGTACATATTCTTCTTTTGGCTTTGCTAGCAAACGACCTTCCGGCTTCACGCCGACGATCCCATGACGCATAAGGCAGCGGGCAATGTGGACCATATCCTGAGACGGCATTGCGCCGGGAACGAACGATCCCCAGCGACTACCTACATGACCAAGCAAAGGCGTCAGGTCGGCATCACAGCAAGCCATTAGTACGTCATATGCCGTAGCCATTACCTCACGCTCCCAAGCCCTGTACGCAGGCACAGGCCAGAACGGATTGATCTTTGGAGCAGAGAAAAGGATGCCGAATTTGGACACGATCTCGGATGGAGATCCTAGCGAGTCGATAGCAGCGAGACTTGGCCGAAATACGTAGTCGGTATCACCAAGGCTAACCCCGACCTCGCCCACAGAAGTGATTGCGCGCATGATTTGCGTCCAGAAATAATTGGACTATTTTACCATGCGGGTATTGACTCAATCAGAATCATGGATGTACCCTCACAGCTCAATCGAATTAAGGAGCTTGAAATGAAGACATTACTGCTTGTAGCTGCATTGTGCGATTCGAATGGATGCACATACATGGACATCACAGATAGGTTTGGAATAAAAAGCGATGCAGAGTGCGCGCATGTCTCCGTTTTTCTGAATGAAGAGAATATTCTCAACAATAAAAACCCAAGATTTGCTTGCCTGGAGCCGTCAAAACTAAAGAGCCTTGCAGGGAAAAATATGTAGGCAATAAAAAGCCCCCCGAAGGAGGCTCTGTGTATCTGCTGCGTTTACGCCGTAACAGTGACCACTGTGGTGTCTGTCTTGGTTGGGTCGCTAACGGAAGTTGCTGTGATTGTTGAGGTGCCGACCGCGACACCGCTGACCCGACCGCTAGAGTTAACGGTTGCATTCGCTGGAGTGCTGGAGGTCCATGTTACGGCTTGGCTGGCAGCAGCAGGAGTAACAACGTGGTCGATGTTTGTTACGTTGCCCACAGCTACGGTAGCGGTTGCTGGCGTAGTGATTACTGCGGTAACCGGTACAGGCGTTGCAGTTGTGATAACGCTAGGCAAGCCGCCAGGACGCGACGTTGCGCTTGCAGTAGTCGAGTAAGTAGCGATGTCGTCGTAAGGATACTCTTCAGTGTATTCAGTCAGAACGCAGAATGCCATTGTGGTATTGATTGGACCGGTAAGGCGCCACCAAACATACGGCTGAGGATCTGTCTCGAAGTGGTTGGCAAGCAGCTGCTGGTTAGAAGTTGTGCCGTCATCACGTTTGGTAACGCCGTCAATAGACAGATCAAACGTTTTATAGGTAATCAAGGTGTCACGGAAGCTGCCAACCGAATCATCAGCAGTAGCATCTACGGTGTCAGCCGACATGGTTTTAGACTTGTTACGGGCAGCACCAAGAGGCAGCCACGTCAACGTCATAGGATCTACATCGCCGCAAGCAAGCGCGAACTCAGCGAGTACGCTCTTGCCTACAAATTTGTCCGACGCACAGTTAAGGGCCACAAGGCACCTCCTTTAAAGTTTGAAAGTACCGCCCAGTACGAGCAGATGCAGATAGTTTAACATGTCAGCTCGAAGTTGATTTCGTTCCAGTTCCTGTTCGTCTCGGTGTAATAAGGGCCCCGAACACTGCCAAGAGGCCGGATGTTCACCATGCAGCTAGTCGAGAAATGCTCAATGGCCGTATCAATAAGTAATTGCGCGAAAAGTTCTGTTTGATCGACATCACCTAAAGCCTTTCCGTTAGATCTTCCAGTTACTATTACGCGAATATGTGGATATTGAATATCGCCATTCGGCGTCCTTCCTGGCTCTGACCAAACTGCCACGAACTTCTTGCCAGCGTTAGCTGTTTCTTCCCACATGCCTTTCCCGAGACTATATCCAGCCGTAGAGACATAAGCCTCTAGCCAGTCGCGGAACAGGTTTATTGGTGTGTGGCTCATTAGACTTTCATCCCGCGCTTAATGACTGCATCGATTGCCGCACGAGCATCTGAGTCTTCGAATGCTTTGCGTAGGAATTCTGGTTCCCCGTCTTTGTCCCACACGTTTCCTCGTGATGGGTCTGACGATGAGCGTGGTGTATTGGTTCCAAGCAGAGTGCCTGGAGCATTGTGTACGGCAGCAGCATATGCCGCCGTGTATCCGATTGCGCCAACAACACGAGTACCGTATGCAGTGATCTTGCGATATTGACTGTTGATCAGGTTGCTCGTGTCGATTGGCGTCATCGTTGCAGCAAACCCAGCGGCGGTGATCAGGACTTCAGTCAGCGTCTTCTCGGCTTTCGGTCCTTGGATATCACCAAAGACGCGCTTGAGTTGCTGTCTGACTTCCTTGAGTCCGCGAACCGGCATCAGACAGTCTCCAGCTCGTACTCGTCTTCGTAGTTAAACGCAGACATGCCGTGGCGTGCTACTTTGCGGATCTCTGCTGCCTGCGCTGCATCCCAAGCTTGCGCGGTGGTATCGCCGTATGCAATGCGGTCCTGATAGCGAGGTCGAACGTCGCCAGTGTAATAGACATCCCGCGTTACGAACTCTGCACCTTCAGTGTCTCGGGATTGCCTAGATACGCCTTCGTGACCGCAAAGGATAGTGTATGGCGTGCCGTATGTGACAGCGCCGCCCCATTCGTTCTCTGCGATCCTTGGGTAGATCGTAGCGGTGTCGATCATGTACCACGCTGACATGAAGGCCATGCTAGCGCTCCTTAGGCGGCTGAGGATTTACAGCGCCAGTATCAATAGGCTGATAGCCATTGCCATTCTTGCCATCGTATTGATTAGCCATTAGCAGCACTTCCCGCCAGTTGAAACCCACAGGCCGGCACTTGCGCCAGGAATAGGAGGAATTACAGAGCCAGTGCATCCAGAAGTATCTAGCATGCTCAGGGTGTTTAGCATTCCCCGATACTTATCCTGCAAATTGTTGTAGCGGAAAGACTGGGAAGCTCCAGAAGGCGCGGTCTGCGAGCTAATGTACTTGTCGCCAGAAACAATCCCGTACAGGCTCAGCAGGTAGAGATAGATAAGAAGCTGTGTTGAGTCTGAGTATCCAGCACCATCTAGACAAGGCTGAATAACTTCAACAGTATCTAGCCAAGCTTGCAGGATAAAATCTGGCGGAATTGGGATACCGATAGAGGTCAGGTATTGTTTAAGCTGATCTAGAGTCGGCATTTATCGATCCTTAATCTTCAAGTAAATAGACCGAACAGCCGTGCGCCCGTCGACAGTGGTGATTGCGCAGGTAACGTATCCAGTTGTTCCGTTCGTGCCGCCAGATACCCACGCAGTAGCAGCGGTAGGCGTATTGCTAAACGAGTCCAACACGACACCTACAGGCTCGAACTCAACGCTAACAATCGTATCCTCGATATCAGCCAGGTACGCAGACCAGTCAAACGTGTAATCCAGAACCTCTTCAGGATCTTTAACAATCGTAGGCTTATCCGGACCTCCAGTGTATGTCTCTGTCATTCTGCGATGTTCCTGTTCTGAGGTTCTGGAGCTAGCGTTCTATTCTGCGCTTCTAGTGATGTCGTGCGATTCTGCGCGATCGTCGAAACAACTCTGTTCTGCGTTACAGGATAAAACTGTCTTAGCTGAGCGTTAACCGGGTTAATGCGAACCTGAGCGCCTATAAACAGTGTTCTTTCAAGAGAGAATTCAACCTCTCCAGCAGAAGCCGATGCGGACATTATATCATCGGCGTTTGCGGAAAATAGGCTGCCGTAAATCTCTATACTTGATTCGGACGCTGCTGAGTCTGAGGATTCATCAATCTGGGCATAAGCCGATATAAATACAGCCGACGACGAGGTAGATGAGTCGCTCGGCACCTGAGATTCCAGAGACGCACTCACGCTAGACGATAGCGCACTAGATACATAGTCAGACTGAAGCGTTACCGAGGAATGTGCAGAGATCGCTACCGATGACAGCGACGAAGCTTGGTCATTAGCAAGCTGCACAGCTAACGATGCCGAGATAGAAGACTGCGAAGAGGCTTGGCTTGACACCGAGTCGCCCTGGTTAGTCAGCGATGCAGATCCAGAAACACCGACCTGACCTTGACCAGATACAGTATCCGACTGCATGGTAATTGCCGACTGAGCCGCAATCCCAGCAGCAGACGCAGACGAAGCCGAATCGTTAGCCAGCGTTACAGCCAGAGTCGCGTTAATCCCCGACGATGCAAACGTCAGGTTATCCGCGCTGAACTCAAGGAATGATGCGTGATCAGTGGCAAATGTGTTAGTGACCGTGGTCACTACGGCGCCATCGAAGAACAGTGTGCCTGTGCGCGTGACAGCCAGTGTCTGAGTGTGGATCTGCCAGACTTCGCATACCAGCACGTCTCCAGCTAATGCGGCAACTTGAGTCGTCGCAGTAGTCGTTCCCTGGTTGACTCGCTCGGTAGTGTTGCTGACAATAGCGTCACCAGTCAGACCAAGCGCATCTCCGACTGTTCCGACCTTAGCCCCTGTAGACGGTCGCCATACGTACACGTTGAACCGTAGATCGCCCCCCAGGGCCATCATGGTTCCGTTCATCGAGTTGGCAATGTTCAGTGTTACTGTCTGTCCTGCACCGCCTACGTTCTGGTTTGCCGACAAAGGATCAGAACAGAAGAAGCCGTAGAAGCCAGTTTGCTCAGAAAGCGTTGCAAGACTCGCGGCGACCGTTGAGGATTGCAAAACCCCCTTCGTCGTATCCATTTTCCTAAGCGTGTTCGCGCCAGTTGCCGAGTAGCTAGCAACCAACGACGACTGCTCGCCAGCAGGAAACGTGCCGCTTAGCGCATTGCTAGCAGCATGGAAGTACAGCCGCGTTGCCATTACGCGTTGCCGGTGGTCAGCGTGAAGGAGTTAACGGTTACAACTTGCGATACGGCGATGCTGGTGTTGTCGAGGATCATGTCTCCGCCGCCAGCAGTGATAGTGCATGTGCCTTGCGCGTGCGTAGTGGTGCCAGCAGTGTCGACGATTCGGAAGTATCCAGCCGTACCAGCAGCAGCGCCAGTGCCGGACCATGTGCCAGCCTTAGCCTTCACGCCTGATGCAGCAGCGCCCATCCAGTCAGACGGCAATGCCATCTCGACCAGCAGCGTACCGGTAGCAGCAGCCGCACAGTTAGCTGGAACAGAGCCTGTGTAGATTCTCAGCTTAGCCGACGTGCCAGCAGCCGTTTCGAATGCGTCAAGGCGTGCGTTGTTTACTGCTACCGAATACTGGAGTGTCATTTTCGTTGCCTGGAAATGGTTTTGACTATTTTAACATGGAGGGGTTGACGCGGATTCGTTGCGGCTATAGAGTTCGATTCACCAAATACGGAGGTTTCAATGAACGAACAATTGCAGCAGGCTCTAGCTACAATAATCGGCAAAACCATGCAAGGAGTAGACTCTAGCATCAGCTTCTTGAGCGCTGAAATTCCTGATGTCATTCATCAGTTGCTGGTTTTTAAATTAGCTCAGGCATGCGTATTGCTGGTCATGGCAATCATATATCTGATTGCTTGGTCGGTATTTTCATACAGGTCGTTTAAGCACGACTGGCATGAAGGGATTCAGATGGTAACTGTATTTGCTGGAGGGGCAGTAGCAGTAACATCGGCTATCAGCTTATTCATCAATGGTGGAGTGGCTCTGCAAATCTGGCTGGCCCCAAAGATCTACCTAATCGAATACGCCGCTTCACTCGCCAAGTAAAAGAAAAGCCCCTATCTCAGGGGCTTTTTTCATTCCTCGTCTTTATCTTTTGGTGGACGACCGCGCCGAGGGGTTGCTACTTCTAGAGTCTTCTCTTCCACTGGCTTTTCAGGAAGCTCACGCACATTTGGCTTGAGCGCTGGATGAAGGTTGGCAGTCTCAATGATGTCGCCAACCTTGACCGGATACCACGGGATTACTACTTCAAACCTTGCCATTTAGCACCTTTCTTAATGTTTTCTGACGCCCACATAGGGCGCAGATTTGATAGACAGTTTATCATTTTTGCGTCTGTTACCCCTTGCTCAACGAATCTTGCTATTGGCTTTACGTGATCTACGTGCCATTCGCCGTGATTATCCCAAGACATTCCTGGCTTGAAATTGAACTCTATACGCTCCTTGAATTTTTCTGGCGTGTATCCAAGACGGTCTTTCGTCCTGTCTCCCTTTCTTCTCTCAGTGCCTGCCTTTATCACACACTGGGTAATCATCGCTCGACACTGTATAAGCCAAGGCTTTTTAGCCTTTATTTTTGCTTGGTACTTCCTGACGCTAGCTAGAAATGGCTCTGATTTCTGGTAAGCGGCCCTCCTTTCTTGAAATTCAGGGCACTCCTTAGCCTTGTGATAATCAGCCTTTTTCTCTTCCTTTATTCGATCCTTGTGCTTCTCGTAATATCTTTTTCTTGATTTTGCATGGTATTCGAGAGGCAATGCTGCCTGCCTAAGCCTGGCGCATTCTAGGCACCCCGTGCTTGATACGGTTCTCTCAGTAACATGCCCTTCTTTGCACGGCTCGCCGGTGAAATACCTCTTCAATCCAAGGCTTGCGGCCTCTTTCCTAGAAATAATCTGCATTGCTAACTAATCTCCGCATCCTGACTATGGAGATTATCACATAAAAAAGCCCTCATTTAAGAGGGCTTTCTGTGTATCTTTGTGTCTTAAGCGAAGTTCGCGCCGTAGAAAACACCTGCGTGGCCGTCACCATCTTTCTTGACTTGCATGCCCATGCCAGTTAGCAAGCGGAAATTGTAGTTATCTTCCGGCAGTTGACGTGGGATCGGGGTAACGTTGGTAGCCATTGCGATGATCGGGCTAACGTACTGCTTGCTCAGGCTGATAGCCAGGAACTCGTTACCAACCAGAGCGTAGGTTGGCACGACTTCCATGCCAGCCAGCCAAGGACCGATTGCAGTCAGCGAAGTGCCAGCCAAAGCGCCGTTGACCACGTAAGGCTTAAGCAGGTTACCGTAGATCTCGTAAGAGACGTACATGCGATCAACCTTAGTGACCTTGTTGGTGCGAACGGAAGTACCGAAAGCGCCAGTGGTCAGGAAGGCAGCCCACTGCTCAGCAGTAGCGGTGGTCAGATCGATGTTGGCGCCGGAAGCATCCAGATCGATTTTGACGGTGTTGCGGTGGTTCTTCAGGCCTTGACCTGGTTTGCCATCAACAACAATCTCAGCCGAACCGTTCAGCGCGTAGCTTACGAGAGCCTTGTTGTGTTTGATGAGCTTGGCGCGCTGGCTATCCAGAATAAGATCCAGGCCAGCGTCACGCAGGCCTACAACATGGCGCCAGTTAGCGCCGAAGCCGGAGCGGAACATTGGAACAGGGTCGCCATCGGTTTCGTAACCGGTATGGTCGAAGCCGTGTTTGCCGTGGCCAGACATGGTGATAACAACTTCGTCAGCGATGTCGGTGCTGGTTACGTACTGGCGAACAGTTGCGCCAATGGACTGAACCACTTGCACAGGTTGCAGGTATTCGAGGATCTCGTAACCGTCAGCTGCGCGGGTAGCCTCTACAACGGTGTTGTCCACTGCACGCCAGAAATCGGAAGGCAGGCCAGCGTTAGCGGCGAACTGGAACGAACCGTATTCGCGCTGTAGACCAGCCTGCTTTGCGTTGAACGCGCCACGGTTATCGAGAACATACTGTGCATGTTCGCGCAGCTTCTCGTGTTGGAGCAAAGTATTTGCGGTGATAATCATTATTCAGACCTTACTTGACTTGTACGAGGACGTAATCTACGCCTGCCAGGGTTACAGTTTCCTTGGCGTAACCTACAGCCACGGCATCAGTGCCGGCGGTTACGGTGCCAAGACCTGCGGCGGTCAGATAGACGCGAACGCCTTCAACATAAGCACCAGCGGCGCAGCGGACGGCGAACAAGCGGCCCTCAGTGACGTAGTGGCCGGTAGCGGTTTCGCCGGAAGCAATCTGAGCATCAATTGCTTGACCGGTGATGCTGTGCTCATCCAGAATCCAGAGCTGAGTAGTGCCTGGGTCAACCAAGCCAGCAGCCGCGAACTTGCCAGCGGTCAGCTTAACGAAAGAGCCGGCGTAGTTAGCTGCTGCCAGCACTGCGCAACGGGTGTCGCCGTTGAGGTATGCGCCAAGGCTAGAGCCGTCTTGGTTAACACGATGGTAACGAGTAGCCATTATTTAATGCTCCCGAAGTGAGAATCAACGGTTACTTTTTCAGCTTCGGCGTTGGTTTCTGGAGCGCCAGACAAGATACCGGCAGCAGTTTGAACGCTGGCAAACATTTGATCCAGAGCTTCGCCGGACAGGGCGTTTGCAACAACTTCGCCGTGTTTGGCAGCTACTGCGGCGCGCTTGTCTTTCAGGCCTGCTTCTGCTGCTTCTTGCAGTTTGGCGTTTACAGCGGACAGAGCCTCGGTGTTCTTAGCTTCGAGAGCCGCAAGCGCAGTGTTGAACGCGCCCTGCAACTTGTCAGCTTGCGCATCGAGCGCCGCTTGCAGTTCTTCGGGTTTCATATCGGATGTTTCCTCGGTCACATTAGCCACTACTGGCTGTTTAGTTTTGGTACTGAAATATTTTAGCACGCTTCTAACGTGCTCAATCATGGAGTTAGTTTTAACCTTGTACGACGTTTCAACAGTTACTACTTTCGATTCGCCAGTGAGGATTGGATTATCACCCTCATAGTGATAGTCGATAGTGTACGTGCCTTCTGGAGTCACGTAGATCAATGCGCGATCATCGAAGTCTTGCACGTATGCGTAACTGTCCGATGTTGCAAATCGCTCTTTGACTGCCTCGGACAGAATGGCAAGTTTCTCGCCGTATGAGTCGTCTAGGGCGTCTTCGTTAACAACAGGGATCGCAGAGTTGATGACGAAGGTCTTGTTGACCATCATGCCAACGCCGTCAGCGGGAGTAGCTGCGCCGGTCTCTCCGAGGAGGACGGCATCATGGTTAAAGTGCATATTGCGCGCAATCCAGCCGTAACCGTCAGCGTTCGGAGTCATCTCGCGATCAAGAAAGATGCCGGTCGATGTGTGAATTGGCTCACCCTTGTCGATAGCATTCAGGACTTTGCGACCAATCTCGCTCTCTTTGGCTTTTTCTACGTCAATAAATTTCTCTACATAGATCCGATTGCCACGGCGCTCGACGTTCTTGTTGAACGCGCCGAAGTGGTATGCGTTGACAGCCTCTGGACGCTCGGCCCCTACGTATTCACCATCGACCTGCGGGTGACCCAGTGGCGCGAACGTTCCTTCCAGGCTCTTGTAGGACTTCTCAATCTCATCGTGAGGATAGAGACCGCCGTTCATAATTACTTCGTCTGGGAGCGTGAACGACGGCACTACGATATGCTCTCGACCATTGTGTTGCTCACGACGAATCGAAGCAGCGTTTACTGCCACTCGGACGTTTACGCGGGTACTTGTGGCATCAGAAGTCGAGTTAACGACGAATGCCTGCTTATGGCGCATAGGACTATCTCCAATAATTGCGCCTAGTTTACCACGGGCAAAAGAAACCCCGCCGAAGCAGGGTCTTTTGTGTCTAGGGATTGGGTTATGGGCGGGAGATGAACTTATAACCTCGCCCCCAATCATAGGTTCCAGTGTCATCAGTAGCGCAGATAGGAAGATCGCCGTCGTAATCCTTAACTTCAACCTCCTTAATGGTCACATGCTTTCCTTGCCACCTATGCATCCACGCACCATCAGGCAAGCATTCGACTACATCGCCAATTCGTAGATTACGCCAATCGCTCATATCGACATCATAAGCCTGCATAGCCTTCTTGCTATCAACCTGCATCATCAGGCCTTCAGCGTCGAGCAGGTCTACGTTACGCTGAATTTCGCGCTCGCAGTCTTCGATGATGGCTTGGCAGTGGATGATTGTGTCGCGCCAAGCAAGTGGGCCGGAACTTTGGCACCATGTGCCGTTATACGAAGCCTCGTGTTCAGCCTCGCATTCGCTGCTATGCGAGATATTCTCGGCTGTTGCACTGCATTTCTCGCCCATACATAATTTATTCATCTCTACTTCCTCCGCTTGTGGCTGGCTGATGATTCGCCAAGCCATGATATCCGCATCAGGCGCGCCATCGTTGTGCGACCAGTTCCACGCCTGACTTGTCCAGCCTTTAGTGATATCGCCGTCACGGTGGCGAACCTCCATGCGTTGTGGCGTCTCGGTTTCGTACTTTGGTTTGCGGCCACGAGCACGAATCCACTCGCCACCCTTCTGACGGTCGCGCTCGGCTTGCCATTGGGCCTTCTTGATAATTGCAGTCGAGTAGTCAGATGAAAGATCCATCTTCGTAGAAATCGCCTCATTATTCTGGTCGATGAATCCAGAAGCGCCAGCCCACTGATTGCAAAACTCAGGAGTTGACACACATGGATAAACAACCCCATTAGGATCCTGCACATAGCAAGCAGTTGTATCTGCCCAATTCTCAAGTTTTGCCGCCAACAATTCAACCAATTTCATCCGTACCACCCTCCTATTAATGTCCACAAACCTTAGCCGAATCCAACCTTCCGCGCAAGGTATAATGGAAATAATTTACGAGGCCCTATTTTATGACTGTCAATGCACCACCTGAATTGATGATGGCGCTGAATAACCTGGCTGAGCGGCAGATTGCTGCGTCCAGGCAGTTGGCGGCGTTTGGTACTGGGGCGCTGGATACAAAGCGTCACGAGAGAGCGTACTGCGAGTACGGCTTCCCTGATAATCCAGGTTTCAGTGAGTTCTATCGCGTTTACAAGCGTCATGGCGTTGGTCATGGGGCGTTGATGCAGATCCTGAACAAGACATGGCAGACGAACCCTTGGGTTATCGAGGGAGAAGATGAGTTTGATGAATCTCGCGATGAAACCCAGTGGGAAAAGGATGTCAAGAGACTTTTCAAGAAGAAAAGCGTATGGGCCGCCATCAAAGAGACCGACAAGCGCAAGATGGTTGGCGGGTATGCCGGCCTTATCATCCAAGTTCGTGACTCCAAGCAATGGAATCAGCCGCTCAAGAACGTCAGCGCTGCGGCAATCGTTAAGTTTATTCCTGCATGGCGCGGCTCGCTCACTGTATCGGTGTGGGACACTGAGCAGGCTAGCCCGACATACGGCGAGCCGCTCATGTACACCTACAACGAACACAGTGAAGCGTCGGGGAGCTCTCCGCGCCAAGTAGAGATGCATCCTTCTCGCGTTATCGTGTTTGGCTCGATTACTGAGCCAGAGTCGGTATACGAGCCAATCCTGAACGCGCTCATATCGCTGGAGAAGGTGACTGGCGGTTCTGGCGAGGCATACATCAAGGCTGCTGCTCGTGCTATCCATGTCGGATTCAGCAAAGATGCAGATTTGCAGAGCATTGCCCGCGCTCACGGAATGCAGCTATCAGAAATCGGGACGCTATACGACTCCGTGGTGGATGGCCTTAACCGAGGCATTGACTCGGCAATCATCACGCAAGACGGCACAGTTACCGCTATCACGTCTGCCGTACCTGATCCTGTAGGCCCGTTCGAAGTCAACCTGCAAGAGGTAGGCGCGGGTATCGGTGTAGGCTCAACGATCATCGTAGGCCGTCAGACTGGCACATTAGCAAGCAACGAGGACATCAAGGCGTTCAACCGGTTCGGCCAAGGTCGCCGCCTAAATGAAGTCGGTCCTAACTCGCGCCTAGTGGTTGAATGGATGATGGATCACGGCGTCATTGAGCGCCGCGAAGACTTCGAGGTTATGTTCGATGAGCTGACTGAATCGACTGATGCTGAGAAGTTGTTGAACGTCAAGACCATGAGCGAGGTCAATGCTTCCAGTCTTGCAAGTGGCGAAATGATCTTTAGTCCAGAAGAGATGCGTACGGCAGCAGGTTACGAGAATACAGAGGCTCTTACTCCGCTTCCTGATGTAGAGCCGACAACAGATCCTACGGCAACCGTGCAATAATCAAAGGCCCTACGGGGCCTTTCTTAATTAGAGGTTTACATGGCAGCAGGTAGCCCAATTCTTCCCCGCAGTTTGGCAGACGCGACCGGCCAAGATGCTCGCGAAAGGCGATTCATGAAGGACTTCGACCGTCGCGTTAACGCAATCGGTAAAGAGGTTCTGCGAATCTTAGGCGAACAAAACTACACCGTCGTCACGCTGAACGCTCTAGAAGTAAATGCCAGTACTTATCAGTTCGCCCTGGATCAGGCGATCCTATCTGGCATCAATTCAGAAATCGAGCGTATCTGTAACTTGATACTTCTTGAGGGCGGTGAGGCTGAATTATGGAGCATGCGCGCATACATAGAAGGCGCATATCAGCAGGGCACAGCTATGACTGCGGCCAACCTAACCGTCCAATCTGAGCTGTATGCACTAACCAAGCCAACCATAGACGCAATCCTGTTCAGCCCTCCATATCGCAAGCGCATCAGTCTGCTAGCCGCCCGAGAATTCGAACTTATGCAGGGTTTCAGTCAGCAGATGAAATCGGATCTTGCACAGACGTTAACGCGAGGGATGATCGCCGGCCAGAATCCACGAGTGATCGCCAAAGACATTCAGGCGCGTACAGGCGTGAACCGTTCGCGTGCTGAGCGGATTGCGCGGACCGAGGTTACTTCTGCGTTCAGGAAGGCAAGGATGGATGAGGCGCAGGCAGCGCAGACGGATCTAGGTATCAATACTCGTCTCATGCACCTAAGCGCTCTGAGCCAAACTACCAGGCCCTCGCATAGAGCAAGACATGCGCATCTGTATACCATTCAGGAGGAGCGGGATTGGTGGGCTGTAACGCCTAATTCCATAAACTGTCGATGCAGCACCGTGGAAGTCTTGACCGACTCTAAAGGCAATCCCCTATCCCCCTCAATCATCGAGCGAGCAAAGCGCAAGCTAGGCTAGCGTCCGCAGTCCTAGGACCAAGGACACTATCTAGCACACTTGACAAATAGAAAAACACCAAACCTAAACTGTCCACGGTTTATGGATCGTGGACAGTTGTGGAATGGTGTTTTTGTTGCTGTCAAGGTAACTGCGTATTGTCAGGCTTCTTTATTGGGTTATCACTATACTTCATGTGATTTTCCTTCCATCCAATTTTCTCTCGACCCTCAATGCAGATAAACTGCCTTATTCCTCTGTTCTTGATCCAGTGCGCCCTCCATATTTCTGTTTCAGGCTGATAATGCGTAACGCCTAATGGCGCGATACTCCAATCTACATTAATCACACCACCTCCCGCTTAAAGCCTGCACGATCTAGGCGGACCGCCAACCAATCAATTGCATGTGGAGTGAGGTGCATGCAGTAATCTTGGCTTAACTCGTCCAATACCTGTTTGAAATCGATAACCGCCTTCTCCCGCTCTTCTGCGGCTAGTTGTTCTGGTGTGCGGATAGGTCGAAAGCACGCCTCAACCAGCGCGTGATATTCGTCAAGACCGTCAAGGCCGGATACGTGATAAACAGCAACAGGCTCAGAATACGAGCCAATCCGATGAGCAAGAATTGTCGCGCTCTTACCGCAATGGTGCGCGTAACACTTATGCGGCTCTTGATCCCGCACCTGCACAGTAGATCCGACTGGCGGCAACCCATCTTCCGGGCCTGACCAGGGTTTAGGTCGGCGCTCGCAATCTTTCTCAGATGTTCCTACTGCAACATCCCA
>Ga0247815_10001016_pt1 | contig 21773 bp, 13 predicted proteins | sample UWRJL194509B1_FD_181014 | JGI IMG/M metagenome (GOLD analysis project Ga0247815, IMG submission 181014) | Plant litter microbial communities from Arlington Agricultural Research Station in Wisconsin, United States - UWRJ-L194-509B-1 | ecosystem: Environmental > Terrestrial > Plant litter >...
TAATGAATTTTCAACTGATCCCATTCCGGTACGGTCAATCGCTCTTCCGGTTAATCCGTAAACTGTTCCTCCGTTTTGTCCCTGAACCAAAATGTTTACATCGATATCTTTATACTTGAAAGTATTGGTGATTCCCCAGGTATATTTTGGAGTTGGATTACCCAAATCTACACGGTCATCTGCATTGATTTTCTTGTCTCCATTCTGATCAATATATCTTGGATCTCCCAAAACTAATTTGTTACCTCCAATTGTAGTTCCTCCTGCATCAATATCTGCCTGACTCACCACTCCGTTTTGTTGTAATCCAAAAATAGTATACATTGGTTTTCCAACTTCTAATTTTACAAAAGGAACTCCACCATCATAGGCATTACTAATTTCAATTTTACTCTGGCCAGGTCCAAGCGCCAAAACTTTGTTTTCGTTGTGACTTAAATTCGCTGATGTTCTCCATTCAAAATTAGGTGTCTTTACGTTTAAAGAACTCAATTCAAATTCCCAACCCTGATTTTGTACTTCACCTACATTGGTCAAATAACTTGTAAATCCAGTCGCTCCAACAATAGGTACTCTTAATAATAATTCGCTGTTGTTTTTTCTGTATACTTCAAATGTTCCTGAAACCCTGTTTTTTAGAATTCCAAAATCCAATCCAAAATCGACACTTCTTGATTCTTCCCAGTGCAAGTCAGGGTTTGCTATTGATGATGCTCCCTGCCCTATTGCAGCTGCTCCGCCAATAGAATAATTGTAAGTAGCCAATGTTGCATAAGAAGCATAGCTGCCAATATTATTACTTCCGTTAAGTCCACCGCTTGCTCTTAGTTTTAAATCACTAAGCCAGTCGATATTTTGCATAAACGCTTCCTGTTTTACTCTCCATGCTAAGGAAACCGAAGGGAAAACTCCCCATTTTCTATCTGATCCAAATTTTGAAGAACCATCACGTCTTACACTTGCAGATAAAATATATTTTTCTTTGTAATTGTACTGCAGCCTTGCGAAATAAGATAGTAAGGTACTTTTTTCTGCATTTGTAGATCCTAATGATCCTGTTGGCAATGTTTCTACAGTTGAACTGTTATATAATGCTCCCGAAGATAAGTTTGATCTCATGATTTCATAGGAACTGAAAGACTGTCCTAAAAGCACATTGAAATTATGATTCCCGAATGATTTATCCCAGTTTAAAGTATTTTCATTTACTAAATTTTGTCTTCTGTACGTATTATAAGCTCCTCTAATACTTGCCTGAACATCATTTGGCGTATAACTCTCTGTTGTATTGTCTGAGTTATCAAAATTCAATGTCGTTTTCCAGGTAAATCCTTTTGCAAACTGATAACTAGCATAGGTAGAAATCAAAGTTCTGTACATCGAGTTTTTTCCAGTTCTGGCCAGTGCGTTTAGCATATTTGTGGTGCTGCTACCCCAGGCATATCTTGTGGTATATTTTTCTCCTGCTGCATTAGAGGCACTTTCAAAAACCGGTGTTGCTGTAAGAGCTTTAAATAAAGTATTGTCTTTTCCTTCTACTCCCGGATCATTTTTGATCGAATATGAAGGCGCAATGTTTATTCCTGTTTTAAAGTTTTCTGATAATTTAAAATCAACATTAGCTCTTGCTGAAAATAAGGTGTAATCTGTACCAACAATATATCCTGTATTTTTTTGATAATTGGCAGACACATAATAATTCACCACATCTGTAGCTCCCGAAGCTGATAATTGATAGTTATTGAATTCTCCTGTACGGAAAACTTTATCCTGCCAGTCGATATAATCTAAACCAGGATGTCCCGGCATATCCCATCTGTCATCATACAAATAAGTATAATATCTTGTATTGGCTGTGTTAAGAGGTGCTGTTGGATTTTTAGCATTATAAGCTGCAATTCTTTCGGCATTGTTCTGGCTTGCAGAAGCACCTGTAATTCCTGATCCTACCCATTGCGAATCGATCATGGTTTTTGCCCTGTCGATCCATCCCTGAGCTGATAACATATCTACCCTGTTGGCTTCTTTATTTACACCACCATACATATTAAACGTAAATTTGGTTTTTCCTTTTTTCCCTTTTTTAGTGGTAATCAACACAACTCCGTTTGAGGCTCTTGATCCGTAAATAGAAGCTGCCGCGGCATCTTTTAATACTTCGATCGATTCTACATCATTTGGGTTCATATTGTCTAAAGGGCTTCCGCTTGAAAATCCTCCGTTGCTATTTGATCCTTCGGTATAAATAGGAAATCCATCTACAACATACAACGGTTCATTTCCTGCTGTAATCGATCCTGATCCCCTGATTTCGATACTAAAAGGCTGACCTGGCAAACCTGTTGTTTGTTTTACACGCACACCGGCTACCTGCCCAATTAAACCCTGATCGATTCTCGAAATAGGTCTTTCGGTAAAGTTTTCAGTTTTAATTCCCGAAATGGCTCCTGTAGTTAATTTTTTCTTTTGAGTTCCGTACCCAATAACTACGACTTCATTTAAGTTTGAACTCTCTGCATCTAAAGAAACATTATAAGTAGTTGAAGCTCCAATTTTTAGTTCTTTCTTTAAAAATCCTACGAAAGAAAAAACCAAAGTTTCTCCTTCGGATGCTTTTATGCTGAACTTTCCGTCAAAATCAGTACTCGCTCCTCTATTGGTTCCCTTCACGATTACGTTAACTCCCGGAATGGAGAGTTTGGACGGATCAGTAACTGTTCCTGTAACCGTTTTTTCTTGCCCATAAACCGATCCGTGCAATAAAGCAAAGAAGGCTATAATCAGCAAAAGATTAAGCTTATTTTTCATAAAAGTTAAATTTTGGTTAGTTTAATAGTTTTTCAAATTTATCCAGAACTTGTTTGCGTGGCATCCTGTAGTATCCTGTTAGATTTCAACACATTATATTGTTTTTATATTTATTTTAAGACAAAAATCTCACAACTGATTGATTTACAATCCTTAAAAAAAATGAAAGATTAATAAATATCATATCAAAAATTTAATTAAACCATTTTTTATCATTTCATATTTATTTTAATAAAAAACAAAGAATTATAAAATAAGTAACTACATTGATTAAACATTCTGTTTTTTGAATATAATTACCAAAAACAGGATGCTACAGGATAGCCTTTTAATACGTTCCTAATACTTTTACTTCATTACTGCTACTAAAAAATTGTCCTGCATAATTTTTTAATGATGTGAAGTGATTAATTTAGTAACCACTAAAACTTTTTGAGTACATAATGAAACTAACCAAATCCAGCCTCTTTATTACCTTATTCTTTTCCTGCGCTCTTAGTACTTTTGCGCAAGAAAGCCCGAGTTCTCCCTGGCCAAAATCTACCAATATAAATCAGCCCTGGACGCGTTGGTGGTGGATGGGAAGCGCCGTCGATAAACCCAACCTGAAAAAGAGCCTTGTTGACTTCTATAAAGCCGGAATTGGCGGTGTTGAGATTACGCCAATCTATGGTGTAAAAGGTGAAGAAAATAACTTTATCGATTATCTGTCTCCAAAATGGATGGAGATGTTAGATTATACGATTCATATTGCCGATAGTCTTCATATGCAGGTTGATATGGTATTAGGAACTGGCTGGCCTTATGGAGGCTCGCATGTAACATTGCCTTATGCTGCCTCAAAGCTCATTGTAGAGAAATATCCACTTAAGAAGAATGAGACTTTCGATAAAAATATTACCCTTAGCAACAGCAAAGAAAAAATACCTGCAGAACTTTTATATGTTGTCGCCTATGCAAGCGACGGTACTTACATCAATTTAACCGATCAGCTAAAAAAGAATAAAGTTACTACTAAAGATAAAGGTATCGAAGGCAGTCACATTGCCTTGCCGAATCAGGCAGAACCTAATAAACTAAAATGGAAAGCCACTAAAACAGATTATACTATTTACGCTGTTTTTAGCGGAAAAACGGGACAAGAGGTAAAAAGAGCTGCTCCGAGAGGAAAAGGCTATACTTTAGACCATTATTCTGAGGAAGCTCTGAACGCTTACGTAGTTCCTTTTAATACCGCTTTTAAAGGTCGTGAAGGAAAAATAAGAGCCATTTTTAATGATAGTTTTGAAGTTTACGGAACTGATTTTACACCCAATTTCTTCGAAGAATTTAAAACCCTTCGTGGTTATGATCTTAAAAAAGAATTACCTCTTTTACTGAATGAAACCGATAATGAACAAGCTAACCGAATAAGAAGTGATTACAGGCAAACGATTAGTGATTTGTTATTGAATAAATTTGACAAATCATGGACCAAATGGGCGCACTCTAAAAGCTTTAAAACCAAACTTCAGGCGCACGGATCTCCCGGAAACCTTATCGATTTATATGCTTCCGCAGATATTCCGGAATGTGAAACTTTTGGCTCGATGCCGTTTGATATTCCGGGTTTCAGACGTGAGAAAGAGGATATTCGCGAAGGCGATGCTGATCCGGTAATGTTGAAATTTTCGTCATCTGCGGCTCATATATCAGGTAAAAATTTAGTTTCATCAGAGACTTTTACCTGGCTAAGAGAGCATTTTAAAACAGCATTATCGCAATGTAAACCTGAGGTCGAAGATTTAATGCTCAACGGAGTCAATCATGTTTTTCTTCATGGATCGACCTACTCGCCAACCAGAGCTGCATGGCCGGGATGGCAATTTTATGCTTCTGTAAATTTTAATGCCAATAATAACATTTGGGAGGATGCTCCTGCCCTTTTCTCTTATATATCAAACTGTCAGTCGCTATTGCAACAAGGAAAATCTGATAACGAAATCCTTTTGTACTGGCCTATTTTTGATACATGGGACAAATATCAAAAAGGTACTTTATTCTTTCAGTTCAAAATACATTCTTTATCAGAATGGTTATACGATACCTCGTTTTATGACACTACCAAAAGTTTAATGAAAAAAGGATATGGCGTAGATTTTATCTCTGATAATTTTATAGCAGATGCAAAAGTGGTTAATGGCAAAATTGTTTTACCCGGCGGCAGTTTTAAATCGCTGATTATTCCGTCTTGTAAAAAAATGCCGCTTGCTACTTTACAAAAACTAATTGAACTCAAAAAAGCCGGCGGAGCCATTATATTCGAAGGTTTACCTGAATCGGTTCCCGGATTTAATGATTATAAAAAACAGGAAAAAGAGCTCCAAAATATTTTAACAGTAAATGCAGCATTGGTACAGCCTGCATCAGATCTTTTTAAGGCTTTAGAAAATATAAAACTGTATCCTGAATCACTTGTCGATACAGGTTTAAAATATACCCGAAGAGATATTGATGGGGAAAAAATTTATTATTTGGTCAATCATACCCCAAAAACGATCGATACCTTTATCCCGCTTCAAATTGGAAATAAAGAAGTTGTCATTTTCGATCCGTTAACCCGGGCATATGGCAATGCTGTTGTTACTAAAAATGCTACTACTACACTGGTTAAACTTAAAATAGAACCGGGACAATCGTACTTTTTAAAAACAGAAAATACGGCATCACAAAAAAAATGGCACTATTATGAGCCTACTGCTGATGCTATCTCTTTAAAAGGAAACTGGAAAATAACTTTTGACAAAGGCGGTCCGGAGCTTCCTGCAAATGCAACAATATCTACTTTAGCATCCTGGACCAAATTAAGTCCTCAGGCGGCAGCTTTCTCAGGAACAGCAACTTATACTTTAGAATTTGACAAACCCAATTCTAAAGCAGACCAATGGAGTCTCCATTTGGGAGATGTTCGCGAAAGTGCCAAGGTCTGGCTCAATGATGAATTTATTGGTACAGCCTGGTCTGTTCCTTATCAATTGAATATTAAGAAACTAAAATCCGGAAAAAACACTTTGAAGATTCAGGTTACGAATCTGTCTGCCAACAGAATCAGGGATAAAGAACTAAAAGGCGAAGAATGGAAGATTTTTTACGAAATCAATATGGTCGATAAAGATTATAAAAAATTCGATGCCACAAAATGGGAACCTATGCCTTCGGGATTATTAGGACCTGTTACGATTACGCCATTAAAACAAGAAAACTAATTATTAAATAACGAATATTAAAATGAAAAAGCTGCTTTTATTTTTCGCTATATGCCTTTCTTATACTAACTCAGCAAGTGCGCAACAAGCATTTGATAAAAAATTAGTATTAAAACAAATGATGCTTGCCAATGATTATTTCATGCAAAAATGGCCTGAAACGGGCAAAACGATAATTACCAATAAAGAACGCCCCAGTAATATCTGGACACGCGGGGTTTATTATGAAGGATTGATGGCATTACATGAAATTTATCCTAAAGAAGCTTATTACGATTATGCCTATGCCTGGTCTGAATTTCATAAATGGGGTTTTAATGGCGGAAATACAACCCGAAACGCCGATAACTATTGTGCTGCACAGACTTATATCGATTTGTATAATCTGGAGCCGGATGCCAAAAAATTGAAGAATACAAAAGCGAATATGAACATGCTTTTGAATACGCCTCAATTAGACGATTGGTCGTGGATTGATGCGATACAAATGGGAATGCCGGTTTTTGCAAAATTAGGCGTATTGGAAAAAGACAATCGCTATTTCGAGAAAATGTATCAAATGTATATGTACTCGAGAGACAAACATGGCGATCACGGACTTTATAATCCTAAAGATGGTTTATGGTGGCGTGATGCTGATTTTGATCCTCCGTACAAAGAACCAAACGGAGAAGATTGCTACTGGAGCCGCGGAAATGGATGGGTTATTGGGGCTTTGGCTAAAGTGCTTTCTATTATTCCTGAAAACGCACCTCACAGGGCGCAATATGTAAAAGATTTAAAAGCCATGGCTGCAGCTTTGGTGCCTATCCAGAGAGCTGATGGTTTCTGGAATGTAAGTTTACATGATCCTACGAATTTTGGAGAAAAAGAAACGTCAGGCACAGCATTATTTGTGTATGGAATGGCTTACGGAATCAACAGCGGCATTTTGAAAAAAGAGACTTACCTGCCTGTAATTCAGAAAGCATGGAATGCTATGACAACAGAGAGTTTGCACACCAATGGCTTTTTGGGCTATTTGCAATCGACAGGAAAAGAACCCAAAGATGGTCAGCCTTTATCTTATGATAAAATTCCTGATTTTGAAGATTACGGATTAGGCTGTTTTTTACTGGCTGGGTCAGAAATATATAAAATGAAGTAATTTCTTTTTACTACCTATTTTTCATAAAAAAAGCAGGATATCTTAAATAAGATTCCTGCATTTTTTTATTCCAACTACATCTACTTAGTTGAAAATCGAATTATAATTAACCTAATTTACATTAGAAAAAATAAAGCTTTATAAAAATTATCAAATTTTGCTGAAAGTATAGCCGAAGCCTGAAAATTCATTTCTGACTTTTCTGTTACTGCATCGGGCTTTCCTGTAAAATATTGTTTTAATTCTTTGATGATTTCGAACCTTGTTTTAGAACTATCCAATAAAATTAAACTTTTGACGTTTTCTAAAAAAGATAAGCTATCATACAGCTGTTTATCAAATAAGCATACTAAATCGTTCGTTCCTTTTTTATCTAATTGCAAAAAATTTACCAGTTCAGACTTCTCATAAACAACAAATATAGATCGGTCGAATTCTGCTGATTCAGTTTCATTTTTATACAAAAATGAGTTTTCAAAAAAATCAAATTCGTTTTTGAACCTTCTTTTAAACATCTTTAAAAAAACTCCTTTATTATCGCGCACTAAAATTCTTTCTTTCTGCATTTTTAACTTCTATAAAAATATTAAGATTTAGCTGATTTTATTCTAAAACCAACTTAGTACATTAGTAATCAATTACTTTAAAAAGTTTTGCAAAGATACTTTGACCATTATGAGTAAACTGACCCAATACGTTTTAAGATGAGCAGATTAAGGTTTTTTTTAAAGTATTTACTACTAGACTTTTGTAACAGTAGTAACATTGCTTTCGACAAAAGCAATTAACTCATTCATTTTTCGCCCATTATTTTCTTTGTTAGAAATCGAAATAATGTAGCCGTTCCTGTCTTTTATATAAAGAAAAAAGAAATCTTTAGTCAAAATCGCTTTTTCGATCTGACTCCATTTATGAACAATTTCTCCCATAGGAGAATGAACACAAATACTCGAATTGGTAAAATTGAATTTATATTTTTTGCTGAAACTATTGTGTTTTAGCAGTTTTTTGGTAAACTGAAAAACGGCTTTACTGATCGTGTTTACAAAAGAATATTGAAATGAAAAAAAAAGTATAATGAGAACCAGATTACGTACCAGCCATTTTATATAATCGACATCATCATTGAGATCAAAAAAATCGAAGAAAACAGCAAAGAGTAAAACAAGGCCGGAAAAAACGATAACGCGGTCTTTATACAGGTTTTTGAAATACATTTTATTCAACTTTCGTATTTCGCCTATATTCAACTCAAACTCCATGTAAAAACCAGAAGCATTCATAATTGTGGATTTTATTTGTATGTAATTGGATCATTCTTATTTACTACAGCTTATTCCTTACTTAAAAATCTCAGGCTGTAAAAACAAAAACAAAATTAGATCAATCACAACTCTTCGTTCTCCTAATGAAGACATTAAAGTATCAAAATAGGACTTTTTATACCTATTATAAAAACACAGTATAATAATTTGAATAAATAGATCTTTACAAACTATCTTATGTAAGAAAACTGTTTGCATTGAAAAACATATTCTTACATTTTTATTTTACGATTTTATAATTCAAAAAAAATATAAAAAATGCCATTAAAAGTTATTATACTATCACAATAAGACTAATTAGACAATCCTATTTAGTTTGTTTTCAAATAGTTAAAATAAAAGTTAATTAATATTCTTTACTAAAATAATTATTTACATTTGATTATAATTTAAAATCATTATAAATAATTTCCTACAAATTAATGAAACTTATTCCTACAGAAGAAAAGCTTCAAGAGCGGGTTAAAGAATTGACTTGTCTTTATGAAATTTCACAAACAATATCACGATCAATCTCCATAGAAAAAAGCATATTTAAGAAAGTAATATTAAGTACAAAAAAAGCCTGGCACTATAGCTATGATGCTATTGTAGAAATACAGGTTCCTGAACATGTTTTATCCACATCTAAATTAGAAACACCAACAATTTATCAAAAGAGTATAATACGTATTGCTAATGCCGATGCTGGTTTTATCAAAGTGCATTATCCAAAAAATAAGTACAATGCAGATGACTTTTTAAAAGAAGAACAAAAACTGCTGGATACAATTGCACTTGAAATTGGTAATTATCTGGAGAAATTTAGAAACATAGCAAAAAAGCAGCTCTTAATGCGAACAGTCGAAAGAATAGACCGATTGTCTGTTTTGGGAGAAATGACTGCAGGAATAGCACATGAACTCAATACTCCTTTAGGTAATATATTGGGTTACGCCGAACTAATTAAAAGCAATACGACCAATCCTGAAATTGATGCTGATATTTCGACAGTAATACACTCTGTTATTTATTGTCGTGAAATTGTAAAAAAATTAATGTTTTTTTCTTGCGAAATGCCTCAACAATTGCAAATACAAGAGGTTAAGCCAGTTGTAAGTTTTGCAATGTCATTTCTTAAACAAAATTTTCAGAAGAAAAACATCAAAAGCGAGCTCCTCTTTAAAAACGATACTATAGTGGCAAGGATCGATACGGTTCAGCTCACACAGGTTTTTTTTAATTTACTTATTAATGCCATATACGCATCTCCTGAAAAAAGTACTATAAAAACAATTATCGAAAGTGATACAGAAAACTTATTCATAACTGTCGAAGATCAGGGAACCGGAATTCCCGATACCGTGAAACAAAAAGTATTCGAGCCTTTTTTTACCACCAAAACCACAAACAAAGGTTGCGGACTTGGGCTTAGCGTAGTTTACGGAATCGTTAAAAATCATAAAGGAGAAATTACCGTTCGTAATAATACTCCAACAGGAACCATTTTTATCATAAAATTACCTTTAAACTAATCATAATGAGTTTAACGAAAGAAAACATACTTATCGTAGATGATAATTATGACATGCTGGATTTGATTCAGCGCCATTTAAAATCTTTTAATTATCATACGTACAAAGCATCTTGTGTAAGCGAAGCCATGGATGTACTAAAATATAATGATATCCATTTATTAATTACAGATCTTAATATGCCTGAGATCGATGGTATTGAATTATTAAAATATACTGATGAGCATTATCCGTTAATACCAAAATTGGTTGTTACCGGTCTTAATTCTATTAATAATGCAGTAAATGCTATAAAATCAGGAGCACTGGATTATTTGAACAAGCCTTTTACAAGCGATGAACTTCAAAAAGCAATCGAAAACTCACTGGTAAAAACAAAAACGAGTTTAAAACACTTGTCAGGCAAGATTGTTTCGTCGAATGATAACAATAATTATTCGGATATTATTGGCCGTTCAGAAGACTTTAAACAGTTAGTCGCAATCATACAACGTGTAAAAGACAATACTGTAAATGTACTTATAGAAGGAGAAAGCGGCACAGGAAAAGAACTGATTGCAAAAGCGATTCACTCTAAGGGTCTATTCGCAAACATGCCTTTTGTTTCTGTCAATTGTGGTGCAATTCCGGAAAACCTGATCGAGTCTGAACTTTTTGGCTATGCAAAAGGTGCCTTTACCGGCGCATCAGAATCGAAGATAGGTTTGTTTCAGTCGGCATCCGGAGGAACTATATTTTTAGATGAGATTGCTACAGCACCATTAGCAGTCCAAACCAAGCTTTTGCGGGTAATACAAGAAAAAGAAATCACCAAAATTGGCTCAAGAAAAGCAGAAAAAATTAATGTACGAATAATTTGTGCTACCAATAGTGATTTACACAAAATGGTTCTGGAGGGCAGTTTTAGAGAAGATTTATATTATCGAATTAATGTGGTGAATATAAAAACAACTCCTTTAAGAGACAAAAAAGAAGATTTATTACTGCTCATCAACAACTTTATAAAAAAGTATGCTATTGCTTATCATAAACCTGATATTTCGATTCACGAAAAAGCTACAGAAATTCTGTTACGGTATTCCTGGCCGGGTAATGTGAGAGAACTGGAAAACATCATTCAGCGCATGATTATTATGGGCGATGATGTCATTACCATGCAACACATTCCTGAACATCTAAAATATCATATTGCTGAAAAAAATGTCTTTTTTAAAACATTAAAAGAATATGAAAAAGAACAAATTATAAAAGTACTTAATGCGGTAAATAACAATAAAACAAAAGCGGCAAAAATTTTACAAATAGATCGTAAAACACTTAATCAGAAAATATCCTAAATCAAAAAAAAGCGTAATTATTCCCTAAGTGATGCCTTATTACCAGGCTCTAAATGTAACTATTAATTTATAGTGTTTTACTATCAAATTGATGAACAGTCCAGTATCTTTTCAGGGAAGGCTTAGGCATATCTTTTGTCGTTTGGTTTAAAATTAAAAACATATTTGTTATGAAATATAATCAGATAATTATTGAAGAAAAGGAGCATGAATTATTAAAAAACATGATCACAGCAGCACAAAACTATAGCGATCGCACTTATAATTTATCTATCAGAAGACTCAAAAAAGAACTTGAATCTGCAAAAATAGTTTCTATAGATGAAATTCCTGAAGATGTGATACGAATGAACTCTACAGTAACTGTGCAAATGCCTGCAAATGTAATACGAAACTTTACGATTGTAATGCCCGAAAAAAGTAATCTTGAAAAAAATAAATTATCTGTACTATCTCCTATGGGACTGGCATTATTAGGATATGCCGCCAATGATGAAATTTTATGGCAATTTCCGGCAGGTGAGACAAAAATTACAATCCTAAAAGTAACGCAGAGTTATAATTACTCTACTTAATACTGAAATCAATACAAATTAACATTAAAAAAAAGAATAGCCCTCCTTAACTAATTATAAATTAAAATATTACAAAAAAAAATCATAAAAAAATTCATAAAAAAAATTTAACTTTATAAAAAATACTTTTGAGTGAAAAAAATCGAACACTATTATAGCGCTGACTTACAATGGGTTGAACCATTTGCTAAACAGCTCGAAGGAAAAGTTGACGGCAATTTTATAATTGTTCCTGAAAGTATTCAAACAGGTACACGCTACATTTTAGATTGCGGCGAAGGTATTATTGCCTATTATATTGATGTAAAATATCATAAAAACCTCCACTTAATACAAAAAAATTTAAGCAATGATTTTGTTGGTATCTACTACAATTTAACCGAAGGTCAAGCTAGTGTATCTACTACTAACTTTATGAACGATGTGGGACGCTGGAAGTACAATCTGGCTGTAATTGATGGTGCCTTAGAATCAGATTATCATGTAAAAAAAGGCAGTACAACTTTTGCTTTGTGCTTGTTTATAAAAAAATCCATGATTCGATTATTTGCTGTAAAAAACAACATTCACTTTCCTAATCTTGATAAAATTACAGATCCTTCAAAAAATACAATGGTAAGATTTGACAGGATGAGCAGTAATAGTTTTCATATTTTAAACGATCTACGCAAACTTAAAGTTGGCGGCCCTGTATTCGATTTGAATTTAAAAGGATCAGTTCATATGTTAGTTTCTAATTACCTTAAAAAAATAGCCGCTAACAGAATTATAATTCAGACTGTTAATAAAACAGATTTAAACAAAATTATCGTAACCCAAATGTTTCTAATTGAAAACATAAGAGAGCCTTTTCCCAGCATTCATATTATGGCTACTATGGCCAATATGTCAGATTCAAAATTTAAGAACTTATTCAGGAAAATTACTGGTATGACTCCTAACGCATTTTTCATGGATAACAAATTAATTTTGGCCAGAGAAATGCTTGAGAGTAAACAATTTTCTATATCTCAGGTTTCTGATGAGCTCAATTTTACTAATAATTCTTATTTCGCATCAAAATTTAAAGAGCATTTTGGATTATCTCCAAAAATATATCTTAAACAACTTTAATTGATCTTAGAAACAAATTTATTATTATGAAAAAATTCACTCATTTCTATAGTTTAACTCCGGAGTGGCAACATCAGTTAGTTAAAGAAATGAATGGCGAACTTATTGATGATAAGATAATTGTTATCCCAGAATCACTTGGTCACGGTCATTCTTACTTTACGCAAATTACTCCAGGCATTTCAGTCTTATTTATGGATTTTGTAATGACGGAAGAGGTTAAAATAAACAGATTAAAATCTGAAAATGAATTGTATATTCTGCACTTTGATTTAAGTGAGCATGTCAATATTATTAAAATTGACAATATTAATTTTAAGATTGGTTCTTATGATAATCTTGGGCTTGCTATTATCGACAACAAGATCGAGAGCTCTTTTAAACCAGCCATAAATGAACGAACGCTGGCATTACGGTTACTGGTAGATAAAAAACTATTAGATGATTTTCTAAAAAATCATCCCAGTGAAGATTATAGTAAGCGGAAAATTACAGTTCCTAAAAACTCACTTTATTACTACGATAACATAGACAGTAACAGTATTTTACTAATAAGATCAATAAAAGACAGATCTGTATTCGATTTTTCTTTTGATTCTTATCTTAAAGGAATATCGCTAAAACTACTGGGCAATTTTCTTAACAGATATGAAAATTCAAAAGCAGTTGAAAATGAAATTAGTGAAGTTGAGATTGAAGCTGTTACAAAAACAAAAACATTTCTTTTGGATAATTTGTACAATCCTTTTCCTTCTGTTACTTTTTTATCAGAAATGGCCGGGATGTCGGCATCAAAATATAAAATGTTATTTAAAAGACGTTTTAATAACTCGCCTAATAATTTTTTCATTAAAGAAAAAATGCTACTCGCAAACAAGCTTTTACAAAGTGGTGATTTCAATACTTTGACTGAAGTGATATATGAACTTAATTATACGAAACTAAGCTATTTTACAGCTAAATATTATGATTTTTTTCATAAAAAACCTTCCCAGGATTTTAGAAAAAAGATCAAATAAAGCATTTTTAGAAAATAATTGAGATTAAAATTTTGATCTTAATCTAAAATAAAAAAGGGCATCAAATGATGCCCTTTTTTTATGGTTAGTTAGATTTATTTATTATTCAAATGTACGATAAATTCAGAACGTCTGTTCAATTGATGTTCTTCTTCTGTACATTGTACACCATCTTTACAGTTATTCAATAGCTTGCTTTCACCATATCCTTTGCCTTTTATTCTGTTTGCTCTTACTCCTTTGTTTAAAAGATACTGAACTGTTGCGTTGGCACGTTTTTGAGACAGTTTAAGGTTATATGTTGCTGTTCCGCGGCTATCTGTATGCGAATTGATATCAATTGATACATTTGGAAAATCTTTTAATACCTGCAGCACTTTATCTAATTCTAACTCAGAAACCGGTCTGATCTTAGCTCCGTCAAAATCAAAATAAATTGGTTGTAAATTAAGTATTGGGTTTAAATCATCCCCTTCTTTTATAGTTTGACCTCCATCAGCTATAAGTTGTTGAGAAGGATCTATATCAAGATACTTATCAATTTCAATACTTTGATCTTCATTTTTATTAACAACTGTCAATTGATGTGTTTGCTGATAATAACCTACTTTATCATAGGTGATTGTATAATTACCTGCCGGAACTTTAAATAAATATTCTCCTGCATTATCTGTGGTATACTCCTCTACTTTATTTTTGTTGGTATCATACACCATGATTTTTGATTTTGGCAATAATTCCATATGTTTTTTGTCATATACTTTACCAAAAATAACCAGTTGATATTGTTTAAGAGGAATAAGTTCTGTAAGACCATAAATCTGATCGTCATTACTACTACCTCTGTTAGAAGCGAAATAACCTTTTTTATTTTCTGTATTTATTACAAATCCAAAATCATCACTATTTGAGTTAAGCGGGGCTCCTAAATTTACAACACTGTATGTTTTATTTCCATTGTCCATTGCAGCAAAAACATCTAAACCTCCAAGTCCCGGATGTCCGTCTGAAGCAAAATACAATTGTCCAGATTCTGCTACAAAAGGAAACGTTTCTCTTCCGATAGTGTTTATAGAAGGTCCCATATTTTTTACTTCTCCAAATGTACCATCTGATTTAATTTCTACTTCATACAAATCTGTTTGTCCTAATGAACCTGGTCTGTCTGAGGCGAAAATTAAAGTTTTCCCATCAGGTGTAAGTGCTGGGTGAGCATTTGAAAAAGCATCATTGTTTATTGATAAATCTTCTATATTGGTCCATTTATCATTTTCAAGAGTTGCTCTGTAAATCCTTAAACGGTTTGTTTTAGAATCATCAGTAACATACTTATTGTTTAAGAAATTACTTCTGGTAAAATACATTTGCTTACCATCTTTTGTCAATACCGGAGTAGATTGATGAAAAACTGAATTAATTTTACCTGTTAATTTTTTAGCATCGCTTAAATCTCCATCTGCTGTGATTGTAGCTTCGTACAATTTAAAGAAGGGTTTTTTATTCCATCTGTCTTTCATTCTCTCTACTACATTGGTATCTCTTGCAGAGGCAAAAAGCACTTTATTCTCTTTATAAAATGCTACACCGTAATCAGGCATGTTAGAGTTAACAGATACCGGCTTAATTGAATAGTGATCCGTGTACTTCTTGATTTCCTGCAAATAATCGGTATCAGGATATACTACTTCCTTACCGGTTTTTTGATTCAGTTCTTTGATTACTTTAGCTGCTTCCTCATACTGTCCGTTTGATTTTAAACATTGTCCGTATCGAAACAACTGCTCATTAGAAAAAACGTAATTATCTTTTAGTTTTGCAATTTGATTATAGGATTTTAAAGCATTTTTATAATCTCCATTAAAAAAGTACGAATCCCCTAATTTGGCATATATTCCGGATGAACCAAATTCTTTCTCGACAAGTTTATCATATAAGTCTCCAGAATTTACGTAAGCATATGCTTTTTCATCGTATTGTTTTTCGGCTTTGTTTATTAATCTGGTTTGCGAATATGCATTATGCAAGCCAAATAAAACGATACATAGTAAAAAATATTTTTTCATAAGTATTTTTGTCATCATTATTAAAAGAATCTTGGATTTATCATTCGTTTGTTTGATTTAGTGAAAAGATCAAATCTCAGGAAAAACTCGTGTGAACCTGAATTATAATTTCCAAGATTTGTTGTTTCATAATCATACGCATAGCCCAATTGTATTGCATCTGTTACCTGAAAACCTGCCATGGCACTTACAGCTGCATCCCAACGGTACGCTGCCCCAATTGTAAATTTATCATTGATTAAGAAATTCGCAGATAAATCGACAGCTACAGGTGCTCCGGAAACTACTTTTGCTAATACTGCCGGTTTAAATCTTAAATATGGATTAATATCAAAGACATAACCTGCAATAGCATAAAAATGTGATTTAGTAGTATAAACAGATGAAGCAACATCATTACTATGATCTGTTTTTAATAATTTAGGCACAGATAAACCGGCATACCAGTTGAAAGTATGAACATAAACTCCTGCTCCAACATTTGGTGAGAACTGAGATTCAGTACCAGTCATATAAATGTCCTGATCTTTTATATTCAATTTCGTATAATCTACCTTATAATTATCAAATCCTCCCGAAATACCAAAAGATATTTTTAAATCACTACCCGTTACAATAGTATAGGCATAATTAGCTGTTAATGCCGTATTTTTTGTTGGCCCGATCTCATCACTAACAATGTTTAAACCAATACCGTTTCCGTGATATCCTAATGGACTTTGTATCGAGAAATTCATTGTTTTTGGGGCACCATCCAGTCCTACCCATTGTGTCCTGTATAAACCCATTGCACTTACTACTTCTCTTGAACCTGTATAACCAGGATTAAAAGTCATTGTATTGTACATATATTGTGTGTATTGGGATTCTTGCTGCGCTGATGCTTCAAAAACTCCAAACAATACAATTGTTACTATGTAAAAAAGCTTTTTCATTACTTGTGTTTATTTTATTTTTATTGATTATTAATATATAGGTAACCTGATTTCTCAATTCCTTTTTCTCCGTTATTATATCTTAAAATGTAGAAGTAAGTTCCTGTTGGAAGTTTGTCCCCTCTTTTTACCGTTCCACGACCATCAGAATAACCTCTGAACATATTATCAGACTCGTTATATGATTTGGTCTCAAATACTTTTACACCCCAGCGGTTGTAGATTTCGACATTATTATCCGGGAAGTTTTTAATTCCTTCAATAAGGAAAGCGTCGTTATGACCGTCATCATTAGGAGAAATAGCATTATAAACGATTACACCCGGAGGAGGCGGATCTGATTTCTCTACGATTGCCATAGTAAAAATTCCGTAACCGGTTACCTGATGTGTTAGTAAATTAACATAGGCTTCTCCTGTAATATCGTCACTTAATACCCCGCCTTCATTAATCCATTTTCCGGCTCTGGCATCCCATCTTACAATGGCTAGCTCTGTATTGGGGTCTTTATCAAAAAAAGCTGCCGGAGTGGTATCTTTATCAAGAGTAAGACTCAATACAATTTTATCTGTTCCATCTATTTGTGTTACTTCCCAATATTCCTGATTATTTATAGTAATAATAGTTGCCTCTTTTAATTCATGCGAATGCAAATCAGCTGAATTTTTATGAAAATACTGGGTCACATAGGCATCTCCTGATGATGGATTTAAACTATGATAAGAAGGCCTGAAAAATAAATCGTTACCAACAGGATACTGAAATGTAGCATCGATTTCTGACTTATGGTACTCTTCTATCTTATCATACTTTTCTACTTGTTTTTGCACCCTGCCATCAACAAAACTTTGATCTCCTGCATTTTTATGTGTCGCTTTTTCATTAAAAATCATCAACCCTTTATCTGTAGGATCAAGAGCATCAATGATTCCGTTTTTAAAATCAGATTCTTTGCCAATAGCTATAGTTGTTTTTAGATAAAAAGGGGTTATATCCGAAAGATTATCAAAAACCACATTTTGCAGATTTGAAGTTTTCGATCCTCCAATTTGCTGTTGTTGCATACCTCTAAAAAAAGTATTTCCTTCACTTAACTCACTATATGTTACCCTGCCATTATTCTTCCAGTTTTGAAAGATGTTTAGCTGACCATCATTAATAAAACTTCCGGATTCAGTATTAATATAATCCATATCAATAGCCACCGCAGTATTGTCGTTTACCTTTACACTTCCTGTATTAACAAACTGAGCTTTTATATCCTGACAAGCCAATAAGCTAACCATAACCGCTATAGCACAAGCTGAACCTTTGTTATTTAATAAAACAGAATCAGGTTGCTTTTCTGTTTTAAATAAAGTATTGTTTTTCATAGACTGTGTTTTAATTTTTTATACAAATTGTACCATAAATTACAAGGCAAAATTAAATCAATAACAAAATTCGCTTATCCCTTAAAAGTTATTGGTATATCAAAATAGGGTCAATTAATTGGCTTCGTGATATTGAACAGTAAATACAAAACATTCGTTATAATATTTACTCTTCAAAAAAAAAATAGTATACAGCTTAAACAAGAAGGATTACTGCAATCTTTATTATATAAATTTGGTCTTTAGGACTCGACACTTAATAAAATAAAAAATGGGAAAGCCTACACTTTCCCATTTTAACAATAACCAAAATCTAAAAAGCTCTTTAGAAAAATTATTCCTGACAACTTTTATACTGCAAATATCTGTTTTATAGATCGTGCAAATTACCCTTATCTGCTTTTAAAATTACAGAATCAGGTAAAATTTAAAATGTTATGTGAAAGATTCCTGATGCAATTTTTATCTGACTTAGTTACTTATGTAGCCACTAAAAAAACAGCTGATTATTTTTATTAACAAAAAAAGAGGCTGTCTCAGAACTCAAAAACTGAAAAGATACTTGCTCAGTTTCTGATGTTAAAGAAAAAAATAAAAGAGGGAATCTCATAGTTTTGAGACTCCCTCTTTTTTAAATACTATTTCTCGTAAATGAAAAATATTGTATAATTTAGTTACCCTTTAAAATTGATCGTATAACCTCCTCTAAATTCTCCCGTTAGCAAATCATACATAGGAAATGAAACATTTCCTACAGCTGTTAAAGTACCTGTCATATAACCGACAAAGCTTGTCTGAGTTAAACCTCCTCCTGTTCCTGAAAAAGTAATGGTAATTCCGGCAGCAGTTCCTGAATAAGCAACCCTTCCTCCGTCATTCGAAAAAGTTACGGGTCCATAAACAGTTAATGGTGTCGCAATTGGAACAAACAATTTTACCTTATCAAATACACCTGTATCATTTGGCTGCATTTCAGGTGTAGCAAGTGTATTTGTAAACTGATATTGTGCCACATAATCCCAAATTCTGTAAAACAACGGTTCACTGCATCCCATATCTACATCGAAATTGAAAAATTTCAGCGTAAAAAACATACGGTCCTGACCACTGCCATCCCAAGGGCCGTGGTAATTAAGCGCGGTTTTTGTTGGTGTTAAAGTTATGGTCTGTACCCCTCTTATTTCGATATTACCTACATAACTATACACTACAGGCTGTGATGGATCTGTAAACAAACTAATAGGCCCTGTTCTTGTTGCATTGATAGATACGGTAAGTTTGTCTACATCTCTAAATACATAATCCGGGATAAAAATATTACCAGATACATTTAGAATTCTGGCAGAAGAACAATTAACGGTAAAAACTGCTTTAGCCGCCATTAACGAAGTTGTTACAGTACAACCTAAACTTGTACCATTTTTATCCTGCAAGGTAAAAGTTCTTATACCGGTATCACCTGCAATTGTAGTGGCAATACCTTTTGCTTGTAATACTATCTCTGTAGTACCAAAATTAACATTCCCGGAGCCTTCGAACCATAAACCATTTACAGTATCGGTTTTTATATTATAATTACCTGCACCAGCTACTGATACTTTTACCACTAATTTCTGGCTGTCAGCAGGAATATCATCATAAAAACTGCCTACTATAGCTGTTTCTGTACATTTAATAGTAAAATTAGCTGTATTATCTACTACTGTTGTTTTAAAGTTAGCATTTGCAGGACATATTGCATTACCGGCCTGATCAAACAAATTATAAGTAAAGTCACCCACTGCTTTAGGAGTTCCTACTGCAGGGATCTGAACTATTTGAGAACCCAGCTCCAGAATAGTAGTTAAATAAAAGCGTACTCCGTTTTTAGTATCTGAATAGAAAGAGAAAGGCCCCTCTTTAGTTACATTTACTTTCACTTCCATATAATCATTATTGTCTACTGCCTTATCTAAATTATAAGCTCCTTTTATAGTACTAGCAGAACAGTCTACTGTAAATGCAGCGTTTGAGTAGGTATTACAATCACTCCATTTGTCGCTTTGCCAATATTGTAAGCAATTCGTATCCGTATTAAATACAGTTAACCCTTTAGATGCTGCATTCAAATTTGATCCTAAAGCTGTTATTTGTGTCGTTGTTAAACGTGGTGGCATAAACCCTTTTGTCCCTTTTTGAGAAAGAATTTCCATTGTAGCATATGTATCCCCTTTTTCAGAACCACCTACTACTACCGGCGCAACTGTTTGTGCAAAAGTCTGTGCAACAGTAAGAGCCGTAAATATTAATGTATAAACTATTTTTTTCATTGTTATTTCTTTTATTGTTATTTTATGAACTACAGTTTATAAAACCCGGTCATAAAATTATGACCGGGATTATTCCTGCTGTAAATAATTTACGTATTACATTGTATATGTTATCACGTACCAATTTGTTCCATCAGATTGTAATGTAACCTTAGCGCTTCCTGAAGTTGCCCCTCCAAAAATACTGGCTGCAATGTAAGCATGCTGCTCTGCATCAGAGTAAATAACTGAGTCACTAAATTTCACTTTTACTGCCGTAACACCATCTGCTGCCAAGGTATTTAATTGGTTGATCACCAATATTCTGCCTGGATTAGCTGCAGCATCCGGAAGGGTAATTGTGATATCCTTCGTTAAGTTTCTGGCGATAACCGTATAATCAGTTTCTGTTACTGCATAATCATCCTTAATGATATTAATTTTCATAACGTTTGCCTTTTCAGGGGCTTTCCATCCTACTACGCCCTCAGAAATTGTAGTTAATACTTCACCAACTGCTGCTGAAGGAACGATGTTTACTGTAGCAGGTGCCAATGTTGCAGCTGATCCAGTTACAGACAATACTGTAGGAGGAGTAGTTGTACCAAGATTTGATTTACTTGTTATATCTCCGGTATCTACAGATGGTTTCACCCATTTTGCTTCTCCGTCTTTTGTTGTTAAAACATCACCAGCGGTAGTAGAAGGCACTATACCAATAGTTGCATCAGTTAATGTTGCTCCTGTTCCTGATACAGTTAAAACTGCTGAAGTCGAAGTAAGATCTGCTTTTGCAGTAATATCACCTGCAGCAAAAGTTGGTTTAACCCATTTTGCTTCTCCATCTTTTGTTGTTAAAACATCCCCTGCATTTCCAATTCCTATTGAAGTGTTTATTGGAACCCAATTCGTTGGAATTAAAGGATCTGTTCCAGGGGTAAGGATATAAACCGTACCTGTTTTGGTATCTACATAAATTGTACTCTCGGCATTGATTCCTGATGCCCCTGTTGTTCCAGGTGCGCCTTCTC
>Ga0247815_10001019_pt1 | contig 21707 bp, 37 predicted proteins | sample UWRJL194509B1_FD_181014 | JGI IMG/M metagenome (GOLD analysis project Ga0247815, IMG submission 181014) | Plant litter microbial communities from Arlington Agricultural Research Station in Wisconsin, United States - UWRJ-L194-509B-1 | ecosystem: Environmental > Terrestrial > Plant litter >...
ACGGCTGGTGTCGGCCAGAAAGTCAACAACCGAAGCGTGGACTGAAGGAGTGGGCTCAGGATCCTGTTTTATGGGAATTAATGCCGCAAGTCCATCGATAATGGCTTGAAGCTCCAGTGGTGTCGACTGTGTTAGCTCGCTGACCGCTTCGAGGGACAGTGCTTCAAATTCGTAAAGTATGACGGCCAATACGGCACGGACACGCGTGTTGAGTGTAGAGTCCGGCGAGGCGTCTTCCGAACCTACGAATCGTCCCAGGAGATCGCTGTACAGCTGATCGAGCTGCGCGTATGGTGACGGATCGTGCGGGTTGTGCCGCGCTGACGTTTCCAGCAACTCGCGGAGGCGTTCTGCCGGAGAGAACCGTTTGTCCTGAACAAACCCGATGACTGTTGTGGCGTACACGAAGAGACCACCAGTGCGCTGCACAAGAGCATTGAACTCGAGCTCGCTGGGCCAGGGAAGGTTCATGTTCATTCGCCGGGCCAAAGAGGACAAGTGATGCGAGAAAAACCGCCGGATGTCCGCTTGCACCACGTTCCCGTCAACATCGTGCAGCTGAATCTCTTTTACTAGATCGACGGTTTCTCTGACTGCAGACTTGAAGCAGTTGCGAATGATGAGCTCTGGTCGACTCGATACAAATACCTTGATGCGGTGGCAGTTCAAACGGCTGATCGTCTCTATAAGCGCACCAAGGAATTTTGGTCCTCCCAGCTCGTCCAGATCCTCGCATTCGTCCAGTGCATCCACAATGATACAGATCCTCACTAGTGACTCCGAGCTAGCAATTAGGCGGATCGGATTGAGAAGAAGCTTTTCGACCAGGAAATCGAGGGCGAGGTGCGGTAAGCGATGCCGGTCGCAGTCTCGAAGTACGCTAAGGATGGCCTCATTGGCCGTTGAGTGAACACGTGCGATGCCAGCCGCCAGAGTAAAGAGTAATTCAACGGCGTGGCGGCGGTCGCTCAGTTTGCGTGAGATGAAGAAACTAGCGATCCCAGCGCCGCCACTGCGGATGGTATCTGCAGCCGAGCGTACGACCGTAGTTTTGCCTGCGCTTGGTCAGAGATAGACACCCGCCTAGACAGACAAGGGCAACCTCACCAGTTCCGGCAACACCAGAGAGCCAGAAGATGTGTGGCCCGTCAATCGCGACGGACCAGTCGGAGATTTCCCGTAGCAACTGAACTCGTGTGTCCGGAAGACAACCAGACGGGGCGCCACGACCTTCTGCTGTTGCAGACCAAACGGGTCGAAGAATTAGTTCGATGTGATCTGAAGGCGGTCGGTATGAGCGATCGATAAGTAAGCAGAACGCACCGATATCGGGGGCAGGAGCATGGTGGTGCACGATGTTGGAGACAGGGTTATAGTTCAAGATGACACCGTGATCGCCATTGACGGCGTTGTAGTTCTGGTTATTATTGAAGATGTGGTCCCTACGTTCCATCGCGAAAAGCTGAATTGAAGAACTGCACGCTGACGATCGTGAGGAGGTGAAGATAAGGAATGTATGCAGACAGCCGCTCCAGCGCCACAGTTGCGCAAACACCCCTGGGCTAGATTCAAACAGCCAGTGTCAAGTTGCAGGAGCCTGTATCACAGTCAGACGGTTCGTCTTGCAAAGAATCAAGTGGAAAGAGGTTAAACAGGACGCGTCTCGGGATTAACCGGTAGGACCCCTTCCTTGACCTCTTCGCTGTACATAACAGGTGCGGCCGGAACTCCAACACGCGCCTCCATATGCTCCGGGACACCTCACTCAACAAATGACGACCACTTTGCGAACATCACAGCGCGGATTGCGTCAGAAGGCAGTGTGGCGCTGGTTCAGATCATCGCAGGACCAATGCTCAACCGTTGTCCGATGGCGGGGCGCAATCTCGCTCTTGCAGTCTTGGACTGACTGTGAATCGAATGACCGAGCACGCCCATTATCTCCGCTTTGGTTTATGACGACATACGATGCCTATGAACTCGATGCACGGCTGTGAACGGCGGGCCGCAATGTCGGCGTCAGTGTCACCGGTGATCACTTACAACGCAGCCTAAACCAATCTCAGCTCGTCACGAGCTTGTTAAAACCCCACGCCGTTCATTCGTCCTGCGATGTCCGCTCCGCCCTCTGTCCGCCAACGTCCACTACCAGGAACCATGTCGACCAGCACCCCGAGACCAGACGAACACACCCAACTGTTGCCCAGCTCGAGTCCAGCTCGCAGCGCCGGCGGACAGAGCCGGGAGGAAGCGGTACGTGGCTTGGCTTTGCACCATCACGAGTCGGCGAATGTCGCAGATGCGCATGCGCGAGAGCAGTCCTGGTCCCCGCGGCGATGATGTCGAGGCGGGCGTGCCGCTGCTCGCGCGTGAACATGATAGTGACGCGGGCCAATCGCTGACTGCACATTCCTCTGGCCATGATTCAAAGATATCTGGCGCGCCACGCGAGAATTCAGAGGCGCGTAAAGGCGATACGCTTGGTCTTGTCCTCGTCTTAGTGAGCCCACTACTGTTCTTGGACACGTCCTCACAGCACTGACACGACTACGATACCAGGTTGGCATCGCTGTACGTGCTCCCACTCGCTGCGCAATAGCGTGCTTAACATTGCACAGGTCATCCTCTTGATCGTCTGGGTCAAAGTGCGCCAGATTTCTGATGCCGCGAGAAGCCTGCATTTGCTGACCGTGCTTCGCACCAGATCTTCTCGGTTGGCTACAGCACACTCAAAGCATTTGCCTTCCACCCAACATTGAATGTCCTGGCGATTTGTACTATAGCGCTCGGTATGTTTGCCTGGTTGCGAATGAAAGAGGAACGGAGGCTGAATGCAAGCAGGTATCGTGACACTCCAGCCGTCCAAGAATCCGCGGACGAAGGCCGCGGGACTTGCGCGCCACCAGAAGATCATGCTCGGTATCGCCATCCCATCGCTCATCCTCGGCACTGCAGCAATTATCTCGTACAAGATCTCCAAGGGAATGCAACACTTCCACTCGCTGCATGCGGTGCGTCATCCCGTTCGCCCGGTACGCTGTGGAACTGACGCTGTGTCAATTAGCGACTCGCACTGCTGTCTATTGTGTGGCTCGTCATCCAGGTTGTTCTCGGCGCGGGCAGCGTTTGGTTCAACGGTCGGCTGTTCAGCAATGACAAAGAGAGCGCGAAGCGTGTATGGAAGTGGCACCGTACGTCCTGGTCCCGATCTGCCATGTCCTCAAGTACTGACCTTCCCCCAGGCGCGTCTGGCTATCTGTTGTTCTTCCTTTTCCAGGCCGTCATCTGGACCGGTGCAGAGTACACTCACTTCTTCCACGCAAACGCATCGCACGCGACCCGCGTCATCGCGTTCACCGTCGCCCCGATTCTCATCCTCGCGGGTATCTACACTCGTGCGCGGCTGAGCAAGATGCCACTCTTCTAAGCAGTGCTGTTTCGCGCTCTTTCTTGTGTACAGTACGACCCGAAATTTGGATTGCAAATGCTTTTTGTATTACTGAACAGAAGGCCGAAACTACGATGCCGGTGCGTCGGAGGGTCCGCCCTGGGACGCGATGCCGGCGGTCATGGCAGCCTGTGCTGCAGATGCGGCGGCCAGCCTTGTACGCTTGCGTTCGGCCTCTGCGAGTTTGTCAGTACTGAGAGGCGAACAAACGGGCATCTCGACTCACCAGCCTCCTTCTCTCTCTCGATCTCCTGCACAATCGCCTCAATCTGTGCAAGGTCCAGGTTCGTGACCTTTCCGTAACTCTCCATGACGGCAATCTCAATGTTCTTGGCGCCAGTCTGGACGACTTCGAGCAAACTCTTGATGGTGAGCTTGATGGTCTCGTCGCGGGTCATCTCGTCCTTGTGGTTCTTCTCGAGGAATTCGCGCACGGTCTTGCTGCTGCGGCCGATCGCGTTGGCTTTCCAGGCACTGTAGATGCCACCGGGCTCAGTCTGGTAAAGGCGCGGGCGTGGGTCTTGAGGGTCAAAGCCGACGATGAGGGTCGAGATGCCGAAGGGGCGGACACCACCAGACTGGGTGTAACGCTGTGGGATTGCAGAGCGAATGTCAGGAATTAATATACCATTAACAGAGGAAAGAGGTACTGACCTGTTGGATGCCTGCAATATGGCGGGTGATGTACTCGACCGAGACGGGATCCTCGACGGTAAGTCTGTGGCTCTGGCATTCTATGCGCGCTTTGTCGATGAGCACGCGTCCATCTGCTGTCAGACCTACACCATCCAATCCGATCTTGTCAGACATGATCTCTTTCTCAATGTGGAGTGTAAAACAAGCGTACCGGCAAAGGCAAGGCAGATGTGGTCGTCCAGCATGACAACCTTGCGAACGGTGCGCGGGTCCTGGAGCTGCAGCACCGACTTCTTCTCGACACCGAGGACAACGACATCCTTGCCACGGACTCCGACAGCGCACGTGCCACGGCGGACAGCCTCGAGCGCGTACTCGACCTGAACGATATATCGGAGTGAGTGACGCGTCCCGACGCGTGGATCGGATATGCTGAATGCGTACCTGGAACAAGTGGCCGTCCGGCGAGAAGACAGTGAGCGCTGTGAGATCTTGTTTAAATACTTTGTGGATAATAATCCAGACGGTGAGCACTGACCGCGATCGTATGAGCGAGACATGGCAAGAGCAAGACGCGCGTGTGCGGCTGAGTCCGGTCCGCTTCACGCTCCTTGAACTTGACTTGTATCAATCATGTTCGCCGCCGCGACTTCACTGTTTGCGCGCACCAACATCTCCCAGAATTATATCCTCAGTGCACCTGGCACACCCCTTCCTCCACCTCTTAATGGCCTCCCTGCCCCGCCACCTCAGCCGCCATTTACTGTCGGGTTATGGAAGGTCACCACTGCAGCACACAAGACGACTGGCAAGCGCGTTTCTGTCTGGACTTTTGAAAAGCGTAGTGCAGAAATGGATCGCGTCAGTGCACAGAACCGCGATCGGGTCCTCGAGGTGCTCAAACTCGAGGTGCGTTCTTGCTCGGCTGACAGGTCATGACCTGAAACTCGCGCGCGCTCAGGCATCTGCACTCGGTCGCATGCGACACCCGTGTATTCTAGGTAAACGCTCTTATTATGACTCTGCCAATGCACCTTCTGAACGGTTTCTCTTGCAGAGATGGGTACGAGGCATGATTGTCTGCGCGCTGCGGCGTAAATACTAACGCTGCGCAGTCGAGCCGCTCGAAGACACTCGCTCAGAGCTCGTCTTTGCCACAGAAATGCTGCTATCTACTCTCCAACTTGCCATCCCAAATGCCGGTGGACACTCTGCAGTCGAGCTTGACGAGATCGAGGTCAGCCTCACCTCAGCGCCTACACACATGCGCTAATCACCCATGCGCGTCTTCAGATCCTCAAGGGCATCCTGCAACTCTGCAAAGGGCTAGCCTTCCTGCACACTTCTGCTCGCCTCATTCACTCCAACTTAACGCCGACCACCGTTGTCATCAACGCGTCTGGCGACTGGAAGATCTCCGGGCTCGGCCTCACCGTCCCGCTTGTCGGGTCCGACGGCGCGCCGAGTCGCTGGGAGTACGTCCAGCCCGACTCGCGCATGCCGACCTACGTCCAGCACTCGTTCGACTATTTGCGTATGTACTCTGTTGGACGACCGGCGGGCGCGCTGACGTGAATATGTGTGCAGCGCCAGAGTACAAACCCGATGGTGTCGTGTCAGCTGCGAATGACATGTACTCGCTCGGCTGCCTCATATACGCAGTCAACAGCAAGGGCAGTCCGCCGCACAAGAACCACGGAAACATGAACACCTTGCGCGAGAATGCGAACAAGCCAATCGTGGGCATGGAGTCGTGGGATCCTGACTTGCGCGGTAGGTCGTGCTGCGTCGTTTTCGCTGGCACTTTCTTATAGTCTTATTCTTCAGCGCTGGTGTCGAGCCTGGTCACACCGAACATGAACTCAAGACCGACACCCACTACATTACCGTCGTACTCGGCCTGTGGGTTCCTTGCGGTCGAGTTGCGAATCGCTAACTGATGGTCTATTTCAGTCTCGTCCCTGCCGATCTCGACTCTCAACTTCCTCGACCGGGCAAACTTTGCGTCCAAGACAAGAGAGGAGAAGGTTGGTTGTTGTGTTTTGATAAATACTTCAGGGCTGAATATCTTCCAGATTATCTTTATGAAAGGCTTGACTGGTGTTCTCGACCGTTTCTCTGACGGCCTCAAGATCCGCAAGATTTTGCCCTCATTGCTGGAAGAAGTATTTCGCTCCCACCTTTCCTTTCTTTTACCAGCGCTCACAGTCAACCTGTCTCCTAGATGAAAGACCCGCAGCTGCTCCCCGCGATCTTGCCAGGAGTCTTCGCCATTAGCAACTCGCTTTCGCCAAATCAGTTCGCCAGCACGGTTCTACCCAGCCTGAAACCGCTTTTTGTCATCAAGGAGCCGCCGCAGAATATGCTCACGCTCCTCGAGAACCTCGAGCTGTTGCAGGGAAAAACGGAGAAGCCGGTTTTCAAAGAGCGTGCGTTCTGCCTTCTCTTTTGCAATTGCCTCTGCGACGAGACTGACGATACAACGCAGATGTATTACCACTCGTGTATCATGCGCTTGAGTCGGAACATGCGATCGTGCAGGAGCGAGCACTGACCGTCGTGCCGGGGCTGTGTGAGACTATTGATTATGCCGAGGTCCAAGGCGTATTGTTCCCCAGGGTCGCGCTCGTCTTCACAAAGACGAAGTTGCTGAGCGTCAAAGTCGCATCACTGGTCTGCTTCAAAAGTGTGTAGGGCTTTGCGTGGTTGAGTACGAAAGTACCCTGTACTGACGTGGGGCTAAGGCATGGTGAAGACGTTGGACCAGTCAAGCCTGACGCAGAAGCTGGTGCCATTGTTGTCGAAGGTACGTGCTGCCACTTCAATCCTTTGTTATGGTTAATTAACGAGTTTGCAGATCAGGACAAAAGGTGCGATGTGCAGTACTGAAACCTGCGTACATGTAACTAACCGCTTGCCCGCCTGTTTAAAGAACCCACAGTTATGGTATGCCCTCCCCCTACTGCTGTCACTGTGCCATCTAACTCATATCCCTACAGCTTGCCACTCTCGACGTCCAAGAAGCCATGGGTTTCAAAGTCGACCGCGAGGCTGTCGCTACCCTTGTCCTCCCACAGCTCTGGGCCATGTCCATTGGACCCCTGCTCAACGTCACCCAGTTCGCACGCTTCATGCAGGTAATCAAGAGCCTCGGCGAGCGCGTTGAGCGCGAACATATGCAGTTCTTGAAAGACTCGCAGCGGGTGGAGGATCGGGCCACTGGCACGAGTTCGATCAATGGAGGCGGGTTTGGAGCGATGCAGAATGGGATGGCCAGCGGTGGTTCGGCAACAGGGACGATCAACTTCCAGTCATTGGTGTCCGGCGCAGGTGCAGCAAGTGGCGTGGGCAACATGGGTGGGGTGGCGACTCCGACAAGTGCAGCGCCAAGCTTGCCGGCAAAATCGTGGGACGACGATGTGTGGGGAAGCATTCTCGGCGACTCGGTGAGCGCGGGGCACTGTTGGAACGCATAATTTTACGGTCTACTGATGCACTCTCGCAGACAACGACTTCGCGACCGACATCGCCGCCGCCGAGCTTTACACCTTCACAGACACAATCACTTCCCACGACACCACTGCCTTTCCAGCCCGCCACACTTCCTGGACACGCCTCCCGACCTTCCACGTCTTCACGGTCGGCTTTTGCAATCCCGGGGCCTCCTACATCGTCGGCAAACAAGACACTCGTCGGTCGGGCGTTGTCGCCACCAGCAATCTCGCCGACGTTGTCTCCTTCATTGACGCCAGCAAGACCGTCTTCGGCACTAGCAACCTCGTCATTCACGATGGGCGGCATGCTCTCACCGTCGGCGCCGATGACACCGATGCAACCGCTTTCGCCGTCAATGACTGGCGGCCTACCGCAGAAGCCGAACTACAACATCAGCATGACCCCATCGTCTCCAATGTCAAGCTTTGGTGCAATGCAACCTGCAGCTCCGTCATTCGGTTCAATGCCACTGGCAATGACACCTTCCGCGCCGGCCGCAGCACCGATGGTCCCGCTAGTTCCGTCGACGAACTGGTCGAACCAGTCTGCGAGCAGTCGAAAACAAGATTTCAGCGACTTTGACCCGTTGTTATAGTACAGCCGCGATGGACTGGTCTCGTGTATTGATCGCAGTTCGTAGATTTCAGTGCTATATAGACGGCATGCCAGCGCATCTGCTGCGGGTTCAACAGAGGAGGATGATGATGGGGCTGTGGCGATGGGATGCCAAGACAGTGTATGCACACGGTCAGGGATTGTCCGACCTGCTCCTGATCAGGCCGTCACACGACCCTCAATAGATTGCAGCGGGCACGGGCACGGGCTGCGCCAAGCCGATTATGGCAGCTCGCTGCGCTGAGGGGTTCAAGTTCAAAGCGTATTCCATACCCAATCGTTCAATCGTCCCTATTTACAGTACTCTCTCTTGAGTTTTTGCGAGATCCAAATCCCGCGGACTTGTGTTGAACAGTTTAGGATGAAAGAAAGACGTGGTATGGCTACAGGTATAAGTCGTACCGGGTAACTCCAAACAGCGACAGGCTGTGTCATGACGAGAACCGCAGAATTAGGGAAACTATCCATCGCGGACTCCGATGCAGCGGCTACGCGCTGTCTGTGTCGCTTCCGCCCTTCTTCTCGCGGACCTCACGGATCTCGTGCGTAGGTGCAGATTCGACCGGCTTTGTGGTGAAGAGTGCGATGGTTGAGAGTACGCCAGAGAGGAAGACGGCGAATGGCAGGATTACAGCGGGGCGCACTGGTTGGGGAAAAAGGGTGATTAGCATTTTTCACGTGAGTCGAAACAGCGAAGCTATGCAAGCAGTGTCAAGGGAGACGGACACAACGGATGGCGAGAGCGGCTTGCGGCCTGACAGCTACTCGGTGCAGTGCAAGAGCCGATGAATGAAAGAACACGAAGCACCACGAACGACCGACGCGGAGTTTGGGTAAACGGAGTGTAACCGCAGACGTTAGAGCATTGCTAGTCCCGGGTATGACCGTTGTGACAAGGAATGAAAGGAGAGTGAATGTGGCGAGGTGGCGACCGCGCAGACATGCTGCGGAGACCACTGGTTGCAGAAAAGACACAGGCGACATATGGCGGGCATGCACAGACAGTCGACAGGCGAGGCACTGGGTTGCGGGGTGCTGGCAAAGGATCCACGGTTCCCTGTGATGCGGGGGATCGCCACCAGACCGAGCGCATGCATGCAACCACCGGCAGGGAATGCCCGACGACGACGAACAAGCACCACAAGCAACGCGAAAACCAGCGAGAAGACTTACAGTAATCGTGTTCCCAGTACACCCTGCTCACACCGGCCGCCTTCTCAGCCGCTGCAACCAACGCTTCCGGCACTTTTGTCTTGCCGATCCTGGCGGAAACATTGACACTACCATTGAGCGCAAGAGCGAGAGTTGCGGCGCCGGTTGCGAGGACCCAAACGGTGAAGAAGCCCAGGGTGAGTGCTTGTGTCCGGGTCTTGCGGTTGGGACGGAACCAGAGGAGACCGAGCGAGATGAAGGATGCGAGCGCGAGGAAACCGCAGCCAACGCTGAGAATCGCGCCGGAAGCAACGATGTCTAGAGCAAAGGGGTTCAATGGCCAATCGAGAGCGAGATGAGAGCACTAACCCGAGTCATCGAGTGTCACCGACACGCCCTTTGGCGTTACCTTCCTGACCTTGTCCTTGTCGTGGATGCTCCCAACGAGAGCATTGATACCCAGACACATGCCGACGGTACCGAGGGCAGTGGTGAGAGCCAGGAGAGTCATCGTGAGACCGCGAGGTGCCATGTCTTGAACGTCGTTAAACGGGCACGAAGGGTGAAAAGAGGGCGGAGGGAGGGAGGGAGAGAAGAAAATGGGAGAAGATCTTCAGATGGCGGGGAGGGCGCGGTTTTAAATGTGACCGCGCGGAGGTGATTACGGTCCTCGGCGCGTTGATGAACTGTGGGCTGATGTAGTCACCTGCTGAAGATCTCGAGCGTGCAAACGTACGACCTGCTTATATAAAACTACTTTCGCCAAGCTCTAAGTCTGCTCAGCCGCGTGATCGCAAAGGCACACGAACGCATGGTACCCAGGTCAGACAGCGTCCGACTGACGCGCATCTCCGCACGGTACCCCGCGTGAAACTTGACCGAAAGAAGGACGAGGAGTAACCCAATGGCCCCAAACACGTATCAAATCGGCGGATCGCCTGCCGGCGGTCGGGCGCCGGGACGCTGCGATGAAGATCCCGTAATCATTGGCTTCTGTATGAAGAACTAAGAATATCCCAGCAAGAATGCTAGTTCAAAGTGAGGCGTACATGTGCCAAGCGCGAGCCAAGGTTTAGAGACAGAGATCTGAACCACGCGATAGTGAACGTCACAACCTGGGTCGCGGCCTCCAGTTTCTACTGGGGCCACCCACTCTCCCTCCTCGCATACCGCTTCCATACGTCGTCCTCCAACAGCCGCCTCATATGCTCCGCTTTCAACCCGATCACAACGTCCATACCTCCTGGACGTGCGGGCATGATAATACAAAGCCGCGGACGGAAAAACTTGGGTGCGAGGACGCGCATGCAGAAGCCTGGTTTGACTGACGAGGTCGTTGGAGAGATGGGTGAGGTGCCAGGAGACGCCGCAAGGTCAGTGGTGGCCGCGGGAGGGAATGTCTCTGCACCCCAATCGAATGAATGGAAACTTTGTGCATGCCAGCTCGAGACGGCCACAGGACCCTCGGGATGCGCGTGCGCTTCGAGAATGGGCGTTCGGGCGCTGACGATCTTTGCAACTGAGTCGAGATGTTGTGGCGTGAGTGAACGGACTGCGGTATGAACCGCATGAGCTGCCTTGCTCAAATCCAGCTCCAGCTCCGGTTTGCTCTCGTCCTCGCCCTTCACCCCGTCTTCCACCAATGGAAGCGCGCGAACAAAGTATACCGCGTTCCCCACATACGTCTCTTTCACTGGTGGGTCAAACCTTGTCCGGACGTTCATCGCAACATTGACTCCTGCATCCCGTCCAATTGCCCTCGAAACTCTCGTCCAGATAAGTGCAGTCAGCGCATCATTCGTTGAGACCCATGCTCCTGGAGGGAGATCTGAGCTGGCTGCCGTCTTGAGCTCAGCCAGTGCTGCTGACGGGAAGTAAAATGCTGTCGTTGCCTCTGGCACTTGCGGTGGGAATGGCGCCGACTGCGGTGGTGCTTGGATGTATGCACGGTGCAGTATGCGCAGGTCGTGTTCAAGGTCGTGTGCATCGAGCGGAAGTGCTTCAAACTGTTCCAGCGCCGCTGGACCACCCATTCTGCTGAAATCCACAGTATCTGCGCCTCCTGTTGTGTGGCACTCAGCCGCCCAGGCCTGGACAACGCGTGCAAGCCCGTGTCCATCGAGTGCAGCATGATGCCAGCTAGTACTAATGAAGCACCCGCCATTGACAATAGTCAGTCGAATCCGAGCGACGGGAGCTGGTGGCGGGACGAGTGCTGGTGGAGCGGCGCAGTAACGCGTGAGCGGTCGCACTGGAGCGCCGCTTGCCAGCCACTGTGCAAAGTCCAAGCCACCGTTCTCAGCGGTAGCATCACGCAGGTCATGCACAGCGAATATAGTGTCAACTTCCTCGTACGGAGCGCCGATCCGATGAAAGCCAGATGGTTGGCCCAGCATGTTCGGGGCGGCTGAGGGAGGAGGGAGCACGATGGCCTGGACGGTGCCCCCGACGAACGGTGCGCGTTCAAGGACACGCTTGAGAGCTCTGCGCAATGTTGTCGTATCCGGGCTCTGGCTAGCAAAGGCGAGCATGATGTGGGTATAGCCGAGAAACGTGATATGATCGAACGGAGTCGTGAGCTCGACAACTGGAGCGCTCGAGTCATTGCCGAGAGAAGCCGATGAGGCGGATGTAGTGCCTTCTGCACTCGCAATAGAGTTCGTCGTCATTGTACGTGCAATAAACGGTTGACTGGAGTCTCAGCAAGAAGGCAAGGTGCAAAGACAAAGATAGGGGGCGGAACCCAGGTCAGATCGGGGAGTTCGCGGTGATCCGCGACTGCTTTGGGAGCAACGAGGACATCAACTTTTCTGGCAGTCTAAGGACTGCGCCATGATTCATGTGGCCTGAGAAGCAAAAGTAACGGTGGAAGCCGACAACTTTTCTTCACATCCTGGTTTTTCGCGCGGTCATGGCTACTTCAAATTTGAGGATACCGACACATGCACGCCTGTGGTCTGCAAAGGCTTTGACTATTTCCATTCCTCCCTGGCTGATATTGTGGATTTGAACTCGTTCGCGTGGTGTTCTCTCTTGTTGTTTACCGCTGCGAACTGTGTTTCATGGCCGTCTGGGATAGCTCCAAAGCGCCCTGAATTATTCCCGCGATCCATCTTCTGGTCTTAATATACAAGGTGATTGCAATGTGAAGGCCTCTGGATGATCGCGCAGCTAGAATCGAGGCTAGTTCCAAGTCATCCGCGTGGAGCAATGCAACGACCACCCCCGCCGAGGCTCCCCCTGTTCTCTATCTCTTCTCCTCCGTCTCTGACGGCTCTGGGCTTCTCATCTGCGTTTGTACGAGCCAGACCGACCGCGACGCACCTTACGACCACCAGCCCAGCATGAAGATCCTGCGCGCAGTGTTCGACTCGCTCGTCTCCCGCCCCACCGCTGAGCCTTCCGAGTCAGCAGATTCGACGACTACGAGCACAACGGGCCTGGAAGCAAGCCCATCAAACTCGACTATCATGAACAACAACTCGCATCTGGACATCGACACGGATGACCATCGTCCAGCGTCCACCTCGTCCCCGACCTTCGAACCGGCCCCAGGTCTCACCCGCACTTCGATTGTGTCGCACATGCATAGTTCAACCGTATCCACTAGATTTGGTTCGCCTGTCATCCAATTTGGTACAATAGACAGGCTCCCAGCGGTAGCAAGTTACTCGAGCCTCAAGCCAACTGCCAACGCGTTCATTCCGAGCGCCAGGCCGATTGCGCCGTTCAATCCTGCTCCCGGCTCCGGCAGGCGCACGAACTCAACTCTTAGCACGCTCAACCTGACTTCTCCCTACTACTCCTATGCGGAGAGTGTTGGTGTCACAAGAAGCGTGTCGCGTCCCCCAAGTACTCGTTGTACCACCCTCACCCTCGACACCGAGTGTGCCCAGAGCTCACGCATAGAAACCTCCGTCGGGGAAATTAAGACGACTACGAATGCGGAAGGGCGGCGCGAGAGCTCGAGTGGCTCGTCCTTGGATGCGTCACTCTCAGACTTCGACGGGCTCAGTAGCGTTCCGACCACGCCAGCCAGATTAGAGGCTCCCAAAGGCAGCGTCGAAGTGGTGGATGTGGCGGGGCCAATGTGTCTCCAGGCCGGCATATACGCAACAGCCGCCATTGCCGCACCACAAGCTCGTCCGGCCGACAGCTCCAGGTCTCTTTCTGGTGCTTTCCGAGGTCTCGTATCTCCGGATGATTTCCAATCGGTAAGTGTTTACGCTTGTGGCCAGATTACAGCGCTACACACTGATGCTATCCCTGATGAAGGTCAATCGCACGCCGATCCCTTTTCGCCACAGTACGCCTCCAGGGACCCGCCACGTCCAATGCGACGAACCCTATTCCATATACGGCGACTTCGACACTTCACTTGATCTCGATGAAGACCTCAATCCCATCGGCATCACGACCGCCTCGCCGTCGTTCGTCGGACTCAATCCCAACGCGCCAGCCTTTCAGCTCAACGTTGAACCACCACCTGCCCAAACGACTGCCCTGATACCCGAGAGCGGGACACTAAGCGACATGAACATATCCTTCGATGATTTGCCTATGGAGATGAAGGTGTCCGTGACAAGAGTGCTGGGCAGGACCGAGCTGGTCGCACCACTGCATGCGATGTCAGCCTGGAACCGGGTGAGAAGTCCGTTAAAGGATGCGACATGGTGGACGACAGTGACGGGCGAGCGCTGTGTGATGTTCACGAGCGTTCAGCAACCAATCGCAGTGTGACGTGACCACCAACATGCCTTCTCAGTGCCTTTACCCTCGTTGCTTTGCCTACCTCCGATGTGTTTTCTTGTGCGCCTCCGAGCCATATTTTCCCTCCTGCCACTTCATACTTGCGCCATGTCGTGCTTTTATAGTAGCTGCTAATATACAATTCGTACACTATTATACAGGCGAGCAAGTGTCGAGGCCGTCGAGGCTGGGCCGGAGAATACGACAATCTGTGGCTAATCACGTTCGAGCTGGAGTCCCGGGTCTGACTGCACCGCCGGCGCCTCAACGATCGTGTTCTGGAATACGCCTTCGTTGTTATACGGTACATTGTCGCTGTCGATGGTCAAACCAGCAAGCCCACGAAGGATGATCTGTGCACCGAGCTTGCAGTGCACCTCGTTGGCCTCTTTGCAGTAAGACGAGTATATGCAATGCAAACAACCTTCTTCGCACTGACAGCTCTCAACTGTTTCATAGGCGGAGTGAATAAGATCGGATACTAGGACTTATAGTCAGTGGATGGCGCTGCTGTAGACGGAAAAATACAGATTTACCGTGCTCAAACGCTGTTGTGGCAGGGCCACCACCAGTGCCAGCTGAGTCGTAAAAGATGAGACTAGAACATAGGTAAGTGGACGCAGGTTAGTGTGAGAAATGAGAGGGATCGTACCGAGCAGGTCGCTTGCGATTTGACTCTGCAGTCTTGTACTCCTTATTCGCGACCTGGTGCGTGGGTGAGCACGTATGTCCACAGCCTCCTCCCGTACGCGCACCTTGCACTCTGTCTTCAAGTCCTTCCCCATCGGAAAGCGGTTGAGAATCGCGTGGCTGGCCGAATGAATAGCCTCGGCGGCGTTGATGTTCTTGGAATACATGAGATCTAGCAGCAGCTTTGGCACATCCAGCCAGAAGCCAGTTGTTTCGCGCTCAAACGGCGGAGTCTCCATAGAAATATTCTCCAAGATCTGGACGCCTTTCATCTGTGATATCAATGAGCAAGTGATGCTGCGATGGACGCATGTGCGAACCTTGTAAAACCCTGGCAGAAAGTTGGTCAGTGAGATGACTGGCTGTAAGCTTCCACATACCGTAGATGATTGTGAGGAGTCCAACGCCTAAAATATATATTAGCTGGCAACCGAGCTGCTGCTTCCCATACTCACGTCCAAAGAACGCAGTCTGCGTTGATGCCCGAACTTCTCGAATTCTCTGCGTCTGCAGCGCGTCGATGTTGGTAAAGTCGCGTGGCTTAGTAGTGTAGTTGACATCAGCGCGGACCAGGCGCGCGACCTTGGAGTCATGAGAGACTTCGGTCACGAGGAAGGTGATGCCTTGGTGAATAAACTGGAAGGCGAATGAGATCAGGAGCGGCACAATATATCACCTACGTACGACGGCTCCCTCATACGTCTGCAATTCGGGCATCAGCACGATGATAGCACAACACAGCTGAAACGTACCTCAAAGAGTGCCCGACTGTACTCGATCTCTTCCAAGATCCTCGCTACACCACCTCGCGAGACATTTGACACGTCCACGACGGCGTAATTGTCCTCTTCGACCCCACGAATCGACACGTGCTTCGCTGGGAAGGGCATGTACCTCGGCGCGGTATGATAGAACCCATCCTTGTCTGCCACAAGCTTGCGTTTCGCGATCGACGAGATTGAGGAACCAAAGAACTTGGAATCGTCGGCATGGATGGGCATCTCGTGGGCGGCACACTGGAGATGGGCCTCAAGGATGACCTCGCTCTGCAAATCTACGAGAAGGTCGGGTACGGGCATGTCGAAGAGGGCTTCCGGCTCCTTGACGAAATGTTGATCACCTCCTGTGCTGTCCGGAATAAGGATGGCGAGTGAGTCTTGGCACCGTCTGCCTGCGCGACCGCCTTGCTGCCTCTGGAAGCGTGTCAAAACTACACCACGGATTCCCCATAGAAATTACACACGATGCTCGCGATACCACCCAGTGGAACAGAGAGCATGATGACCACGTCGAGCGAGCCGATGTCGACACCAAGTTCGCTGCACAGCGGGTTTGAGCGAGACTTGAGATGGCTAAACATGGTGACTCACAGAGCGTTGGTTGCTACGATTCCCATCAATCTACCAGTGAATGCTTCGGTTTCAATGCGCCGGCGGTCCTGACGAGAGTATCCACCGCGATAGGCCTAAGAAATGTGCTCAGCGTCCCGATCGCAGCAACGTAGGAGTCCCCTCACCATGACTTTCTCCAAAATGTCCAACCTTCCTTCCTCCGTCAACTCAGCACGCAGTGTCTTCATGACTGACTCGCAAATCTTGCGAATCTACACGGGGGCATCAGGTCGGTATGATCCCACAACGAAAGTCACGGTGGTCTGACCTTTGTAAACATGAGAACTCGCAAGCCTCGCTTCATAAAGAACCTCATCAATGCCGTTGCTTGCGTCGTAGCACTATGCCTTCCCATGTTGGGAGCTTCTGAGTCTCGAAGGGGAGGGTTGAAGATGAGCCAGTGTTTGTGACCCTTGAAGGCAGAAATAAGCGTTGAGCTGACTCGAGGCGGTGTTGCCACAACGCACCGAAGGTGACCCGTCTACAGTGACCGTCTCGATGTTCTAACATCGATATCAGCATAGAAAAGACGCGCGAAGAACAATACGTACGTCAATGCCAAAGAGATTCCGCATGTGTTGCTTTCGCACAGGCGTAAATACTCAGCACCAACAAAGTAAAGAGACGGCGCATACCTCGGGGTTGGCAATTGTAGCACTGCATGATACAAACCGGAAGCGATTATCTGCTCACTGTGAGTCGTTCAGTGTCAAGGACAAAGAGTCCAAGACGTACTGCCAATAGCAGCACACACGCGTCGGAATCTCCGAATAACCTGAGCGACATGGCTGCCAAAGAGACCGGAATAGTAATGCAGCTCATCAACCGCGACTAGTACAAGATTCTTGAGAACCCTAGATGGCTGTCAGCGCTGAAAAATCTGAGAGGCCGTGTGAATGTATTGACCGTCTCCAGCGATCCTCATGGGGCAGAATTGCAGTGTGAATCATGTCCTGCACCACAGTCTGGCGTCAATTTGGGGTAATAGGCAACAAGATGACGCACAAAGTTGGTGAAGATGATGGAAGCCGTTTCGCGGATGTTTCTCCTCAGGTTGGTATCGGTGTCACCATCGTAGGTGTGCACCTGCAACCGATGGTCAAGTCAAGCACAAACGATGCGCATTGTGGATCACCGCACCGACCTTGATGCTTTCAAGACCATTGCACGAGAATAGCAGCTGCTCCATGGCTTGCTTCTGGTCTTGGGCAAGCGCTTTGGTCGGATAGATGAAGATAGCTGTGGCCGATTTATCCTGCAGTAGTCGTTCTAGAATGGGGACCTACAACAACTGAGATTGGCTTGGGGGTTGTCACGGCGAATGGGTATTCACCTGATAGACCACGCTCTTTCCAGAAGCGGTGGGAGTTGAAACGATAACGTTCTTGCCATCTTGAAACGCACGAATTGCGGCGGTCTGGTGCTCATAGAGGCTTGTAATCTTGCGCGATGATTGCAGAGCGTTGCGGACGTCCTCTGACAGCTCAACCTGCCCTGAAACCATTCAGTCTCGTCAGCGCCCAATTTTCTGGGCAGACAGATCCGAATCACCAACGGATGCCTCTCGGGGCTCCACGACACGACGACTAACGATCTGGTCTGAATACCAGTCTGCCTGGATGAGTTCATCGAGAATATCGCTGATTGCAGGGCGTGTTTCTGGTGCAGGGATAGTCGACGGGCCAGCATCAGGCTGAGGCATTCGTGGATCGACTGGAACATGGTCTCGTGCCGCACTGCGGAGGAGTTGTACGGGATCTTCGCCGTCCGGTGCGGCTTCAATGAGCCTGCAAACGTTAGTGGTGTCGCATCGTGGAACCAAGCCTAATGGGAGAACCCACTCGTTGACTGCCTCGACGAAGCGAGCGTTCCGTTTATCGATGAGCTTCTTCGTTTGCTCTGGAGTTAGGGATGGGGCAAACACAAGCCAGTTGGGTGGTAGACTGTCTGGAGTGTGAGCGCCAGTCGCAGGATAGAGAGACGGACGAGCTTTTTGAGCTCCTTGTTGTTTGAAGCGGAGCCCTCGAGAAATTCAAGGACAAGAACGTGCTCCTCGTTGTCGTAAAGCCCAGAGTGCGAGGCATAAATATCGACTTCTTCTGTCGACGACGGCTGATTGTTGACAAGCGATTGGCTGGGTACGTACGCGAACTTGACGAGGTCGGGGAGTAATGACCTGCACGCGTTTAGACAACTCCTGCGTACAAAAGCGACGAACCGACTTGATCTCGGCGACTCTGCTCAGGTCCAGTGGTCTGCGAAGCCCAAGTTAAGGTATGTGACGTCTCAAACGGCAAACCTCACTGCTTAATGATGCTTTCAACGGATTTCCGAACCGCTGAGAACGTGATTGCCATGTGCTTGCGCGAGGAGCAGAAGGCGAGAACAGTGTTGAGGGCCTGCATGACGAAATGTGGCTGTAGGCGCCATACGGACGGGTTAACTCTGGACCTACCTTGAACGTCTAACGAAGCATCAGAACAAACTCATGTTAAATTATATATTATGACACCCACTCGGAAGAGCTGTGCACAGTTCATTGAGTTCAAGGATACTTGGTAGAGACGAAGACGCACAGCGTGGAAATGATCTGGCCATTCGTCACCGCACTCTGGCTCAGCCTTTGTCTTGCGACGCTTTTTCGAAGAACCAGGATCCGCCTCGCGTTGTCTTTTGGACATGATGAGACTTGAAGTGAGTGGAGAGAGCGAAGGCGCGAGTTCAGACTCCGAGTTCATCGTCTCGCTCTTGCTTTAGCAGCCATGCGACCCACCGCTTCCTTGCTCGTCCGCATTCTTTCCAAGGCGCGCGTGTCCAAGGCGGTGCGCGTCAACCCCGCGGCGCAACCGGTTCTTCCGAGGTCAAAACAGCCAACTCTTATCGACGAACTGCTTGCAAGACAAAAAGCGTCCCCAGATACATTCCCACCGAACCTGCGCGTAGAACAGCTCCCAACGAAAGCCCAATGGGATAAGGTTCAGGGTAGCATTAAGAAACGCCTTAAGCACGTTCTGGAGGAGAGGACATCGAGGTGACCATGACGGCTGCAGCGCACATACGACACCGCGACCTATCGTACCGCAACAATTGAGTCTCAACTGTATTTGGTGAGTCTGGCGTGTAGTGGCCATCTGCAACCCATGTCTGACGCGCGGACAGTCATTTATCTTTATGCCAGTCTCGACCTAATGCAAGGGTTGTCGCTGGCTCCGTAGTTGACTTGATGAGTCTGTACGCGTAGGATTTGCAACAGGGGATCTTCCCTTGGGGTTCATTCTCGTCGGGAGAGCTAGAGATTTCGCGCCGCAACGGCGGGGTCCGAACTCGCGCGCCGCTCTTCATCTTGTAGTCATCGCCATGTCGAAATTGCATATCTTGCACTTCAACGACGTGTATCGCGTTGGCCCTCAGAAGCTCGACAATGCTGGAACCGTGATCGATGTAACTCAGTTCGCGGAGAGACTTGCAACGCTCCGCCAACGCGACCCGGACAGGTGCGCGCTATGTTCCACGATCTCTCGACTATGATTTAGCGCGCGGATAGCACCCTTGTACTCTTCTCAGGCGATGTGTTTAGTCCCAGCGTCGAATCTAGCGTCACGCGCGGCTCGCACATGGTAAAGCGCGCCGACGGGTTGTGGCACACGGCTCAAAGCGCCGATGCAGGTCCCCGTCATGAACGAATTAGCTCCGGACGTTACAGTCACAGGCAACCACGATTGCGACTTGTAAGATCCGCAAGCCCTTAGCCATCGATCTCAGTACTGACGGGAAAACAGCGGCTTTCCACACCTGCGCAAGCTCATTGCGGATACCAAGTTTGTCCGTTGCATCGCGTCCATCTCCGTGCCACCCTGTAATCTGACCGACCGCATCAGCCTTGGCTCCTCAGCAACGTCACTGACACCGATACTGGACGCGTCCCAGAATCGTTTCAAGAGTACTCAATCTTTGAGCGCGGTGGGATCCGTGTCGGGGTTATCGGCCTGATCGAAGAGTTTGTTCCAGATCATTGCCGCACGAGAGCGTCTCACCAACTATTCATCGCTGCAGGGATTGGATCGCGACTGTCAATGCATGGCCTAGTACGTGCAGGGAATTGTGTGCTGTTAGAGTTCATTCCTAACCGTCTGCAGCCAACTTCAAATGGCGGTCTATGGAAGACGTTGGGCGCGAGCTCTCGCAACGCCTCCACGACGAAGAAAACTGTGATCTTATCATCGCTCTGACCCATGCACGCCTGCCTAATGTGCGTTCTCTCGCACTCGGTTTGCTTGCAATTGATTTTTGTTGGCTGTTGGCAGGATATCAAACTCGCAAAGGCCCTTGGTGCCCGCCCCGCCTCCGACTCTGGGACAGTGGACCACGGCCTCAGTCTCATTCTAGGTGGACACGACCACCAGTACTACATTTCACGCGGCGTTGCCTCTTGGGAAGGTTGGGACTCGAGCCAAAAGGTCCTTGGCGCTGAGGAGGACGATGGCGTTTTGGTGATTAAGAGCGGTGCCGACTTCCACGACTTGAGGTTGGCACTGGTCTCAATTGTGACGACTTGCATGCACTAAAGGCTTGACAGCGAGCTGACACTGGAACTGGTCGACTCGCCGGCTGGGTCTGGGAGGAAGAAGCTCATCAAGTCTGTCACTGGTACGTTCGGCGATTGCCGGCCTTACACTGCACCTCATGCGGCTCAACTCTCAGGAAAGCGCCATGTTACGAAGCCGTATGACCCGAAATCGGAGAGATTGGGCAAGATTATTGAATCGTTGCTCTCCAATGTCTCGGACACCCTCAAGGTGAAAGAGACTGCACCGTTCCTTGCCGTTCTGCATCTCACGAATATTCCAGCAAGCGATTGCAACCACGGACGTTGAGCTGAACTGCCACTCTGAGATCATCCGCACTGAAGAGGTGGGTCGTTGGCCGAGGACATCAAGCCAACCATTGACGTATCCTGCAGTCTGGTGCTGGCAACTGGCTGTCGGATGTGCTGAGGCACTCGTACGATGATGCACTGTGCCTCAAGTCGGGTGGAGGGGCTCACTGCGTGCTGGCCTGTGCTGGCACAATCCGCGGTGACTCCTCGTACGGACCAGGTATTCGGCTATCGCTCGTACCGCAAGTTGCCAAAACACTCTAACATGGTCATCCAGGCGAAATCACTATGGGCGATCTCCTTGAGATCCTACCCTTCACCGACCCTACCGTCGTCGTTGAGCTCGATGGCGAGACCATTTGGTCTGCGCTCGAAGGTTCCTTGTCCAAATGGCCTGCCCAAGAAGGTCGATTCCCTATCCTCAACGGCCTGCGTGTCGAGTGGGACTCCCGCAAGCCACCGAACAGTCGCGTACTGAGCGTCAAAATTGATGTTTCGGCGGATCGCAAGCACGAGGACAGCGCAAACGACAAGCCAATTTGGGAGGACCTGAAGCGAGAGAAGGGTGGCAAAATGTGGAGGGTGGTGACACGCGATTATCTGGCGCAGGGCAAGGATGGATTCGAGAGTCTGAAAGGTCAGTGGACATGAAAGG
>Ga0247815_10001023_pt1 | contig 21638 bp, 19 predicted proteins | sample UWRJL194509B1_FD_181014 | JGI IMG/M metagenome (GOLD analysis project Ga0247815, IMG submission 181014) | Plant litter microbial communities from Arlington Agricultural Research Station in Wisconsin, United States - UWRJ-L194-509B-1 | ecosystem: Environmental > Terrestrial > Plant litter >...
ATCGGCAAAGCACTGCCAGGGCTTAGAAAGTCCGGCAGCTTTGAACGCATATCGAACAGCGCGACCTGCTGCTTAAACGCCTCATTGACCGCCGTACGCACGCGGTCGAGATATCCGTCTAGTGCAGTGACAAAGGCGGCGCGACACTTGATACCGCGACAGGCAGACAGGACAAGACTGTGCCCTGCTGCCTCTGGCGCAAGAGCCTCGAGCAAGATCGAGCGCCGCTGCTCGGCTTCTTGGACTAAATGCACGAAAGAGCTGGTGAAAGTGCGCTGGCTGAAGCGCATGTCGCGGTCGACCTCGGTCCATGCGGCGCTGCACGCCGTTTCGCATGTCATGGATGGAGGTGCTGCAACCGGGACAGCAATAGGCTTCGAGGAAGAAGCCCCATCTGAGCTTTTGTCCTTGTTGCCCCCTGTTACAGTAGTCGAGTTTAGAATGCCGAAGGGTGAGCGTGCGTGCCAGCACTCGTCGGTGTGTTTGACTTGAAGTGGCATCGTTGCCGCCAACCGCAGCTTGACCTGGGTGAGGAAGTGGAAGCCCTGGAGGAGACGAGTAGTTTCCGTGGCGGTCAAGTTGAGAGCATCCCAGCCCCCAGCGGGCGCACAGACTATGCGGTAGTATGCATTGCGTTCGAGCGCCTGCCAGCTGGTTTCGGCTGCGATACGCAGGACCGCAACGTGATGTGATGCCGAGAAACAGCGGTCTTTGAAGATGAAAGATTCGGCCCAGTCGAGGAATTCGGACCGCGGTATATCCACATCGTGAAGTGCTGCGAAGGCGCGGATAACAGGAAGCATATCAGCCGGCGCGAAAGGGCGATTCTTCTCGAGCTCGGCGAGCTTGCTGACAACCACCGATGCATTCCGAACAGACCACGTCCGAAGGGAGACGCATTCGTACTTGCGCGCGACAAATGATACGTCTAGTAATCTGAGAAGCTTGTTGAGTGTGGTCGGTGCAAGATGATGTTGCTCGAGCTCGTCGAAGCTGTGAAGTGACAAGTGATCAGTGACGCTGCGCCGGACAAAGGCGGATGACTCGGCTTACCCGGCAAAAACAGACCACATGAATGCGTTCCATTGTGTGGTTGTGACGCCGTCCAGAACCACCGGCAGCTCATCGTCAGAGCCCACGGCCACTGCTGCCAGTTCCTCATCGGTGGCGCTCCCACTACTACCACCGCAATCAATGCGCTCGGCCAGAGTCTTATAAAAGACTGGGCTTTTGCGCATGAGAGCGCCGCGGTACACCTGTAAGCGTTAGGCCGCCAAAGTCAGCACAGCGCGCAATCGCGCCACATATAGAAACGCGCCTTGTAGAGCGTATTCTCGACACGTATCACCACAGTTCCGTCGTCGAAGTAATATTCGGAGCTGCGCGACAGGGGTCCGGGTTGTGGGGCGGCCATAGCGATGGGAGGTGATGGTCAAAGGGCAGGACGCGTCGGTCACAGACGGAAACTGCCGTCAGTGCCTTGGTCACGCTGATCCTTGTGACAGTTGTTGTCGAACTGGTATTCGCAGTGCACGTTTTTACCTTTACGGGATTGATTATGTTGGAAGGCGTCCCGATATTTGGAGGAAAGTGTTCGTACTTTGCACTTCACCTCTCTCCGCTCTTGGGCGTGTGACCTCATCGCGAGGAGCTAATGTTCCGTGACGAAGATCAACTGCAGCTTCACCCATCAGCCTGTCGGTATCACTAGCCTGGCTACTAGTCGAAGCTGCTGAGAGCGATTTGCCGGCGTCACGGCGTCACGACTGCGCTCTTGCTGATCGCAGTCGGCTCTCCACAATTATTCCAATTGGGTATAGAGCTCTGTCCCGAGCCGATTCACACTCCCGAGCGGGGTCCCAGATCTAAAGGCCGACTCTATTTGGCTCTATTTGTTGCATTCGGCGAAGTCAACGCACGTACAGATTGAGCCAGCGCCGCGAGCCCGGCACCTCGTTTCTTCCTCTTACCATCAGCATGGCCCAGCAACATCTTGATCAGGTCAAAGCCGCAGCCGGGAGGTATATATGCGATGCTATATCTGCTGATAGGTAAACCCCTGGTCATCTTGTTACCGACGTGCAAGGCTGAATGCGCTCTGCAGGCCATCCAAGAGCGACTTCGAGAGAGCACGGGACGTCTTGATCAACACCATCTTCGGCGTCTGTGCCCGTCCCGCTCGGGAAATAAACGCGCTGCAGCCGATAAGCAAGCTACCTGTTGACATATTCGCCCGCATCGCCTCGCTTTTACCTCTGCGAGCTTTGTGCGCCGCGATGACCGTGTCATCGGGCTGGAACGCCATCATAGGTGGAACGCCAGTTCTTTGGGCGAGTGCTACCGTGCACTTCTCCTATGAAAACTGCTGGAGTGCCCATGCACTTCGTGCAATTGGTGCCCGCAGTGGAAGCGTGCCTCTAGCCCTTCATCTCAAATGGACGGGAGGAATGGTAGGAACGGTGGACATCAAAGATAGGCTGTGCAGTTGCCAGAGGCAGCTGCGACGACTCAGCCAGCGAGTCAAGGTGCTATCAATTACAGGCGACTTCGAATTCTGGCGCACCGCGCTGGAGAAACCATTGTTGAAGTTGGAGATACTTCACGTGGAACGAGCTTACCACCGCATCAATATTCACTTCATAGCTGACGCTCCAATGCTGCGGGAGGTGCACCTTGCGTATTGCGATCTGTTCTTCCCGGAGGACATCGTTCTGCCAACAGTGCGCAAGGTCTGCGTTTCCGGCATCCAAATCGGACGTTCTCTGGAAAATATTTCAAAATATTTTCTCAAGTCGAGGAAATATATCTTATCAGCACACAGAGATATGTTTTGCATCCGGAGCCTGTCCCATTAAGTGTACCTGTCGCCATCTCCGACACCCTACACCGTGTTTTCGTCAGCGCAGACATCGGACCGAACTTGATAAACGATGTCGTCCACGGCATACACGACCGAGCCATATCATTTGGGCAACGAAGCACATGGGACTCGTCTGAACAACTGCACGCGAACATTCGCATGCTCACGTCACTCGGCCACCCTAAATGTCTCCAAATGGGCTGGCATACCATAGCATCAGAAGCACCGGCCGGATACGAACTTTTGAAAATTGACGAATGGTCACTATACCTTTGCGTGGATGGTCACAATGTGGCTGTCGACATTCACTCGTATCAATTCAACAGGATGCTCCGCTCATGGGCAACGGTGTCATTAACGCAGTTTGACCTCCTCTGCATCCTCAAAATTCCAGTCAACATCTGGCATAGAATGATGATTGTTGGTCTCTCGGTTCCGCAACTGAGAGAGCTCAAGCTCATCATCGGGTATATGTGCTGTTGGGAAGGCGATCGGCCAGAGGAGGACGGCTTACTCCGAGATGACGACGCGAATTCGAACGCAAATGAGGGCAGCATCCATGCGTCAGAAATCGACCAGTTCATCGAGTTGGATGATAACGAGGGGCCTGGCGAAGAAAATGATGCGTCGGTTGGTCTGTTTTTTGTGTGCCGAGAACCGCATCTCTGACCATGCCCTAGAGTTCATTGTCAATGGCGATGAAGTAGTTTCGGCTATGGGTGGCAATGAGGATGAAGAGATGCACCGTGACGACGCCGACGTCTTGGACGAGGTAGATAGCAACAACTCTACATCGCCACCATTTGACGGCGATATGAACGTCGTCGAACAAGGTCCCCAATCGAGCAGCAGATACCGAATTCTCAGCCTTCCACATCTATCTTGCATACCTGCACCGAAGAAACCACTCTGCTTAGAGGTTCTCAGGATCGAGTGCTCTGACTATGCTGTCGACAAGATTAAAGGTGATGATCTGGCTCAATTTCTCCGGAAGCTTCTCAAAGCCGGTCATATATTGGACCGGCTCGAGCTTGGTGGAGGGCTACAGCTTGTGGAACCGGAGGTGGATGAGATCCGTGCGGCGTCTGGGTCCGTCACACTGGACCATCTTCGAGTTCAGCTACCTGAAGCTGCGCGACCGTGGTACTGGATGCCCGAGAGCCATTTCGCCCAAGGCTGATCGCATTTCATCCGGTTGATATAACCGTTCATGTATCTCTACGTTTACTTCCCTAAAGCGGCAGCTCTTATACAATCTCACGTCACGCTCAAAGGATACAATCTCTCGGCTCTGTTTCCTATCGAAAATGCAGAGCTTCTCATTGATATCCATATCTTCGTTAATTTGAATTATCTCACATAATTTTCCAGTTAAAATTGAGCCGTTGACGGATCGAGTAAGGAATTTGGGGTGTTGATCGTAGCTGCGTATAACCACGAAAACTCCGGACAAGGTCGAACGGCAGATGAAAGCCTCGAATAATGCAATTATACCTATTTTATCTCCTATGCCGATTTGCACGGATGGCGGCATTCTGAACATCCGAATCACGGGAAATTCGTCACCGGCTACGGACAAGTGAAAGACCGGCCCAGAAGTCACCGGTAATGCGCACCGGCATCGGCACAAACCGTTGCGGTAGAAAATACAAACATACAATTCAAGATTGCCAGCTCAATCTATTCTCAGATAGGAAGACGGATGCTCATTCTTTTCGCTCGGCGAACAGCTCCACCGGCTGGTTGCTTCTACCTGCCCCAGCTGACATGCAGACATTGTAACCGCACTTCCAGTAAACCGTTAATCAGCCGCTGATGAATCTATGCATTCCAATAAAGAGCACTATACACATCACCAGCTTCATCCCTGCACGGCGGGACAATTGCGACTCAGCCACCGTTCAGAATTGACCGAAGAGTGAGCTAACTTAGAGGTTCTATGTTAAATGTCAGGCTTGCGAACCGATGCTATCTCACAGACTATACCACAGATATTAATGCTACCATTACTTCTGCCTTGAGCTCCGGATGCCGGGGTTTGGCCATCGGCCATGCTCTCGACCGATTGCCTCCGATGCAATAGCCGTTGGCTTTAAGGTGGCTGCTGTTCCATTGAAGCACCTTCCGGTATTCGGGAGCTTGGCACGGCGGCGCGTGATGCTATGCCGGAGGAGGGTGATCCGCATACCGGCATCCGCACCATCGATCCACCATGTCGCATAAAACTACAGAGTGCTCAAGTCTGTTTCGACAACTCCTTCGTTCCCTCTCACTATCTCTCCGCATCTCTCAGCCTTTCTCAGTTTATTCCTGACCTCGATATGGTCCACAAGATCCTAGGAAACATCCCAGAGCACCAAGTTGTGTTTGGCCAGGAGGCTCGCACTCTCTCGGCTTACCTCACGTTCGTTATTGATGAATTGTGCCTTATGCATGCACTTCTGACTGCGTCTAGGTCTTACGATACCCTATTCCTCGTTGGAGACTGTGGAGATGTTCGTCGTCTGACCAGAATAGCTAACTTGCGGGCGTAGACTGACACGGTGGCTGCAGGCGGATGATCAGGAGTGGAAGACAATCAAGAACATCACGCTTCAACTCATTCAAAACACGATGAACTTTGATACTGATGTACAACTCTGACAGTAGTCCTGGCATAATTTCATGCTAACTTCGTTTTGAAGGGTCCGAGTCTTCAGTTCGTCAACAACCCCAAAGTCATTGCTAACAGCACGGTTCGCACCACACCGGTCTATGACACTGCGTCGCGATACTGAGTCTTGATCCCAGAACTCGGATCAATTCTCCGCCACCCTGGCGAACGTTCTTCGACATGGCCGCTCATATGTCGGTAGCAAGCTGCAGGGGATCCTGAACGAGTACATCGAACGTGCAGAGCGTGCACAAGCATACGGCGGAACTCCGGCAGACGATCTCAAGCCGCTGAGTATCGTCGTCATCAGCGACGGAGACTTCGGTGAGATCTGTACCTTGCGCGTACTGTGAACAAAAAAGCTGATTTAAAATGGTAACAGACGAGACTGTAACTCAGATTATCGATGAAATCCATCCTGCTTTGAAGCGCGCAAAGGCTCTGAAGGCTCGTCCAGGCGTCGACCGATGGGTCGGAATCCAGTTCCTTCAGGTGAGATCGCACTGGGCGAACAGGGAATTTTTTTGACCCGACTGCCGCAGATTGGCGTCGATGATGTGGCGACCGCTACCGATACCAAGATCGCGAATGCGCTGCCTGTCGATGAGAACGTGATCGACACAGTCAACTATAAGAGTGGCACCCTCAGCACGGAGACCCTGTATCGCACGCTCCTCGGTGCGATCAACGCGGACGTTGCACAGTATGTGCATCAGAGTGACCCTCAGGACGACGATCCTGAGAAGCCTTGGACCGGTCCACCGCTGGCGTGCGTTATAACTCGTATATAGATATGACTTCTACTAACAATCCGCTTATTTCAGTTCAAATCAGACGCATCTATGGATCCCGAGTGGGAAGACTGCGAGCATCACTGCCGTGAGCAGTTTTTCGATATTACACAGAATGTTTGTGCTAACATTCCTCTAGCAAGCAAACGCCGGCATTCTCCAGAAGCTGGTTGTAAGCACCTACCCTGGCACCCAGGGCGTTGCGCACTTCACGGGTCATGGAGAGGGTGCAAAGCTATCTTGCGAGAGTGAGTGATTTTCACCGTTGAAATTATGAGATCCTCATGTATCTCACATTCTTTTAGCCGGCTCGAGTTTCTCAATCAACGGTGGCGTGTTCGTGTACTTTGATTTCACCTATGAGGGCAGTACTGGCTGGACGCCTTCGCGCGTCAAGTTAGTGGCAAAGACTCCAAAAACCGACTACACGGTGCGGTTCTTGCTGGTTTATCTCGCTTCTGCGATATTGACGCCTTCATGCAGTTTGGCTCCGATGACGGCAACTATGGCCACCCAGATGGAGACTTCAACGATACGCTTGTCACGACTATCATCGCGTGAGCGAGCTGAGATCCATGATCCCTATCCAATATCCACCTGGCATTGTGTATACTAAACCCTTTGGGGTTCTCGTCTCTGAAATTACGCGTCTTGTGTGAACGTCATCACGGCTCCTTCAAACGCAATCGCAACTATGGCTGGTTATTTGATTACTATCTGGCATCGCTTGGATATTGTACAGTCGTTCGCGTTCCAAACGGTTACAAAAACTGTTTAGATGCTTCTTCCAAGAAAGCCCAAACCTACGGACTGGTTCATCGCCTCGATAAAAGCTGCCACGATGTTAGCAAGCTGATGCAGCGCAACAGATCGAGATCCTACCGTTCATCAACATCTCCTCCTCCTTCAAAGTATGCGGCGTCTCGATCCGGTTAAAAAGGCACATGAAATGGTAAAGCGCGCGCGCCATAAGCCCGTACTTAACATGAGCGGCCTTGTATGCAGCGGAGAATTTATCGGGGTCCGAATCGAACGCTGCGATAGCGCGAAGCTCCGCAAAAATCGGACATGACATCTTGTGGGGACGAACTGTCGTGTTCCAGTGGGCACGCTGGCATGCTGGGGAGCAGTAGGTGACGCTGAGGCATCTACCACATTTCTGAAGCCGAGAAGCGTCGAGCCGACCGTAACGAGTGCAGCTCAACTCGTCGCATTGTGGCTGGCTCCTGAAACCGAGAACGTTTCCTTGAAACGCCTTGTAGGCATCTCCAGAGAATCCACTCGCTGCACCTCCAAGGGAATAGAGGGATGAAAGGAGCTCCATATCTGCTTCACTTGGGCTGTCGCCTATGCGGATTTTGAGGAACATGATCATGTTCATCGCAGTCTCAACTACTTGGAGATCGAATTGGTGCCTGAAGCCAGCCGATGAGATCTTAGCGAATGCCGACATGACCCGATTAATTAATTGGATCAGCTCCCCTTCGTAACCGGCAGCGGTGGTGTTGGCATCTGTGACTCGGGACTTCAAGTCCGTAACAATGTCACGAGCCAGCATGAAGCGGGCATACAGGCTTTCGCCGTCTGTCAAAGTGTACGATCCAGTGTGAGAGGCGTATTCAACTCGATCCACGGAAGAGGATAGGCCTGCAATCAAACCCGGAACAAACGTGTCGCGATAACGCGTCAGAGTGGGTCGAAAATCGCTCTCGAACAGATTCAGCCAACAGTTGAGCACACGGTCGACGTGAAGCGAGTCGATCCGCTTCCACCAAAAGAACAGACCGACGAAAGAGGTCTTGGGGTCGTACGGGAGGATGTCGCTAACACGCTCTGGCCATGTTCCGTTCGAACTGAATTTGAGCCTGTGGTGAATAGGTGGGTTGCCGCTGGTCATGCAGAGACCAAGAAGTTCGAAGGCCAAGCACATGGTGTCATTGAAAGTCAAAGCCGTGCCTTTAGCGTTACATTTGAGACATGTGTTACATATCTCTCTGGCTTCGGTGAACCGTAACTGAAGCGCGGCGATGCCCGGAGTGTCCAGTTCGCGCAGCGTGAGCAAGACGAGCTCGTGCCAGAAGTGACGCGCTTCACCGCGAAGTTGGCGCTTCCAGAACTGTTGGATCTCGGCGTTCTCGGTGTCGAGTGCGGCTAACTTGATCGTAACCTTTTGCAGGCAGCGTGGGCAGAGATGGACGCTGTCGACCGTCTGTACCGTCCTGCTCGCGTAGACTCCGCGCATGCAGAAGCGAAGAGCAGCCTCGAGGCTCGCTTTGGTGGTCGTTCCGAGCGTTGAAGACATGGCGGGAGGGAGAGGAGCGATCGGAAACAAAGTGAGGTCAGCAGACGTGAGACCGACGACATTTAGAGTTAAGCAAGTCTGAACACTGCTGTGCACGTGGATCTCTGGTCGTACATTCTCGCTATGCATTTTGACAATTTAAAGGTTGTTTGATAGTTCGGCTTGCCTCGCGCCGGGGTCCAAGACCTCCTTCTACCCTCGCTCCGCTCGCGTAGACTACACTGTTTCATAGGTACAGGATCTTAACATGGGTGGCATACCAACTTGCTCGCGTTTACAGATCATAAGAAAACCAAACGAGGCTCAGGCCACCGATGGAGAACGGGTTCAAAAAGCAATAGGATAATTTATATAATAAAAGAGCCGTCGAGGTCGGCAAAACGAATGTGAATGTGAAAGTAAGAGTGAAGTGGTATCAAGCAATAGTCATGTTTTGCGTCAATGCACGAACGGAGCGAGGCGAGAGAAGAACGAAACCGTGAAGCTCAGTACCGCGCATCCCTCTCCCCATCGCCCGGATCCCACCCCGCAACAGGCACCCCTCTCCCACTCCCCCGCCCCGGTGCATCCCACCCACCATAACCCGCCCCCGGTCCACCACGCGTATCCCACGGCACACGTTCGCCCGCATCCCGCGCGCTCGCACTCATAAGCTGCGCCTGGATCTCGAGTCGATGTGCATCGCGCACCGCGAGGATGTCGGCGAGTTTCTTTTTCTCGTCGTCGAGGTCGGCGACGAGGGTGGTGCCGGAGGAGCCGGCGCTGTGGATGTGGGTTTGGGAGGGGCCGGCGAGTGCGTGGGAGGGTGAGAGTGATCGGTGGCGTGGGCTGATGTCTGTAGCAAAAGGGATGGGTTAGGTGATAGGTAGTGGGATGGGGAGGAAGACGGACCGTCTTCGGTTTGACCGCCGGCGTTGGGGTTGTGGATGTTGCCCATTGGCAGCGCGGGGTGTTGAGCGCGGAAAGCTGCACTTGGCGCTTTCTTCGCGTTACGGATTCTGTGATACCAGTCAGTCTGACGTCTTGTAAGACCGGATACACGTACCTCCGCCTCCTCAGTAACCACAACACGACACCACCTGCGATCAACAACACCACCGCGACGATCGGACCGACAATGGCTGCGATGTTGGGTCCATGTGTGGGAGGATTGGAGCTGTGCGATTCCGTAGGCGATGTACTTGAGCCAGGGTTGGGGACCCCCGGGTTGGATGATGTTTCGGACGTTCTACGAGGACAGAAGTAGGTCAGCGAAGGAACTTCATATTGAGGCGACGGTCAATGGGTGCCAGGGTAGCAGAGTGAGTGCTGACGAGAACAGCGCAAAGAGGGCGCCACAGCCACCTGAACCTGCACTGGAGTGATCGCTGCCAGAGAGAAAGCGTAGGATTGCGCACGCTGCGCCGAATCCGGAATGTCATGATCACAGCAAAGCGATGATCACGTCGATCCCTTCCGCTGGCCGTGGCATATGCGGCGCAGCGATGATGACGAGGGACAGAGCACGCCAAGGGCGACAGAGAACAACGAGGAGTGGATAGCTCTCAATGGGGAAGATGACCGACGGCGCAATCACCGGCGCCGGCTCCGGCTCCGGCCTCGGAGCATGCACGGTCTCACTTAGTGGCGCGTTCGGGACGCAAACAACGGCAGAGCCACTAGATGAACGTCCAGAAGAGGCGATTCTGGCGCAAGAAGGATATGATATCGCGCCACGAGGAAGCAAATGCGGGATAGGCTAGAAGCCTTCGCGGTTGGAGCGTTCGGGCAGGGTCTGGACGGCGTGGCGAGGAAAGGCAGATGAAAGGCTCCACAGTGACTGTACCGGAGACAAGACAACGGGCATCGCGAGGCTGACGGAGTGGCCGGTGTGGGCACAAGCCGGTGAGATGAAGGACTCACGTGACATTTGCGATGGTGAAAGTCATGGGTGCAACCGCGTCGCCTGGGAGGATGATCTCGACGGTATGACCTCGAGTGTTGATTGGCAAACCCGTGAACGAAGCCAGAAGAATGCACGAATTTGGGCCTTTATACGGTCCTGTCAGCAGTTGCAGATGGAATAAACAGGTCGAGACGTACTCTCGCCGTCGGTGGCAGCCATACTCTCGTCAGCATGTACTGCGCTGCTGTAGTTACCATCGACGACGATGAGGGCAGGTGCGCCATTGTCGTATCGGGTGCCGTACAGCGTGATTGACGAGCCTGTGTAAAACCCGCGCGGTGGATTTGAAGCCGTTCGGCATGTGGTGAGCGGTGTTGAGCCATGCGCAGCCAAGCCCGAACCGCGCGCAGTCGTCCACACGATTATTTCAAATCGCGCCAAGAAAGATCGAGGACGTGTAGGACGAGGCGATTCCATGGGATAGAAGTCAGTGCAGAGTGGGTGTGGTGGGTTTGGGTGGAGCATCAGGAGTAGCGAGCGGACGGATACGCGCCACCGCACAGCCAACCAGAAAAAGCAACAATCTCGTTGTCAGCAATATTCCAGAATAATTTATTGTGTTGAAGAAGACAGACCTTGGAATTGTATTTTCGCGTTGACTGCGCCTGTAGAGCTTGCGTTCGGAGCGCTGAGTACCAGTCCTTGCTGATCGTGACATGAAGGTACGTCGACGCGCTTTCCAGTTCCCGGCGTGAATTGCCATTCGACAGCACTATCCGCCGCATATGCAACTGATACCGAGCTAGCCAGGATCGCAGCAGCTGCTACATTTGAGCGGCGCAATCGTCGGCGTGTGGGTCGTCGCGAGGTCATCATGTTGGAACGAACAACCGCGTGGATCGAAGAAAGCAGAAACAAGAAAGAAGAAGAAGAGAAAGTTGAAAAGCGCACGACCGCACCCTGCGAAAGGGGCAAGGAACGGAAAGGAGTCGTGCGCGGAAGGTGAGTGGGTTGTTGCGATGAGAGAGGAAGAGGGAACTGCCCGAACGGAGCCGTCCGAGATCGGATCCAAAATCATGTCTACATTCCGCTTTCGGGTGGAATCGCGCACCGCCTCTCCTTGCTTCTCGGTTGCTCACTGCCTCGACACGGCCAAAAAGAAGGCTTCGCGAAACTCAGGAGATGCTGAAACAATGGGCACATATGTACCTGTGAGGTTTTGTCGTTACGACCCATGTCAACCCTGCTGCGGAAGAGGCGGAGGGTGTGTATGGCATAAGAGCAAGCAATAGCCCGAGGGAGCAAGAACAGGTCCCAGCAGACACCCACTACTCTTGATACTCGACGTCTGTTTCCTTCATATCCAAATTTCGACAGTGTCCGCCATGCTGAGACATACTCTTTCGCCGCCGCCGCCGCCGCCTTTTGTACAATGAGGTTCAAATCTGCAGAGCAGAAGCTCCACTAGTGCGCCGTTCCTAGAAGGCAATGTTTTCTGTGTGCCTAGCGCGCAGCATCGCCATGGGCCACCCCCTATGCAGTTCGTCCGATCGACATCTGTGCCCGATTCGTAGAAAACTCCCGCATCGGGTTCGCCAAAACCACACACGTGCCTGAGTTAACACCCTTGACGGGGTCTTGCCTGTTGGGCGTGTTGAACGCGCCGGCCGCATGCGCTCGGCATCTTGGCCACCTACCCTCATCCACCCACAGGTCTTTGTGTCTGTCCTCCCAAGATGCCTCCCATGGAGCCGCTTGACATTGCGGAGGCGAGCGAGGACCACCCACTTCTGCCGTCTACGGCGCCACCGGATGCGGCTCCGACTCCTCCACGACAGCCCGTGTGCCGCGGCTCTACCGACTTTAGCACTAAATGGGCACTCGAAATATTCTGTGGTGGCCTAATCGTACGTAGCATTCTCCAATGATGGCGAATGTACTTGCCAATAACTGTGCCTGGGCATTAGTTTCTATTGGGCTTGAACGCCATCTACGCCGTGTTGATCTACGGAGTCGTCAAGGCCGAGTCAAATCCGCTGCCGCAAGGGTTTTGCCATTACACCTATGGTGGATTACGCACGTGCCGAATGTTCATGGTGTTGTTGTGTGTTCGATCTCCTGCTCTTGTAGCCCGTCCACTCACCTGCCGCATCTTTCCAGCGGCATGGCGGTTACAATCATCGACGGTGCAATTCTCGCAAACATTGTAGGCGCTGTACCTCGTAAGGATTCGTCGGGACGGCGTATTGTGAGTATGCGAAACATGGTTTCAGAATTGTGCTGACAAGGGTTTTCAGTTCAGCCGCACACTTTTCAGCTGGTGCTTTGCCTGGTCGTTTTCCATAGTAATGATTTTGCTCCCTTTGTTGATCGCTGATATTGTGTCCAAGTCGACTTACGCGCACGCTTGCGATTCGGATTGGCTGGAGATTGACATGACGGCTCATACTTGGAAGACCGCGGCCACTCGAAACGTCGCCACTTTCTCGCTTGTAGAGCCGCGCGAGCTACTCTGGACGTGGACTTCCAACGACCCATTTCAGAACGACTTCAACCTCGTCGGGCTGAACTCGACGAACCCCTCGCTTCTACCGTCCCTCAGCAACGTCACGATCAACCATGATACCAACGAACTCGAACGGGCGTGGTGCTATGGCACTACAAACCAGTGTGCTACGGGCTACGTCTGGCCTTTCGACGGTCTCTCCTTCGAGGTTCAGTTCAACGGCACCTTGACGCGCATGCGTAACCAGTACCGCGAATGGTCGTTCAACAACGCTCCTGCCGTCATCATGCGTCGCGTCGACGAGAACGGGCAGCTGGCGGAGCGACTAATGCAGACTTCTATACAGAAGCCGGACGCATGTAGGCAGATCAAGGTCTGTGTCTCGCATGCCATGCGGAGGCGAGAAGGCATCGTCGATCCGGACGTCCTTGTCGCGGCATATTGGCTACTTCACAAGCAGGCGATATCTTCCAGGAAGTGTACTGCAAAGCACGGGATGAAGAAAGCCACGTAAACACCTCCGATCTGACGCCGCGAGTTTCTTCGAATGGAGCATGGACTTGCACAGGGAGTTGCAATGTGTATGTACAGTACTCGTCCTACATGGATCTTCAATACCGTCGCTGTAGCAGAAGTGGCGTCATTGCCTGCACTTATGCTGTGTATGCCTCATGCTTCGTCTATTACGTTGCACGATGCCGGTTCTACGTAAAGTTCAAGTAGTCTTGGTCCATGACGAGGGCTACAATTGACATTACGCCTCAATTGGTCTGAAATTTGACCATGCTGGGCTAATTCCGCAGTGGAGCGTTGCAAAGTTGTTGACGCAAGAAACTCCGACTGTTGCCGACCGGCTCTCTTCCTTCTGATATAGACATTGGTCCCACCGCGCTCACTTTTCTCGCCGTCGCCGTCGCTTCTACATCGTGGCTCAGCTCTGCGGAACTGAAACCCCACCCAAGTGTCGCTCCTCGAAGGCAATGTTTTCTGTTTGCCTAGCGCGCAGCATCGCCATGTGCCACCCCCTCTGCAGCTCGTCCGATCGATATCCGTGCCAACTCGACTTGTGAAAACTTCCGCATCGGCTACGCCAAAGCGACACACGTGCCTGGGTCAAGCCCCTGTACCGGATTTTACTTGTCGAGCGTGTTGAACGCGCCGGCCGCATGCGCTCGGCATCTTGCCCACCTACCCTCATCTACCCGCTGCTCTTTGTGTCGGTACTCCTAAGATGCCTCCCGTGGAGCCGCTCGAATTCGCAGAGGCGGGCGAGAACAACCCGCTTGTGCCCTCTACTCCGCCACTGGTAGCTGTTGCAGATTCGACTCTGCCTCATCCCCGACAGCCCGTGCGTCGTGGCTCTACCGAATTGAGCCCTGCACCATCGCTCGCATTAGGATGGTGTGTCATAATAGTACGTGTCATGCTCCAATGATGGCGAATGTGCTTACCTATGACTGCGCCTCGGGGCAACCAGTTTGTGTTGGGTTCGCACGCCATCTACCCCGTGTTGGTCTATGGAGTTGTCAAAGCCGAGTCGGATCCGCTGCCTCGACGTTTCTGCAATCACACCTATCTCGCATTCACTACGTGCCAAGGGTTCATGTGGCTTTTGTGTGTTTCATCTCTCGCCCTTGTGGTCCGTCTACTCACCCTCCGCATCTTTTCAGTGGCACAGTAGTTGCAATGATTGACATTTTCATTTTTGTTTCTGTTATAAGCGCCATACCTCACGACAATTGGTCGAAATGGGGCGTTGTGAGTACGTTACGCATGCTGACAGAACCGTACTGACCATTGATCCCAGTGCTGCTGCAAAGTTTTCAGCTGGCTCCTAGTTGGATCGTGCAGCATATTAATATTCGGACTGGTATGGATACCTTCTGCCGTTGTGTCCCGATCGAAATACGCGCACGCATGCGATTCGGATTGGCTAGAAATCGTCATGACAGCACACACTTGGAAGACCGCCGCCACGCGTAACGTCGCAACTTTCTCACTGGTAGAGCCTCGCGAGCTACTCTGGACGTGGACATCCAACGACCCATTTCAGAACGACTTCAACCTCGTCGGGCTGAACTCGACGAACCCCTCGCTTCTACCGTCCCTCAGCAACGTCACTATCAACCATGATACAAACGAACTCGAACGGGCGTGGTGCTATGGCACTAAAAACCAGTGTGCTACGGGCTACGTCTGGCCCTTCGACGGTCTCTCCTTCGAGGTTCAGTTCAACGGCACCATGACGCGCATGCGTAATCAGTACCGCGAATGGTCTTTCGCCAACGCTCCTGCCGTCATCATGCGTCGCGTCGACGAGAACGGGCAGCTAGCTGAGCGACTAATGCAGACCTCTATTCAGAAGCCGAAGGCGTGTAAGCAGATCAAAGTCTGTGTCTCACATGCGATGCGGAGACGAGAAGGAGTCGTGGATCCGGACGTCCTTGTTGCAGCATACTGGCTGCTTCACAAGCAGGCGATCTCTTCTAGGAAGTGTACTGCAAAGAAGGCCTCGGATACGTTCATCCTAGTGATTTGATGTCGCGAATTGCTTCGAACGGGGCGGACTTGCATAGGGAGTTACAATATGTATGTACATTACTCATCCTACATGGATCGTCGGAACCGTCACTGTACTTAGCAGAAGTGGCTTAATATCATGGACTTATTCTATGTACATGTCGTGCTTCGTATTTTACGTTGCACAATGCTGGTTATGCGTAAAATCAAGTAGTCTTGATTCATAACGGGGCCAGATATTCACGCTAAATCACTGGTTTAGGCTCTGAATCATACGGGACTGACTAGACTACAGGTTGTGCGGTGGAGCGCTGCGAGAGGAAGTCGGTACAAGCCGCGCCGATGAGGGAAGTTCGCGGCGCTAATTCACTCACTGGTTTGTTCAGTCGCGCTTCCCACTCTTTGCACACATGCGCACTTTAATTGCCCGAGTCTGCACTAGGAGGATAGAATGTAGCAGATTTGTATCTGGCAAGTGGTTTTTAGTCACAAGCATGAGATAATCCCGGTATTCCCACTCAAGTTGATGGCACGAGAAACTCCGACTCGACACCGAATCTGCTTTCATCCTCCTGCTTTAGACTGTCATCTGACCACATTCAATCCTTTGATACCACCATCGCCTCAACCACAAGGTGGATCGAATCTGAAGAATTGACATCCATCCAATCACCGCCTCGTGAGGCGATGTTTCCGTATGTTCGCAACGTCTTGTATCGTTTCATGTTGAGGTTTGAACCTGTTCAATGGTTGTATTTCCTTAGTGTTGCGATTGAGCCTGTCTGCATATATGCGGCTTCGGGGTGTTCATTTGAAGGTGAGTTCGTATTGTGTAGAAAGCACCTAAGGCCGACAAACATTGCATCAGCATAGCCTACGGTCATGACAGCCAATAAGCAGGGCGAATATCATTTAGTGAGATCTAATTTGTGGCGTGATAGTACCAGAGCTCAATCCGCCAAGTTCCGCCGTATCGCATCGCCACCAACGCTGCGGCCTTAAGAATTCATATCCGTCTAGCGTTGCGGCGATAGGTGAAAGACTCATGTACCGGATCTACCGATGCTATGCGCGTGCCTGCGTCAAAAACCCTTCACAGGGTCGAATGGCTTGGCGCGCTGACCGCGCCCATGCGCTGAGGTATATTACCCACCTATCCTCGTCCTTCTGTCTTTCATTCTGCCAGTCGTTCTAGAATGCCCCCCATGGAACCGCTTCTGTCGTCCACGCCACCACTGGCACACATTGCGAATGCGACCTCGAATCTTACTAGTCCACGAAAGCACACAGGCCGTAAAAACATTTTTGAGGATATTTCGATCATGAAATGCGCCGTCGGACTCGTACGTGCCAGGTTCAACCATGACATTCAATGTACTGTACTCACTAACGAGTTCGGCGTCCCAAGCTCGTACTGGCCTTCAATGCCACCTACGCCGTCTTAGTATACGGAGTTGTCCGAAGCAGCTCGGAGTCGATGTATCGAGGATACTGTCATCGCACGCTTTCTGGGTTCAAGGCGTGCCAAGTGTTTATGCCGATATTGTACGTCTTGCCTCTTTTCTCGGGGTTTTGACTCACTCTTCGCGTCTTCTCAGAGGTGCAATGGCTGGATTCAGTGACCTAGCAATTATCATACACTATGTAAAGGTCATACCGCACGATACATGGCCAAAAAGATGTCTTGTGAGTTTGCTCAACAAGTTATCGAACCGCGCCGACCATGATTCCAGGGGTTGGCCGGTTTTTTCGGCTACATCTTCACCTTGGGGGTCGCCATTTTAATCGTCGCGCTGGGGTGGATAGTTACTGCCGTTGTGTCCCGATCGACGTACGCGCACGCATGCGACTTGGACTGGCTTGAAATCGTCATGACAGCCCACACATGGAAGACCGCGGCCACGCGAAACGTCGCCACGTTCTCCCTCGTCGAACCGCGGGAGGCTCTGTGGACATGGACGTCCAACGACCCGTTCCAGAACGACTTCAACCTCGTCGGGCTGAACTCGACGAACCCTTCACTTCTACCGTCCCTCAGCAACGTCACAATCAACCACGCCACAAATGAACTTGAGAGAGCGTGGTGCCACGGCACTACAAACCAGTGTGCTACTGGTTATGTGTGGCCCTTCGACGGTCTTTCATTCGAGGTTCAGTTCAACGGCACCTTGACGCGCATGCGCAATGTGCATCGTGAATGGTCATTCGCTCACGTCCCTTCCGTCAGCCTGCATCGTGTGGACGAGAACGGGCAGTTGGCTGAGCGACTGATGGAGACTTCTATCCAGAAGCCTGGCGCATGCAGGCAGATCAAAGTTTGTGTCTCGCATGCCATGCGAAGACAGAAAGGTGTCGTAGACCCGGATGTCTTAGTTGCGGCATACTGGCTGCTTCACAAGCAAGCGATCTCTTCTCGGAAGTGTACTGCGGAGCGCGTGAAGAAGGTGGGGGCTAAATAGATGCTTCTGATTCGTTGTCCGTGATGTCTCAAATTCCGCGATCAGTTGTGCGGAGCCTTAAGATACGATCAATCATCCGGCACGATAGTCTGCGATAACCATGACATGTTGTACGGACAAGGTTGCGGATAATCCGCCAGCATACTCGGGTTAGACCTTATACTCGCTCATAGTCTTACTGCCTTTTTCTTGCTCGGAGATAATAAGCCTCATGGTTTCATAGCCATGCGGCTAGTCTGTCGGTGAAATACTGGAGCTCTTAGACGAGCAGGCATCGGCGCTAGCCGTGCGAACGTGAAAAGTCCGCTAGAGGACTCCTCGATTTGGCACGCCATGTTTTCTCTCATACCGACACGCCAAAAATCTGTCAGATCTACCGGATTGTTGGGACGTTTCATGCTTGCAAGACAAAACGCGCTCTAGTTGACAGATATTCACCAGCCAAAGCGCGAGATGGCTCCGTATAGGTACGGCAAGGTATGTGGGTAGCACACACTTAGAGCTGATGTCCGTCCATAGATCAAACAATTCGAGATCCCTAATACGCACGTAGAATTCAATGGTGTTACGTATCTCACAAGCCTGAGAGTTGAGAGTTCCATTGATCCTGGGATCTTGCAAAGCCGATCTCACGATGTACTCATATCCGGCGCTGAACCTGCTACACTCGAAGAACTGATATAAAATCATGCCTCATTTTGTTTAGGGTGGAAATATGAATCGCCTCCACGCATCTCTGCTTGTTTCCAAGGTGCGCACTGTCTCGACACGACCGCCAATGGAAGCTTCTCGCAGCTCAGATGCTTAAACAAAGAGCACAGTTTGTCAAGATAACAGTGAGGTTTGTCGTCGTAGCTTGCACACCAGTGAAGGACGCCTCATCGTCTGTAGTCCTTTTGCCAGCGCAGAACTTGTTGCAGGGATGATGAATGAAGTGTGTGACGGATGAGGATGATTGATGGTGTTGACACCCGATGCACTCACGACTAACGAGTCACCTAGCCCGCGAATACATCGCGCAAACCGAGCGGCAAGGAATTCCGCACTTTGCAATCAGTTTGGGTTGATGAATCCGGACAATCCCGGGATTCGGGTTTAGCCAAGGTCGCAAGAAACTCCGACTGTAGCCGATCTGCTGTCTTCCTTCTGATTGTAGACTTTGGTCCCACCGCGCTCACTCTTTTCGCCGCCGCCGTCACTTCTACAACGAGGCTCAGCTCTGTAGAACCGAAACCCCACCTGCGCATCGCTCCTTAGGCAATGTTCTCCGTTCGCCAGCGCGCAGCACCGCCATGGGTCACCACCACCACAATTCGTCCGTTCGTAGCCACCAAAACATCGACATCCGCGCCGACCCCATTTGTGAAATCTCCCGCATCGGGTTCGCCAAAGCGATACAAGTGCCTGAGTCAAGACCCTTACAGGGTCTTGCTTGTCGGGCGTGTTGAGCGCGCCGCCGGCATGCGCTGAGCATCTTGCCCACCTACCCTCATCCTCCCGCCGTTCTTTTGTATCGGTCTTTCCACGATGCCTCCCATGGAGCCGCTTGAAATTGCAGAGGCGAGCGAGGACAACCCGCTTCTGCCGTCTACGCCGCCTCTGGTACCCGTTGCGGATGCGACCCCTCCTCCACGACAGCCCGTGCGCCGCAACAGTAGCATTGCATGGGATCTATCCATAGGGTGCTGCGGCGTAATCGTACGTGCCATGCTCCGGTGATGTCGAATGTACTTACTGACGACCGCGCCTTGGCACAACTAGTTTATGTTAGGCTTGAACGCCATCTACGCCGTGTTGGTCTACGGAGTCGTCAAGGCCGATTCGGCTCCTCTGCCTCCAGGGTTCTGCAATCACACCTATCGCGCATACACTACGTGCCAGGCGTTCATGTCAATCTTGTGCGTTTCATCTCCAGCTCTTGCAGTCAGTCTACCCACCCTCCACATCTGTTCAGTGGCATAGTGGTTACCCTCATCGACATCTGGATTCTCGCATCTATTGTCGGCGCCATACCCCACAAGAATTGGTCCGAATTGGGCATTGTGAGTATGGGAAACATGTTTTCAGAACCGCGCTGACCATAATTCCAGTGCTGCGGCACACTTTTCAGTTGGCTCTTTGTTGGGTCGTGCGGCATCCTGATATTCGCGTTAGGTTGGATAGTCTCGGCCATAGTGTCCCGATCGACATACGCGCACGCATGCGATTCGGATTGGCTCGAAATCGTCATGACGGCCCATACTTGGAAGACTGCGGCCAGGAGAAACGTCGCCACCTTCTCGCTTGTAGAGCCGCGCGAGCTGCTCTGGACATGGACATCCAACGACCCGTTTCAGAACGACTTCAACCTTGTCGGGTTGAACTCAACGAACCCCTCGCTTCTGCCATCCCTCAGCAACGTCACGATCAACCACGCTACAAACGAACTCGAACGGGCGTGGTGCTATGGCACCACAAATCAATGCGCTACCGGCTATGTTTGGCCCTTCGACGGTCTCTCCTTCGAGGTCCAGTTCAACGGCACCTTGACACGCATGCGCAACCAATACCGCGAATGGTCTTTCGCCAACGCTCCTGCTGTCATCATGCGTCGCGTCGACGAGAACGGGCAACTAGCTGAGCGATTGATGCAGACTTCTATCCAGAAGCCGAACGCATGTAGACAGATCAAGGTCTGCGTCGCGCACGCCATGCGGAGGCGAGAAGGAGTCGTCGATCCGGACGTCCTTGTTGCGGCATACTGGCTGCTTCACAAGCAGGCGATATCTTCCAGGAAGTGTACTGCAAAGCGCGGAAAGAAGAAGGCTACATAGATCCTTCTGATTTGATGTGATGAGTTGCTTCAAATGGGGCACTTGCTCGCAATGCGTATGTACAGTGCTCTTTCTGTATGGATTTTCGGCACCGTCGCTGTAGTAGAAGTGGTGTCATATCATACCCGTTTTCTGCATACGCATCATACTTCGTCTGTTGCTTTGCACGATGCTGGTTCTGCGTAAGTTGAATGGTCTTGATCCATCACGGGTGCTACAACTCATGTTGAGCTACAATAGGCCTGAGCTTCAACCCATGCAGGACTGACTGGAATGCGGCTGGCGCTGTGGAGCGTTGAGAGAGGAAGTTGGTACAAGCCGCGCCGATGCGGCAAGTCCGCTCATTTGATTCACTCACTGGTTTGTTCAGCCGCACTTCCTACTCTTTACATGCGCACGCACGTCATTATATGTGCGTGTCACACGATCGTGCTCGGCTTACTTTCGCCGCACCTCTGCGAACCGACCCCAGGCGGGTGGCACTGCCGAGCGCCCGGCCCTAAGCACACGCAATATCCCTTCATCATCACATGGAATCAAATCATGGGAATGGGAGATAATGTTGAACGCGTAGCCTCAAATGAAACACATCGCTTGAATCTTGAGCTATCGGTCACCGTCATGAAGTTAGCAAGTCCGAATAAACATGGCTAGACGGTGGTCTCGACTGCCTTGATGAGAAACGGTGCCACGCCTGAGCAATCATTGAGCAACCCGTCTCGCCCAAGCTACCATCCAACTCACCTCCGGTGGGAAGATTCCAGTTCTTCCGACCAATTACAATACTGAGCCCTTGGATGAACCCGGAGTGCGAAGTAATCGAGACGACTGACTGACATTAGTAGGAAG
>Ga0247815_10001025_pt1 | contig 21600 bp, 20 predicted proteins | sample UWRJL194509B1_FD_181014 | JGI IMG/M metagenome (GOLD analysis project Ga0247815, IMG submission 181014) | Plant litter microbial communities from Arlington Agricultural Research Station in Wisconsin, United States - UWRJ-L194-509B-1 | ecosystem: Environmental > Terrestrial > Plant litter >...
GAGATCAGTAAGCACAGAAGCGCGATGGCAGTGAGCATAGCCGAGATTCAGGCTCGTGGATCCGGGACAGTTATCGAGAGCAACGGCCTCGAATCGGATAACGGCGTGCCGTGACTAGATGGACTGTCCATTGATTCGAAGGAATTTCACCATTCTGCTACATTCAAGCCTTTATTATTATCTCTCCGAGCGGCAATGTAAATCCGAGCCTTGAAATGAGATGATTTTACCGCCCCTCAAATTGCGAGTGCACCAGCATGACATCTGATGTTACGTCCAAAACGCGAAAGACTACAGGCACACAAGTAAATGCGTAAAGTTCTAACAGCAGAGAATACCTCCCAGATGCCAAAAGAGTGTAGAGTGTTCATCTGGTAATAGATTGGTGGTGTACGCCGAAGTCATCAAAGCCGCAACCTGTGACCTCGAACAGTCTACCAGATCGAACTGCCCGAGCATAATCTAAGACAGTCTTTGGAAGTTCTTCCTCGTACTTAAAAGTGATCCTGACCGCCTCGCTCAAGTAGTCGCCTCCTGAGACCTCCTGCCCACTTGCGAGAGCGTCACAGAGTGCCCGAACGGTGGAATCAGTGTCACAGGTCCCTGTTGCATCACCCCAAAGGTCTACAGACCTCGAACGTGGCAGAGAACAAGTAATCATTACCCGCGTGTAGCGTAATAATGACAAAAACAGGCGGGCGGCCGACGCTACGGAGTCGTGGTTGACCAAATCGAGGATAACGCGTAGATGGATCGTGCGGGGTGACTGCTCCTCTGATACTGTACCGAGTTTTTCTGTCAGATAAGATATTACATCGTCGACAGTGGATTCTTCCTCGTCAACTGGCGGATGAATGACGCAGGGTGTCATGACCTCCTGCAACCGGCCGCTAATTGCTTTGAACTCATCGGAAGGGTCCTTATTGCAAAGGCGGCGCATTACAAGAGCAGCAAACATAATCCCTGCGCAGTCATCGTTATCCGTGATGAAGACGCTTCGCGGGCGAAGCTGGAGCTGCAGGACAACATCGAGAACGTCAGAGCTGCCTGCAACGCTGTCGATGTCCCACTCCTGTGGAACAGCCAAAGATGGCAGTCTCAGATCAAGCTCGCTGGAGCCTTCTGGTAAGATGAAGACGATGTGGCGGATATATTGTCGTACAGAGTGGTGAGGTTGTGCTGTGGACAAGCGTAGAAGAAAGGCCAGTGATGGGGTAGCCTCCACGCCTTCCTGCGGGCATCGAACCACAAAGACGCTGTAAATGACGGGTAAAAGCCATGAATGCGTGATACGAGGAACTAGGAGTAGATCGAGGGCGAAGTACGAGTCGTTATCGATGGCAATGCGAGCTGCATGTTCAAGAACGGTGCCGACGAGTTCGATTGATAGCAATGAGCTTGACATCGCTGCTGGGCTAGCCATGCAACTTCCTCGCAGACAGTGACGACTTCTAATGCTTGGATGTCGCGAGGGTTGTGATCGCACGCGACAAGACAGGGACAACCGTGACAATGGCTCGGAAGCAAAAGCGAACTGCTACAATTTTGATTTGCCCTGGCTGACTGGATTTGAGTGAGAGGTATACGGAATATCATGAATTTTGATACCCAGGTTTCCGCGAAAGCACGGTGACGTGGGGATGTTCCCTGACAGCAAAGGATATAGCGCAGGAGTGTCCTGAGCGCACCGGCAGATTGCCGAAGTAGGCGTTCGCTTTTCTTTCTCCTGTTTCCGCCCTCCTGACTCACGCAACAGCTGCTCCCATAATTTTATGTGCTCAGCAGACCAGGAGGAAGAAAATTTGATCTGATTAGGAAGCTATGCCTCACACCCCTCTACCTATCGAGGTGGTGGGAGAAATTCTCGAACGAGCAGCACGTGCAACCATCAACACAGAGCCCAAATTCGCCGCCGCCCTTCAGCTGGTCTCTAGAATCGCTTCAACCTGGCTTCTTCCCATTTTATATGAAGTCTTCGTGGTCAACTGGCCTCAGGATGGTCAACAGGATACGCCGTCCCTCGCCTACTTGCTTCGATATTTCACCGATGAGCACGCAAGCCGTACCCGACCACACATCCGCCACATCGTCTTTGTGTTATCAACCGAGCAAGAAGATGTTCAACCTTTGGAATTGTCCCCATTCGATGTTACGCGCGAGTGGAAACTCGAGAGCGTAGCCGGAGACGAGTTCGACTTTCTTAAAATCATGGTTCAGCTTCAGCTTCGGCCTCGACGCATATTTCTCCACGAAGATGGTGGATGTGGCATCATCATTTTCGGTGCTCTTGTGCAGCAGCGTGCACACGAAAGAAAAGTTCCCCCTGTCCTGCAGGCTATCTGCGACCAGCTGGAAGAAGTGGAGACGGCATGCGTCATCCATCCTGCTGGAGGTATACACGAGGCCGACAGCAGGGCTACGGCAGGCGATGTGCGCTCGGAACTGTGCCGAATGATGGAGAATGTGCTCGAGGAACGACCAACTCGGTCGATCCACATGCGGATCGTTGTTGATCTTGATGGTCAGGATTCAGTGACGAATGCTGTACAGCTGGTCGTGACGCTACTGCGATGCCCCGGAGTATACGTCACATTAGTACTGCCGTTACTCGCCAACATCCAGAATGGCCACGATGCCGCGTCGAAGGTTTGGAATCCAGAGCCTACCGCGCGTGTCTTCTGCGACGCGCTTTCGAATGAGGAAGCGCTATCGGTTGGTAGCCAATTACGACACAAGCTGAGAATTACGCTTGGAAATGAATGTCAACGGGCGAAGAACAGTGTCGAGTACGCTCGGGCGATTCGCGCTGGCCGACAGCTCGATATACCAGAGCATAGCCTTGATGATCTCTGACTTACCAGTCGGTCAAATGGATACACGAAGTGATTTATGGATGTAATGATGTTGATCCAAGTTGAAGCTCACGTTGCAAGTGACGGCGGGACCGTGTGTGAATGAATCACCAATACATGATCGTCTCTCACACTTGGTTCAAAGCTCGTATAATTGAAGGCAAAGTTTATTTTCTGCTTCTCACGCGAATATGCTCTTTATAGCAGCTGTCATTTGATCAGCTTCGGTTTTGGTGGATGATTGTGTCGAGCATCCGTGGGCGAGCAGGATACTGAGGTGGGTCTGCAGATCATTCATGACGATTCGACATACAAGAACAATCACTGAGTTCTCAACTCAATTTCCGCGTGCACAATGCAGGTATAGCGATGTTGCCAGCAGCAGATGCTGCGCCAAGCCATGCCCTGAACGTGCCGGTAGGTCACCGGATCGCCAGGAGCCGGTCCGCTCTTCTCCCTCCTACCTCCATGTCCCTGACCCACTTCCATCCAAAAACTTGAGCAGTAGCCACTTCGATACCTCACCCTGCATAGGCATCTCTTTCGTCTCCATAAGCGCGTGCCAAGAGCAGTTCATGCAAGTGACGCAAGTGCAGGGAAGTCAATGGCGTGTCAGGGCACGCGTCAGACACGCGGCGAGAGCAGACCGCGCCAGCCACCTTGACTCCGGCTCCAATGTTCCGATCCGCCCGCTTGAGATTTTTGCTTCTTAGTCTCGGTTCATTCTCTTGTTCGTCCTTTGAACATCGCGCAGACTGCGCTCACTGTCATTGCCTGTTGATCGTCGCTCGAGCCTCTTCTTCATTACGCGTACCAACTTGCGGCAATGAGGCCTGTTCTTGCATTCTCGCTTCTATGCACGTCGCTGGTCCTTGCGCTTCCACACGAACCGTCGGCCGTGGATGTGATCCAAGGTCAGACACCTACCTTCGACGCGCGCGCCGTCGCCTCGGACCCATCACACACTCTGGACAAGTACCACAGCGTGAGCATCAACGACCGTACAACACACAAAGCATCCCTCGAGCGTGAAGCAAGATCACTCGACAAACGCGCACCCAAAACACCCAAAACAGTGGTTATCGACGGCGCGAGAATGCTCAGTGCGCGCACGAAGCTGATGAACAAGAGCGCCACCGACGCGTTGAAACGAAGGTGAGTGCGGTAATTTCCTGCATTTGGTAGCAGGCATCGACTACAGTTGCCCATTGTGACGATGGCTGAGCACATGTTCTTTCCATTATAGTTACGCGGAGCTCAAGAAGGAGGCAGACGGGTGGCTGGGTCGGGGTCCGTGGAGCGTTGCTGACAAGGTGAGGCCCATGCCGCCTTGACCCCTTCTTTCAATCAGCGTGCCTCTCGGTCCCTGCTATCGCGCAATCGACGGCATCTCTGCTGCCCACCGCTGTCTGACGGATGGCAGAATCACAATGCGCGGTCACGCCCGTTGTTTTCTCGGCGTTTGCTTGCTGTCTTGACTAGCGGTGCTTGTCACACGCGGCAGCCACGCACGTTTATCACTGCAGATCTTCCTCGCACCTGTTCCATCCGCTGACTCGGGATGATTACGCAGGACAAGCCGGCACCTAACGCAACCACTGTGCGCGAGTACTACTCTCGCGCCCCGTACTATTGGCCCTCCCAGCCCGTCACGTCGTCCAATGTGTGTTCATTTCCTAGGTCTTGGCTCTGCGTTAGCTTGCGCTAACCAGTCTTCCTTCTGCGGCTTGGCATTGGTCAGCCACAAGGGTGTCCCTGGGTCTCTCGCGACGGAGAACGCAACCCCTCCGTCGACGTTGGAACCGACAGGCAGAAATTGGGCCAGGTGGGTCCCGTTCCATCACGTTTCGAGCTCTGGCACTGAGTTGATTCGCCTTTCTTCCCACCTATCCAACCGATCTATCCCTTCACCCGCCTCGCTGCTGCTCGCTCATAGGTCGCTTACTCAGCCCCTACTCTCGCCTTCATGTGGTTTCACTCTGGCCAGGCTAAATACGCTCAGCACGCATCGCGCATCATTCGTACCTGGTTCATCGATGGTAAACGCGGGATGCTACCCCAGGTTCTATTTGCGCAGGTGCGCACCCAACACGTCCCCTACCCCCGTGGTCCTCGCTCATTCTCACATGATCACTCTCGATCAGGCAATTCCATGCCAGGTGACCGGTCGTGGGATTGGAATCATTGATTTCGCTCAATACCATACTACGATCCTCGACGCGGTCGCCGTTCTCGAGGCTGGTGCATCTCATTTCTACCTTCTGTCATCATCGCATTGGTAACATTTCCACCAGGCACCGCCTCCGAGACGGGCTGGACATCTTCGGACGGTGCGGCGTTCCGCGAGTGGAATAAGCAGTACGTCCTGCGCTCGCTCTTCCTCGTTGCGTTCTTCGACACGTCTGTCTAACTTCCCTTTTCCCTTCTCCACTTCGCACCACACACGCTACTCCCTTGTCACGCGATGTACGTCCCATCTGTAGGTACTACGCCTTCTTAACCAGCCACGAATATGGGATCGCCGAGACTGGCACTGCCAATAACCACGGCATATGGGCGGACATGCAACGCGCGGGCATCGCTGCCTTCCTCGGATGGGGCAACAGTGCGCGGGGGATCATTAATGGGTTCAAGGTTAGCTTGCGAGCTCAAGTCGAGCGAGCAAAAGATGCGGAGCTGACGACGAGAACAGGGCCAACGCATCAACGCGCTGATTAACGGCAATGGAGGACAGCCGAAAGAGCTTGAGAGAACCCGGAGTTGGCATTATAGCGCGTTCACACTCGTAGCCTATATGCGGCTCGCACAGGTCGGCGCGAAGGTAGTTATCATCATTGGCTTGGTCGTTCCCGGCCATCAGACCGCGCCGTTTCTGGCTGCTGATGTTCTTCACCTACAGCTTGGTGCGGACCTATGGACGTACACGGGCCCACAAGGTCAATCGATATTCAGGGCAGTCAACTATCTTATTCCAGCCGCAACGGGTGCAGCCCGATGGACACATCCAGAGTTCAACTTTACTCGGTGGGTACTATGCGCAGCTGCGCGACTGTATGAATCTGACTTCAGTCTCCTCGCTCTCTCTCTCAAACAGCTACGCTGCTTCGGATATTATTCATGCTGCCGCTGACGCTGGCCACGCGCCGTCCAAGGCTGCCGTTCTCAGTGGTAAACTTGCGCGTCCACCTAAGGGTGACTTGTGGTACGTCCGCATGGCGCCGGAGCAACTCGACAGTATCGCCGACGAGCGACTGTGAGTTCAAATCTTCACAACTTCTTTGGATAGCACGATTGGTCTGGTATATAGACATCAGCCACGCTGCTCGATTAGTAGATGTATGTATATACTTTGTTGTCTGGATGCGCTCCTGTGTCGTCGTCTTGCATGTTGCCACTGCCTTTGTCTTGTTGTTCACCCTTCTTTGCTGTACTGTCTTCTCTCCATGCCCGCCACATAGCATTTCGAACCAAGTTGTATCTCTTTTCCGCTTTCCGTTCACCGTGCGTTTAATAGCCCAGTAAATTTAAATACTGCTTGACTTGCTAGAAAGATTGTGCGGTTCAAGGACGATGATTGGCTCACTGTGACTCAACAGTTATCAAACGAAAAGCTTTGAACCTCAGGAAGAGCACCGCGGGTATTCGCACATAGAATAAACTGCCAGCAAGGTTTCACGGACCTAAGAATAAGAAAGACGGCGACTGCATTGATATGAACAACAGGTAAGACGAACTCTTGATCGTCTTGAATGGCTACCGGCTTCTCATTCGAGACAGATAAGAACGCGCGGCGAGTTCGACTTTGTGTTCGTGACGTTGGTCTTCGACCGTTCCTCTGCAATGGCTAAGTCGTTACTGTAACGTCAGTTGGCAGTGGAAGTTACATCATATATTTTATCTTGTTGATAAAATGCGAGGATTAACATCTCCGCGACACAGTCTTACACCAGGCAAAAAGATGATATCAGTCTAGCTAGCCTGACGATGTCGCTAGCTTTGATGGTAAACAGCATACTTGAGATTGCATGGCTAGAGGCATGTAGAGCACTAATACATCACAGGACACTAAATAAGCCCATAGTAAATGAAGCTCAAGGTAACGTTGCATAGGATGGATGGTAGCACGTGGAGCATAAATAGTCCGCCTAGCGCGGTTCAAACCTGGGGAGGTACAATCGCCTTGTGCGATGAGCGCCGACACAGTCCCAGGAAGGACACTTCAATAAACACTGCTCCGCTGCGCGGAGGAAATCCTTCAAGACACCATCGCTGTCACGTATCTTCGTTTCGCAAATCGGAGAGCCAGTCATCAACCAATGCCATACGCCGAAATTGGCGGATGTTCCGGCGGACAGTCCGGTCGTCAGCTGTATCATTGCGCTTTCGTTTCACCGGACCGGGTGACCCTGGGAAGTTGCGAAGACCTCCAAACGCGAGGCGGTCGAATGGGTAAGTGGCATTGGGAGCTGGTGCGCGATTCACAGGTACCTATTGGGGTCGAGGTGGATTTTCAGGAGGCATCCAGGGCACCCGCGAGCGTGGAAGCGGCCTTCGGAATATCGGAGGGTCGGCTGGCATAGAGGAGTCGCGAGGCAGGACGCCCGTATCGAGATTCGGCACAGCATTGGGTCCGCCTTGGATGTTGACATCAGCCTGAGCACCGCACACATTGGCTCCGACCAGGAGCTGCGCGTCGGCCATCTCTTTGGCGAAAAGTTCGTCAGCGCGTGCGACGGTGCTGATGTCAAAGGAGCTGAGTGCGGCGCGATTGCCTTCTTCGACCGCCTTTCGCGTGTCATTGTACCTCTTACAAGTCGTTTGATGAGCGGCAAGAGCTGCCTCTGACGCATTCTGAGCTGCTTCGAGTGCAATTTGCGCCTCTGCGAGTGCGCGTCGAGCAGTGTCGAGCTTGACGCCGGCAGCCAGCGCAGCGGCGATGGCGAGGTCGTTGTCCACACCAAGAACGCGTAGTAGGCGTTCAGCGACAGATCGTTCTTCAGACGAAAGCATGAAGGACGAAGCGAAAGTGAGGGATGAGGAAGATAAGGTGCGATGGTGGCAGAAGCCAAGGACAATTAGCGGATAACGCCGTTGTCGGCGTGACATGATCAATGCCCCTAACCCCGCGTTTGTCTTCCATCAGAGCAACTCCTTGCCTTCTACTACAAATGCGAAGAACACGAAACGAGACACGTGGGCAGCGACCTATAGTCCGCGTTGAATTTTCCTGGTGATATGTCCTGTCTGTTTGCTGACTATGGTCTTCGGACGGCTTCCTGAGACAACGCCGCGTGACGGAGTCGAATTTGTGTCCGCGCCTTCCCCTTTCCTTCACCTGTCTGCGTACGCTGCGCCTTTGCGATATGACAGCGGACGCACATCCTATTACGGTGGACTTGATCAGACTCTTGCTCGAACAGGCGGCACGCGACGGGTTGGATGACGAACCACAATTTGCTGTTAGCCTCCAGCTGATATCGAGAGATGTTCGACAATGGTTGCTGCCCGTATTATACCGCGCTTTCTCTGTCAGACCTCCAGGTCTCATGTCACACAATGGCGAAGAAGACTACGGCGATGGTATTCACGCTCCATATCCTTCACCGTCGATAGCATTTTTGCTGCAGATGATCTCCGACCCAGCCGCGCCTCCAAGGCGCCATATTCGCCACATCTGTTTTTTCGATCCAGATATGAGTCCCTATCGAAGACTTTTTCGAGAAGCCATGTCGGTCATCGGTGGTACACCCGAGTGCAGTTGGGACCTCGATAGCATTGCAATCGATGTGCCAATCACAAAGTTCAGATTTGCCTTCCAGGTTCTTACACCTCAGCTTGTCTTCGAAGGACGTGCTTGGACAAGGACATTATCTGAAGGTTTCATTGCTGCCAGCCTTTTCAACAGCCAATGGCGACTTGAATCGATGGCTACAGGCCAATATCTCCATGCTTTGCGCATCCGACTGCCTCAACGCATCCTCGACGCCTCTACAGATAGGATTGCGCAAAGTCTTCAGGAAACCATCGTTCGGATTTCGAATCCGGATGGGTCTGTTTCTAAGCAAGCCCTTCCGGGTGCAACCTTGGTTATTCAGTATGAACAGGATACTGCAGGAGACGGGAGCAGCTCACTCGCGAGGCTAGTGGAGATTGTCCCACTGCTGCTCCAGCGGGCCTCATTTCACCGCGTGGATGTCACATTTGAGCTTCCCACTTCATCGGCGCCGTCACGGGCCCATGACCAGCAGCGAGAGCTGTCGACTTTTCTCCATGTTGTCGAAGCTCATCTGACACAGCCAGGCGGAGTCGCACATCGCGTATCGGTACAATACCGCGATGTTGTCGCGCCGTTTCCGAAGTCCGTAGGGGGATACCTTCGCATGGTTCACCTTGGAAACACTTTCTAGGAGCTGCTGCGGTATCTGTAGTGATATAAACTCTGCTTGGATACTGTACGAGTGAAGTCGCATCTGGCAAGGAGAGTCATGGATACCAACGAAAATCTCGTAGATAACTAGGGAAGGAACGATATCATACCAAGCGAGCCACCCTTGAACACGTATGATCTGTCGAAGGCTATTGTAGATCTTGACCTCAGCGTCAAGTGTGGAAATTTCCCCGCCACAAACTCTTCCTTCGTCCCTTTCTCTCGCTCCAGCGCATCCTTCGGATACGTTATGGGAGTGTATTGGCGCCTTCTCAACCTGGACTCGCGTCGTTGCATCAACCATTACAAGTTCGAGGATGGACCCATGACAGGCCTGCATAATCTGCTCGTGCGCAAGTCGACATCTCAGCTGAACACACTCGAGGTCATGCGCGCACGATGCGCGAAGTATGTTTCAAGGATCAAGAAAGTCGAAAAGGACGAGGACGAATCCACAGCTTTGTCTGATGATAGCGAAGAAGACGATAGGGAACCTTTGCCCCCGAGACCCCCAACATGGCCTTGGCTACTTCCTGTCCAAAACCCACAGACTGGATCACTCCTATTGTCGACGCTGCCTACAGAGCTCCTGACGCTGATTGGCCAGTTCGTGCTTGGTCCGCGCTGGAAGCCTATTGTGGACTGCATGTCGCTCGCAACGACCTGCCAGATGCTCTACGACATTCTCCGCCCGCTGCTCAACAAGTGTCTCGCACAGCACCCGAGAGACTGGGTAGGCGACCGCATTATCTGTGTCAGCGACGACGGTGGAAACTGTCGAGTTCCGCGTGGGAGGTTCACAGCGAGCGAACTAGTCGAGTACGATTTACTGGAGGAAGCGGACCCAGGAGAGAAAGAAGAGGGTCGCACGAGTCCCAGTGTCGTCCCTTACAAGTACGGAGATAATATCCTATACGATACGCCGGATCATGCGGAAGGTTGGTTCAAGAGTGTGCAAGCCGACGTGTGGGATGACAAGATGGCCGACACCCAACTCGTTCGTATGTTCAAGGAGGTCGCCGTCACTTCTCCCGCATCCAAGCGCAACGCTGAAAGCGAAACGCCCCACTATATCCTCGTAGTCCTCAACCGTACGAAGCGCGAGTACATTCGCGGCGACATCGCCGAGGCCAAGGCCAACGACCCGCCATTTAACCGGCGCCCGTTCACCAAAATGGCCAAATACGTCGGTGAGATTGCGTTCTACGCAGTCATGTGGTCGGACTATGCGGCTTTCGACGTGCCACCGGATATGGAGGACGAGCTTGCACGTGGCCGCTGGGCTGGAGATCGCATTTATCTCAGCAGTGCAAACGACGTCGACTTTCATGGGCTTGGAAAGTATGCCAAGTGGAAAGACATGACCGATCGCTTCGTGGACATTGCATTTGCTTCACAAAGCTGAATGGTAGTGTCAGACTGGATCCGCGATATCTGTACGTCTGTGCTGCATTCTGTACACGACTGCCTCCGCATCACTCGCTGCAGACACAACTTCTCAGACGACAGCTGTTACGGCAATGGTATTATGTCAAAACTGCTTGTGCCGGTCGACAGCTCACCAAGAACGCGAACGATCAGTCCACTGTGAGGACACAGGCTAGCCAAGCTGTGAACCACCATTCCATTCGTTTCTCCCTAAACGACGATCGTGAATTATCATAGTGTAAGAGATTGCTTGATCTGTGTGTGAGGCGTCAGAAAACTGCTACAATCTCTCGTTTTCAAAGGTTACACATGTTGGGTGGGTTCCACGACGAGCTCATATAAATTACTGCACACTGCTGCACACTACTGCGCAGGGTTCAGGGGCTTCTGCGCAGTACTTTGTAATAACAACATCGCATACACTCTGACCATTCTGACCATTTGAAATACTCAGAAACCATTCATAGAGCACAGTTCGAATGAACATAATCACTGCTAGTGGTGCGGTGGCCGTGTGAGTAAGTCTACACCAAACGGTGAAAGTACTGCGCACAAGTTGGAATTCGATTTGAGATACACTCTGACCATTTGAAATACTCAGAAACCATTCATAGAGCACAGTTCGTGCCCCAGCTATCCCTGAGTCAGAATCTTTCATATTCAGAGGTTCAGCTGCTCTGGTTATTGAAATATGGGCAAAACAAACCTCAAACACTGCTTTTTGTCATTCGTTATCACCTAATACATCTTCATTTGCACATGCATTACTCTGCTGGCCAGCCAATGCTTTCACTATCATCATGTCACGGACTATTGATCCTCCTATTTGGTTAGTTCTTGCCTTTTCTGCACATCGCTCAGGGTCTACTGCGCATTACTGCGCACATGTGCAGCAGGCTGTGACAAATGTTTTGCGCCACAGCCACACTCAAATTTTCAACCTCCTATATCTTTCCACCCAGGAGATGTGCTATTACCACCAATTTCCCACATGTTCCCTGATATCAATAGAGCTGGTATCAATATTTAATATAGGTTTATTGTGATTGGGTATGTCTAGGTGCAAACCAAACACGTGCGCAGTAGTGTGCAGAACCTGTGCAGTAAATTCACTGGACTCTTCCACGACGGATAGCTTATATGCAGCGGTGGCGGAGAAGCGGGATCTGTTTTGGAAGCTAATAGAAAGGTGAGCCAATCTCGATATGTCAAGGTCACACAGACTGGGTGGCGTGTACGGTGTTCACTCCCGACAGGCGACCCGTTGTTTCGCGTTAGACAATCAGATTTGAAATGTTGATCTTACGTATCGGATGTGGTGACGCCGGCCTCGACGCAGGTGGCGACAGCGACCCTGAGGACGGTATTAATCCGACATCTGCGCCGTCTGCCTGTATCAAGACGTGGGTATCTCATCTGTATCCCATAAATGATCCAAGACCAACGCGATCTAATGCCAGCTACCTCTGGACGACGTCGGGATGGTCATCGCCGTCACGGTCACCTTCGCGTCACCGAGTTTTTGATACTTGGCATGACTTGTTCATTCTCCCGTCGACATAGGTCGTTCTCGGCAGCGAAGATCTGAAGGCGAGTGTGTATAATGAGCGTTTGACTGGCCTTGATTCGCGTTAGGGAACTCGACTTTCGAGGTGGTTGTGAACAGGCTCGACACTGCGGGACCTTGCAGAAGTAAGACGAGCGGAACGATCCTCGCTGAGCGCCCTCTGCTTATTGCCCAATATTATAGTGATGGGAGGATGTATCATGTGAGCATGAATTGCACAAAGGCATATGTAGGATGCAAACTCGGACTGTGACTACCTCACGCCGAGCAGCAGCATCTGATCAGTGCATAACGCGTGAATTAGTGAGAAATACTGTGTCGTAACTAAGCTCGGTCATGTACAGACACCGTGCAAGTACGAAAAGGAGGTCATCAGAGTTGAGACGAAGCTAGATCGTGCAAACTCCGCGCGCGCTTATTTCTGACCTTTGACCTCCTGAATTGTGCATCTGACCAGCCACACACGGGCCTCACGCACGTCCTCGGCCGCGTCAGCTTCGACGGTGCTGTTCAATGCTCGGAATCACGGGGCACGTAGCTTACCCTACTCAAACACGCTCGTCGCTGCCCGCCTTCGCACTTCGGTGTCGCGCGATGTACCCTTGAACTGGAAGAACTTGCATATTTGAATGTAATTCTGGCTCGCTTTGGTTTTCATTCGATTATACCGGACCGCTCACGCTCAACTTTAGTTTAGCCTTTTGCACCGGACACCGGTGACGACTCGCGATGAAGTGCTCATGGTGCCATACCCTCTCGCAATTTTCGCCCCGGTTACTCGTTGTCTGTGCACAGTGAATCTACGGTCGTCTGTACCCTGACATGCCAGCATCCTTCGCCAGCCGTACGCTTCCCGTTACGGAGCTCCGCTGCCTTGCAGCGCCAAGAGTCGAACACGACGCGCACAAACAGGATGTCAGCTTCGATTCGTGCCTGGATGAAGATCGGTCGCACTTCGATCCCTGCGTCGCGCTCAAAGCAACGCCCGCCGTCATCGTCGTCAACATCTCGCCTGCTTATGAACGCGTCACACCGCGCACAGACCAATTTTTTCCGCGTGCGTATCGCTTGTCTTTGTCATGTCAGATCCTGCCGCGTATAGCTTACACCTCCACCGCTTGCTCTGTGATCAGTTTCCAACCCCAACGTCTTCGCCATGACCATCCTGCACTATAGCCCGCCTAAAGGCGTCACAGGACGCGAGAAGCTCACCTTTGCCGCGCGGATCTTGACGCCCGGACAGCGTCGACTTGAAATCGTCGACGCCACACCACGTTATACTTCACACCAACCGCATATACTGTTTACAACGTCGCGCGCGCACTAGCTATGCCATCGAACAAGTTGGCAGCCTCGACTGTGCCACTCCTCCCATGCGCTATCTGCTCGACAGACGTTGCCGAGGAGCCGGGCAAGACCGTCACAACCCCAACCTTTCACATCCAGCGGCAGCACACTCTTGTACCTCCAGTCTCCGCGCCAGCAAGCTCAAATCTGGTACCACGCCTGGTGTCTTCTCGCTATCCTCGCTTCCTTGAAGATGGAGAGGCTTGGGGCGTATCGGTTGACGTCTGCTGCTCTTACGCTGGTTTTGAACGAGGACACGCTCTTGAGATGATCTGGGGAGCTACGGGTGGAGATGAAGGTCAAAACCTTTCACAGCACCACAAATCCCTCGGGTTGCATTCTTCTTCGGACGACCACCTGCTGGTCCTCTTGCTACCCTCACGCTCTTCGACCTGGCGCGACGAGCGACCAGGGCTGCAACTTGCTCAACAGCGGGATCGGCTTACTTCCCGTTCGATTCGCCGCCCGTCGGCAGCGATTCCCAGTCTGGTTTGCATCATCGGCTCAGAACACAAGCACGCTCTTTGGCGGAGCCCTGTCACTCTCATTGGTATGTCCTCGTTTTGGCACTGTACCGGTCCATATGAAAACTCACAGTCTCGTTCTCGTAGCTCCGCCGCTTCCTCTTCTCAATCTCGTTCGCCGTCAGCAGCTTCCGCAGCTTCTACCTCCGACTGAAACCAGCGTCGCGTCTTATATTTCGCCCAGCGCGTCTTCATCGGCGTTATTGAGCGAATGTGTGCCGAGCCCAGGACCTTGGTACGACAACGCGATGACGCTGGTGTTGGCGGCGTCAATAGACTCGGAACATACTCTCGCGCCGTCATATACACCAAAGCATGCTACGCTGTACACGCACCTTGCCGCTCGCCACTCGTTCTGCTCGTGCACCAAGCCACACCATTTTCAACGCCGTCCGAGCCTTGTTCACAAACCGGCCATCACTAGGGGTACGCCGTACGGGTGTGTCTTCGCAGTGCGCTCGATGTTGCCGGTCTGTTCTCATCATCTCCTCGAAGCTCGCCTCGCCTTACCCGCAACAATCGTGGCGGAGACTGTCACGGGGCTCGCGCGTCATCGAGGGCGCGTTAGGTGGAGTCGAGAGTGCGGACCTGCCTGTGGGGATACCGTCAGCCAGGGCTGAGACGGTGCAATTCAGGTGCTGCGCCAGGTGTCAGCATAAGCAAGATGTCGGCCGGCGTTGAACCACGTCGGCAACCAGATGTCTGTGGTGCGAGGGGATAGTCCACAATTGGCGAGGCCCCAGTGGGCCTTTAGGTGGCGTTCGAGTTATAGAGGGTCACATATGATTATTGACGAGTCTTGGTCCCGAACTTTGTCGTTGACGGAATGGAGGTGATTCCGAGCGGCATGTTTAGCTTGTTGACCTGTGACCGGGCCGCCACAGGTGACCGGATTATTCGTGCTTGTGCAGCATAGTACGCTGGCTTGCGTGCGGCATCCGGCCCGATTGTCGCAACTCTCTGTCGCTTGGTTGGTGACTTCATGGCTCTACCGTTCGGTTCATCCATGTTATTTATCCCGTTCCCTGACGAATCACTTCTCTGCCTACACTCATCGTGTCGGAAACCGTAGTTACACGGTGGATGACTCCTGCATGAATAGCGAGAAGAATCGATCTCTTGAGTCTTCGAAGCAAGGAAACGATGGATTTACAGACTCCGCTCTGTTTATACGGGATGAACCGACGTGCGGTCGGACTGAAGTGTAATCCTACGTGCTCTGATACAATGTTTGCGACTCGCACAGATTACGTGTGACCTCGGAAGCACCGTGGCGGCTGTGATTTGATTGGGGAACTCACTCGGCAGACGATGCACGTAAACCATAATCTAATATGCGACCAAGAAATAAGGTATTTCTTGCAACGACCAGATGTCATCATAAAGAAATGTTGATCTTGGATGCTCGGGATGGCCGCGACACTTATTTCCTGCGGAATACAGGCGCGAGACAAATTCCGTGATAAGTGCAATTATCAGTTAGATTGACCGCATTTATTGGTTTGAAGACGCCGTGCACCTGCGGTGGACTTTGAGCTAGCAGAAATGGGTCAAACTGGTATGATCGATCGGATGGTTGCTCTGTTTCGCCATGCATGAACCAAAAATATGTGCGACCTGTTGCTAGCTGCTCATAGAAACAGAGAGGCGGTCCAATTCCACTAGAGAAATGAGTTGAATACCGGGTAACCTATGAATGAGGTGCGAATATTGTTATCTTGAGGGTTGTTTAGCCGCAAATTGCCGAAGATCCGACGCGTGTGCCTCTTTCCCTTCTCCTATCGATCCGACCGCCCGATCAACGGCAAAATAACTCATTGCGCCACCAGTCATGCCCGCAGAACCCTCCGGCGCGTCTCAGGGCCGTCACGACCGCAATCGCTCCCGTTCGCCCTGGGTTCAGCCTCACGCACCAATATCGGCCGACGTGGCGCACGGGCGCGCAATTTACAACGACAACTATAACCATAACGCGGTAAACGGTCCCGCTCACATCCTCAATAGCAATTCGAACTTCAACATATCGTCCAGCGTCGGCGCAGTCGTGCACTATAATCCAGTCACCACCTTCAACGCGCCGCCGCCCAACATATTGGTCAGTACAATTCATGAAGTCCATTGTTTGCGATAGCTTAGTGAGTTTCATCACTCTCCAGACCAAGATTGTTTTAGGTGAGCCAGTTTCGGCAGCACTAAAGTTGGGAGCCGTGACTAATAACCAACAGCTTTGAAGGAACGACATGTTCCAAGTGCTACCTATGATGCGCAATACGGATCGGGATGCATGCATGGCACGCGCGTGCAGATTCTTCGCGAGATCGAGTTCTGGATCATGAACCCACGCTCACAGCAGATCTTCTGGCTTACTGGCATGGCGGGTACTGGCAAAAGCGCCATTGCATGGACCGTGTGCTCCTATGCGTGGGCGGACGCCAACGTGGTTCTCGGTGGAAGTTTCTTTTGCTCGCGCTCATCGGGTTCAGTTTCACAACGCGACGTGCGTTGTATTGTTCCGACTCTGGCTCAGCTTTTGGCGCGCCAGTCCACAGAGTTCAGCAAAGCTCTCGCGGTAGAGCTAGATACTGATCCTGACATCTTGCACAAGCATGTCTCGGTACAGGTCCAAAGGTTGCTCTACGCACCGTTGGTCTCGCTCAGGGAGTCGCCTCGACCGATTCTGTTTGTGATTGACGCGCTCGACGAATGTGGCGATCGATCCGCAGGCGAAGATGCAGAAAGTTGTCTTATTGTCTCTGAAATGATTGTGGCACTCGTTGCCTTCTCAACATCAGATGACAGACTACCAGTCAAATTCTTGATCACGTCACGACCAGAGACTCACATACGGGACACACCGGTTTCTGATTCTGCATTCAGTAACGTCCTGCGTCTGCACACCGTCAATGAGGAACAGGTCACGGCGGACATCCGTCTGTATGTCCGTACAACGCTCACAAGTAACTCAAGGCTGTGCAGCCTGTTCACAGCCAACGACGCAGACACGCTTACTCAGGTGTGCAACGGTCTATTCATCATTGCGACAACGGCATTGCAGTACACCCTCGGGGCTGGCATAGACCGCGCCAGAATCAGATTCGAAACACTTCTCAAATCATCTCATGACAGTCCGAGTGCTAGGGCTGCCGCCACTTCGCTTGACTGCATGTATGCAGTTATCGTCGAAGATGCGGTCAACACAGATAAGGCCGAGATATGCGATATCCCGCCCACGCGGCAGCTGCTTGCAGTACTCCTTTCTGCGCGAGTGTCGCTATCAATTACAGCGCTGGCAGATATTCTAGATGTACCAAGCCATCACCTGCGAGCAGGACTCTCTCGTCTTCATGCTGTTGTTCATGTGCCAGAAGATGACAGCGAGCCAGGACTGCGCACTTTGCACGCCTCCTTTGGTGACTATTTGACAGGCAGAGCACCGGAGAATATCCGCATCGTAGCCTCGCTTGGCGACGAAGTAATCGCTCGCGGGTGTCTTCGTGTGATGTCCAAGTGCCTGCACTTCAATATCTCGCAGAGCCGCTCCTCGTTCGAGCCAAATGTGGTATCCAAGTCAAAAATCATCCCATCCTCTCTCGAGTACGCATGCCTTCAGTGGATATATCACATCGCCGCCCTACCAGTGCCATCAGTGCTTGATAACGAGATAGATACTGTGTTCCGTCCGCGGTTTCTCTTTTGGCTTGAAGTCATTAGCGTACTAGGCAAAGTCTGGCCGCGTGCCGCTGCTATGATGCTCTTTGCGGCCTCAACAGTAAGTGTCATTACCAACTGGTTTAGAATATTTTTTCACGCTGGGCCACAGGTTCAGATCAAAGAATTATCACTCTTCCTGCGAGATGCCCAAGCCTTCATCGCATCTTCCCGTGAGGCACTTGAGCAATGCGCACCGCATATATACCTCTCGGCCTTGCCATTTGCAGCCAAGGACTCACTCGTCTACAAGTTATTTTCCCCGCTTTGTACAGGTCTCGTTTCCGTCGATACTCTCGGCATCAATCGGCATGGTGGACGTCTGATCATGACTCTTACAGGTCACGAGGCAGGTGTAAACTCTGTCGTGTACTCTCCAGACGGTCTTTTCGTTGCCTCAGGATCTGATGACGGGACGGTCCGCGTCTGGGACACTCGCACTGGTGAAGAGACAATGTCGCCTCTGAAAAGCGGCAATGGTGTTGTGACTTCCGTCGACTTTTCACCAAATGGAAGCAGTATTGCGGCGGGAATGGACGAGGGGTTTGTTTGCATGTGGAGCCTCTTGGGCAGCCGGCAAAGCTTGCAAAGGTTGAGCGGTCACTCCGGATCGGTTCGTTCAGTTGCCTTTGCCGCAGATGGTGTTCTACTTGCATCGGGGTCGCAGGACTGCACTCTACGCCTCTGGATGGTCGGAACAGGCAAGCAGCCTTTGGTTCTCACTGGTCACACGGGCCCGGTGAATGCCGTCGCGTTTTCTACAGATGGTACAACTATAGCATCTGGTTCCGGTGATGGGACGATTCGACTGTGGAGCGTGTCTACATGCCAACATGTGGGTGAAGCACTGCAAGATGAAAACATTAACAGCATCTGCTTTTCACCAGATGGTAGCAAGTTGGCCGTGAGCTGTGCATTTCTCGACGTCAAAATATGGGATATCCAGACTAGAACATGCATCAGAATTCCGCACGGATTCTCGAGATTTGTCCGATTCTCTTCCGATGGTCAGATGCTGGTTTGTGCTGCTAAATCTACCGGAATCGTGTTCATTCGGAATTGGTCCCAAGACAGCAACATGGTAATCTTTCGTGGTCACACTGACTCTGCTCAGTGTGCCTCATTCTCACCGGATGGTTTATACATGGCCTCAGCCTCTGATGACCGTACAGTCCGTATCTGGGACGCCAGGACCAGCCAACAAGCTGTTCAACCGCTCCTGGCGCATGAGAATGCTATACACTCGGTAGCAATATCCCCTAATGGCGCTTTGATTGTCTCTGGTTCACAGGATTCCTCGGTTTGCATCTGGAATGCAAATACGGGTGAGCCGTGGCTAACCCCACTGGTAGGGCACACGGATAGCGTGCATTCGGTATGCATCTCGCCAAATGGATATCTGATTGCATCGGCATCATCCGATAAAACTATTCGACTGTGGAACATGCAAACGATGGAAGCGGTTGGGGAACCGCTGCAGGGCCACAAAAACTTCGTGACGGCTGTAGCCTTCTCTCCTGACTCTTGCTGGCTTGCTTCGGGGTCACTTGATGGCGCAGTGCGTATCTGGGATACCACAACCGGTTATTCATCGATTATTCATCGGTTACGTAGCCCAGGACGTGTGTGGACGGTTAACTTCTCACCAGACGGAGTGCTTGTTGCTGCAGGTGGCTTCGGTGGGCAGATTCATATCTGGTACTCAGACACAGGCCAGCCATTTTGCAATTCACTGCAGGCCAACACGGAGGATATCGTCTCTATTTGCTTCTCTCCAGATGGCACTCGGGTTGTTTCTGGAGCAAAAGACTGTACAATTCGTATTTGGGATGTCGACAAGGGGGAGCAGCTCCTCCTTCAGGAAAACCGGAATTCGCGCGTAGCGCCGTACCACCGATATGGAAGCGATGTACCAATTCCTGCCGCTCGAGAGCTGCCATCGCGCGACTCAGCCACGCTTTTGGCCGTAGCGCGTGCTAGATCATCTCTCGGTTGCCCATGAACTGTTAGCAACCGTTCCAGAGCGTTGGGAGCGGCCACTGGGTGCTCCAGTAACGCTCTGGTGAGACTGCGAGTCGCTCCAGGGTGCTACTCGCGCTCCCAGCCCTTAATTGGTTTGTCTTTTGTTTTGTGGTGTGCCCAGCTGTGAAGTAAGAGGTTGTCAGACATGCACACCAGTTTTCACGGAAAATGCTTAGTGGCAGCAAATGGCTAAGTCCCTCGACACAAACATAGGGTTGAGGCCCCACAGTGGTTTGACAGGCGGTAACGGCCGGTTGGACCCTCTAACTTGCCCTCTTCCCCAATCTCGCACCGACCATTGGCGTCTCCCACCCTGCGCAATTCCACCATACCGGCCACACGCACTCACAAAGCCGTTATCCAAGACAAGGCCCTCATCCCGGACGGTAAGCATGTGCCGTGCTGCCAGCTTCCCGTATACAGGTGCTTTCGATTGCATTGGTCTGTGGGCTTGCTTTGCTGCTCTGGTTTGTTCTAGTGCACTTGGCTATGAAGGCTTGTTTTTGTAGCGTCAACAATTCTCTGATTTTTGCTCGCGTTGCTGTTGCTCGGGCTCTATTTCTCACCTGCTCCGGTCCGCCCACGAAACTAACCCACTATCTCCACACACACCGTGGTTCGGCACCTGAGACACACAGAGGTACGCCATATATATACAGTGCATTGTCGAGTCTGACCTTCACACGCAGCGGTAGTCAGATACATGCGTCCATTGTGATTATGCGTTGATGAGTAGCTTCCATTGCATGCACCCGCTCCCGTACCCTTCTTGTCTCGTCCAGTTCCTCGTGTAAGCTTTGATTTTAGGATCACCAGCGTCTCCAACTATCTATTCCGAGTCCTGCCGCTGTAAATACCACCTGACTCAATATATTGTTAGTCAATTTATCGCTTTATTTCATTCATTGCATACCCATGAGCGATCGTAGAAGGGAGCGTAACCCGAAGAGCGGCACGGAGAGGTCAGTTCTGTATCGCTACAATAGCTAGGACGACTCGCTACTGAACGCTATCAGAGCGGCCGCAGTCGCTCCAAACCGGGGGAGTCGCTACGGGCGCTCCTGCCGTTCGGTAGTCTCCGTAGCGCTCTAGAGATCATCTCCGTTTTCCTGAAGTCGTTCTCAAAGAGCACACCTGGTGGGTGTCGTCTGTTGCATTTTCATGTGATGGAAGGTTCATATGCAGTGGCTCTGCTGATCAAAATGTACGCCTGTGGGACGCATCCACTGGTGCACCACTTGCGACACTGCAGGGGCACATGGACTGCGTGAATTCCGTGGTGTTCACTCCTGACAGGCAATCCATCGTGTCATGCTCGTACGATAAAACGATCAGGATCTGGGACATCAGCAGGGCTTGCGCCGTACCCTCAGGATGGGTCAGTAATCCAAATATGGCCCTAACATCTGCTACTCTCAAGAATAAATGGCTCAAAGGACCATTGGGCGAGCTGTTGCTGTGGGTACCAGAAGAGTACCGGCCATACTTGTGGGTCCCTGGCTCTGCCTGCACAAAGGTCATCGGCAAGCATCATATCATAGTCTCGATTGGAGATAGCGGATGGCATTGTGGAGAATCCTGGGTGTCCTGTTGGCGTGGGACGACTTGAACCACTGCTTCTGGGGCGCTGGTCCTGTGATTTGCACCAGACGCTTGAACCAACATGATGGTCTCTGAGTATCGTCGGATCAATCCTGACACAAGTACTCCCTGTTCATTTTAGTC
>Ga0247815_10001026_pt1 | contig 21585 bp, 13 predicted proteins | sample UWRJL194509B1_FD_181014 | JGI IMG/M metagenome (GOLD analysis project Ga0247815, IMG submission 181014) | Plant litter microbial communities from Arlington Agricultural Research Station in Wisconsin, United States - UWRJ-L194-509B-1 | ecosystem: Environmental > Terrestrial > Plant litter >...
GTAGTATGGATAAACCTTTGAATTCGAACAAGTGTACAATGTTCCAATTGCCAAAGTATGGCAGGCACTAACCAAAGAAGATCAAATGAGGGAATGGTACTTTCCCCAGTTAATACACTTTGAGCCTGTAGTCGGTTATAAATTCGAATTTACCGACGATGGCTCTGCTTATCAAAAAGAATGGAGGGTTACTGAGATCCAGGAAGGAAAAAAATTAGCCCACAGCTGGATCTACCGTGATTATCCCGGCAATTCTGAAGTAACATTTGAGCTGTTTGAAGAAGAAAACGGTACGAGGCTTAAACTTACCCATACAGGCCTTGAAAGCTTTCCACACGACCCACATTTTGCACGCCACAGGTTTGAAGATGGCTGGAAGAAAATCCTGGGAAGCAACCTTAAAAATTACTTTAAAAATAATGCCCAAAATTTCTAATTATCAAAACATCAGGAAACACCATCTTATGTACTTACATGAATATAAGATGGGAGTCGAACCCCGCCCCTAAAACCCGCATTATTGCTGGGTTTTTATAATTCGTAGGTCTCATGTGCCACGATTTTGCCACAATTTCAACCTGCTTATCTTATTGATTTAAAGAACATTGTAATTCATTACAAATATAGTAAAAGTTGGTCATCGCGACAAGAACATATGGAACTATAGTTAATTCAGCTGCCTATATTCCAATGGTGTGCACCCTACTCTCTGCTTAAACAATCTTGTAAAGTGCTGCGGGTATTTGAAGCCCCACTCGTAAGCAATTTCACTAACAGATTTATCAACGTTAAAAATTCTCAGTTTTGCTTCATTAATTACCTTTGACTGGATGTACTCCTCACACGATGCAACCGATTTTTTGGTACGGGATGGAAAGCGGTTAACAGGAAATTTGATAGCCAGTCGGGAAGTTTAAAAAGTGCTATCTATATATCGTGTGTGGACACCGTAGCAGCACGTTTCGAGACTGCCGAAGCCCTTAGACAAAAAGAGACCAGTAGGCCTTTATGCAACGATGCCAAGATACTGGCTCGATTTCGGGAACGGGAAAAGTACAGGACAGGTCATACTGTCAACAATCGGCAAGGTAAAGCAACCACATTCTGAACTTTATACAACGGTGGAAACATTACCATTTGTTACAGATGAGTTTGGGGAACTGCTGCGCCAGTCTGAAGCCAACACGGAGGATCCAAGCTGTTCCCTTGCAGAGGCACTTGAAAAGCAGGACTTATTTATCAATTCCGCTTTGGCGCAAATGGGTTGTTTGATGCTGTGGCAATTGTTTAGGAATGGTGTTACTAAACATAGAGGACTGTTTTTGAACCTAACAGATTTCAGGGCAACACCCTTGCCAGTATAACCGCGCGCCGCACGGAAACCCTTACTTGGGTTTTCGTGCGGCGCTTGACTGCTATTATTTTATAAAATTATATAGTGATAAGAACTACTAAAATTATCTAAATAAATTGCCTATGATTGTAAAGTCCAAAGATGCACCAAAAGCCCATCCCAAGTCCCAATCAACATTCTTGTATAAATTAAACTGCGCTTCTGTAAGGTTGGTTTGCTCAAATTTAAAATCTTCCGGTGCATTAAAAACATTGACCTTACCATAATGACCACCTACAAAAAAACTACCTCCCCTGGCAAACTCCCAATTCAATCCGAAAAAAAGGTTTTGAAATATTTTATCCGTTAAGCCTATTCCGACAGTGGGGTAAATCCTCTCCCATACAGGACGCATATATATATAATCTTTTGAGTGCAATTGAAAATTGGCAACAGGATCATTAATACTTGTTAGCATTTTACCTTTCTTTAATTTTTTCCTGTCGCTATAATATTTTATTAAGGTAATTGGAGAAGTATACAAAGTCGCGAATACAGTACCAAATCCTCTGTTATTGCCTTCCTGCTGCTTAGCAACAAATAAAGTTGTATTTATAGGATCTGCTACTATTGAATAGGATGGATCTTTAAGGTTTGTATTGAGAAGCCCAATGCTAATTGTAGCCGTATAAGCAGAGGTCATGGTAATTGTATAATTGAACTTTCTAGTGGTAACACCATTCTCATATCTTGATACTTCAAAGTCTATATTAGTGTCTGCTGTTTTGATTAACAATGTATATTCTGTAAGTTCCTCAATAGGTGTAGAGGTTATTTGTCCTGCTGCTCCCTTATTATTTTCAACCTTTGTTCCTCCCACAAAGAAGCCTGAAGTTGGCTTTATACCGTAATTAATTTTCCGTCCGTTATTTTGGCCTTTGTAAATTACATGAACTACATATTGAATTTCTGGTACCCCCTGCGGTACTGAAGTAATAAGCGAATTTCCAAGTTCATCGAGGAAGATATGGACATAATTAGCTCCGCCATATAAATAAGCTTGACTGCCTATTTTATCATTGATTAGTAGCCCATATGGAGTTGGCTTAAGGTTAATAGACCCATACTTTGCATAAATGAATGCTTCGTAGGAATTAATACCTTCCATGCCATCAATTGAATCAATGTTATTGTCGAAGCCTGTCACTAATATTTTAAAACGTTCACCAGATGTAGCATCACTGAATTCTAGGTGGTTAGCCTCATCTGGTATACTGTAAGTGTAGCCATCGGCAGCTATTTTGTTGACATTTAGCAACCTTTCTAACGTGCTCCCAAAAGCTGATACCTTTATCTTTGTTTCTACTGCTTCTAAGGGAATTCCATACGCTGACAACTCAATTTCCTGCGGAGCGGCACTCACCGCCAAATTTTTTGTAGTATGGTAAAAAATTCCATTTATCATAGGTGTTGAAAATTGATAATAACCGGCAGTTGAAATCACAGCACTGACTTTTATACTATTTCCCCCTGTCATTAGTGAACCTTCGGTAATATCTCCAAGGCCGTTATTTGTATCGGTTAGGGTTGATCCAGCAGCTGAACTTACTGAAACCCCTGTAAAATTAACAGGTGCTGTTACAGGAACTGGGGCAGAAGTATTATCATACCTTAGTTGAAATGACTTACTACCGGTTTTTAGTGGTATCCCAACTGCTTTTAACTTAACATCCTTTGGACCTGCTTTATCAGCATAGCCAGCGTCATAAAAGCGTACTCCATCCACTGCATCACTACTTATCACGTAATATCCAGGAGTTATAACAGTTATTGTTGCTTTAATCAGTTCCGCACCAGTTACTGGGGTACCGCAGGCATATGTTCCCTCAATAGTAGCAGAATTAGGAATTATTGCAAATGCTGCAATTCCAGACCGTTCGGCAAAAGGAACTCCTTCAATAGCTGAAATCTGACCATTATTTATTAAAGTTTGCATAGGCCGCGAATTCAGCACTCTAATTGTAAAGCCTTGTGGCCGATTTTCAACTGTATATGTTTTACCTATTATATCACCATCCTGTATTGCGTTGTAGGATAGTCCATCATTAGAGATAATAGATACCTTTTGTGAATATACACTACAAGAACATATTATCAATGCTGCAAAAATTAAGAACTTTTTCATACTATTAAATTTTTAAGGCTTTCAGAATTGTTACAAATGGGATGACATACGAATGCTCATTATCTTCATCTTTTCCAAGCATTATACCTATGATTCGTCGTGTTTGGGGCTCATAAACAGGTGAACCTGAATCTCCTCCAACACAGCAACACGGTTTCAGCGCAATCAAATTTATCAAAGTATGGTCTCCAAAGGGATACCCAAAAGTCATAACCGCTGTTGTGGATATTATAGCACTATCTTTAAAGCCGGAAACATTGCCTAGCATTTTGACAGGTATTGGCTGTTTAACAGGCTTTGGCGGAAGTACAATCGGATTTGTGATACTAAAAAGATCTTGTCTAATATTAATGTACTGATACAGTGCCTGCGGGATTAATGCAATTGCGGCATCAACTCTATTATCTATTAAACCGCTACTGAAATACGCGCCAGGACGTGTTGTTCCATTAACATTGCACGCAATGTTAGGCTCCCTATTTAAATCAATTGGATAATTGAGTACTTTTCTTGTAGTAGTTAGGAATTGCCACCCAAGAACATGCATGTTGCTAAGTAAATGCGGATAACCATTATTCATTATAACAACTCCGATTGTACCCATATTCTGTTTATGTCCAACTGGAAATACTGAGCGTCCAGGTGACAAATATTGGAGAACTGCTTTCCCTGTTTGCACAACATCAGTAGGAATTTTAAGCCGTTTCTTATTATAAACTATGGTTAAGTATGGAGGGATTTTGTTTTCTTGTTGAACATCATCAGTTTTACATAGTACATGAAAAACAAAAGAATAACGATTGGTCAATTGACTATTGACTTCCTTTTTGTCTAAGCGCACGCCGACAATATTGGAAAACCTCGTTTGCCAAGTCTTGTATTTTTTTTCAATATAAACTACTAAAAAATCGTGCAAGGGATTTTTCGAGAAAAAATCAGAGTATTCATACCGAGTTTGTTTCATCATTATAAGGTGTTGACAGTAACAGACTGATTATAGTAAAGATAGAGAAAAATTTGATTTATTTTAACAAGAATAAAGCATCTTTTGAGAGTGACAGCATGTTAGGCATATATTGTATAAAAGTGATGGGCATTAGATATTTAAAAATTTACCAAACCAAGTCAAAAATTGATAAAAAGCAGCATAATAAACAGTCGTCCGCCGCCGTGCAGCAACGTCACTTCCGACTGTCTAGAATATATTTTCATTATTATCAAATAGCTCGTACAATTTATCTTGAAGTAACTTTTTGTCGGGCAGTTGAGTACGATACTGCGCTACCTTGGTGGGGGAAAGACTTCGGCTGAGGGCGTACTCTACCACTTGTATATCTTTGTTTTTGCAGTCAAGAAAGTACTCGTCATTAGCATCTATTCTTTGTACAACATCTGACCCCCGTATGATAAATAGATTGCCAGTATCAAACAATACGTGGAGGGAATCATCATCCTTTTGGTCAATATAACACCCGTTTCTGCGCTGCATTCCCTGAATTTGCGGGCCGCCATGCATCTCCTCGTCAAAAAGTTTTTTTAAGTCCATAATTGGTCATTTATAGTTGCACTTAGGTTTAAGTTATCCTCCTTTTGTATATCTTATTCACCGCACTTTGCGCACACAAATACTTACAATATCATGTGCAGTCAGCTTAATGTTTTGTATCAATTAAATCAAATGCTATATTCCAAATAATATCCTGCTCTCCAATTAATGAACTGGCTATATTAACTAATTCCCGGTCGTTAAAGATGCCAAGCCATAGGTTCGCTATTACGATACATATTGCTAACGCTATAGGTTCGAAAGGAAGTATTGGTTCTTGTGGATATTGCCGCTCCTTATTATATCTTCCATATGATTCTGTGAGTTCGCTGATTTGGCTTATAAGGAAATATAAATTGTACGGAGCTCCAGATTGTTGGTTTTTCAGTTTTCCTATATCCTCAATAGCCCTTTGGACAAGTATATAAGGTATTCCTAATCTCGGGATTCGTCCGGACAAATTGTATTTGAAAAATCTACTAATAATCTCATCTGACTGAAAATTATATCTCTGCCCTTGTATATTTATATCTTGTAAAATAATAAAGAAAAGCTCTTCTTTGTCAACAGCATCAAATTTCTCGAGATAATTTTGATAGTCAAATGGTGTTTGTGAACATATTTGGGTTATCCGCCATAAGGGTGAATTAATTAACTTTAGCATCGTCGAAGCCGATGTAAAATTTTTACGCGCAGTTTTAATACTGGTCAAAGTATGGAAGACAGCTCCGATCAAATAGGAATTTGCAATGAGAAGATTATTCGCTTGATTATCCTGTTTGCGTAATGCCTCTGCATAACCAGTGTAAGACGCAGCAATATTGGTCATTTCCTCACTATCTACGTTTAAAATCTCCGTATACTTACTCATTGTACAACTTCTTGGATATTAGATAGCTTTTCAGGGACCATATATGTGGGATTAATATAAGTGAAATGGGGTGCTGGCAAATTTCCTGCCCTCAATGACGCTTGGGCTTCAGCACCACGATATCCCTCCACCTTTTGTAACTGAACAGATGGTATGAGGACTTTTGCCATAACTTCTCCTTGACGGTAGTAGGGCTGATAATCACGATAAACATATAGGTTCCTCATTTCTTCGGAGAATTGTTCCATTTCGACTGCAATCTTACCCACTGTTAGTAAATAGGCATAGAATATATATCCATCGGCTCTGCCATTTCTTGTCGCAAAATTTAGGGCTGTAATAAAGGGCGGAAAAATCAGGTTTGTCTTATTGGCGAAATCTCTTTCAACGGCACCAGCACTTGTAGAAATAAATGGAGAAACTTCGCCGAACTTGCCGTTATGTATTGCATGGAGTGGGTTAGTGGACGGCACAGGATCATGATAGTGATTCAAATGCAGTTTTAAGTTGTCCTGAGTCAAATGCAGTTTTATGTCGCTGGGAGAAATAGTGCCTGCCCTTCTCCACCAATTACTCATAATACCGTTATCTACCAGATCCTTTGCATCTGTATCATTTAAGCCGCTGATCCCTTTTAAGACTTTTTGAAATACCATCCTATATACAATTAACTATTATTTTCATTACCAAATTCCTGAATTGACAATCTCAGCTAGTTTAATTCCAGCGAACTTTTTCCCTTTGCAGATTTCAAAAAGATCATCATCACACTTCCATGTAACCCCACTTTCGTTTGATTCAAGCAGTCTTTGTTGGTAGTGTGCATAGTCTGTAGACTTCAAAATAAAATCATCGAACTTTTCTGCTCTTTCACTACAGTCGGAACCTTCAAAAAATCCCTTCTCCGTGTTCCATTGTATCGCCTGCACCAGGAGCGGCCATCGCACTGTTATAATTAACCAACGGCTTAAAACCTGATCTTCAATTTGAAGTAGGCCTCTACCTGGTATGGTAAACCTGAAAAAATGATAAAATAAAAATAGATTTAAGAACCTTTTGATTGTCCGTGGTGAGTCAAGGTACTCCCCAATATCATTTATTATATTTTCTAGCTCATTACTATCAACCTCAAAACTTCTGAAGGCATTTGCAAGTATTTCATCCTGTAAACTGATAACAAGTTCAGGTTTAAATTTCAATATCTCTTTCTCAAGCGTTTCTTTATCGGCAGTAAATATTTCCAATGGATCAGTCCGCGAAAGGATATCGCGTTGAAGGGCTTCATATTCTTCACGTAATGTGGCCTGTTCAGCTTCTGTAACTATAGCACTTTCATCAATCCCAGGCAATAAGGCATCAACAAATCCTCGCTTAAGATTCTCACTCAACACCGGCAGGTTTATCGTTAATTGGGAGAATTTCTCAAGGAAGAAACGGCCTATAGTACTGTGTTCGCTTTCCAACTTGCCAAGTTTAGCAGAAATCTTCTCATACGCTGCATCCAGGGAGGCAGTAACGATTCGGGGGTCCTGTCCGATTATAAAGTAGCAATTTGACAATTCACCTGTCATGAAAGCATTGATTGCTTCTACAACATCGGCAATAACATTGGGAGAGCACCTGTCAAGGTCATCAATAAAAATTACTGCCGGTTTATCTTTGTTAACTGCTAATTTAAGAGCGTTTTTTAAGTCATCTTCGACTTCATGCAGGTAACCCGTTTTTGAACGATACTCCGGCCTAGACAAAAATTTAGAAAAGTCGATGTCAGGTGGTTTGGAGATTTCAATGTTGAGCTTTCTTACTGCCGCTATGACGCCCGCAATTATCGGAAGCGCAATGATGGCGGTCCTACTATCTTTGATAAATTCCGGTAGTAACTTAGTAAATGATCCCGAAGTAAAGATGTACGATAATAAAACACCGATGCACAGATATAATATTGGCACTACTACCTTTCTGATGCATGTTAAAGCTAATTCCCATTTCACTTTGCTAATATCAATACGGCTTAAATTTAAACCTAGCCAAAATTTCTGTCGGTTAACAGGCTCCAACTGGCTTGCCAATTGCCGGATTATTTCATCGGCAAGTCCTGCCCACACTTGCTCGCTTTTTTGAAATTTCCAGGCATTGAACCAAATGACAGGGTTCTCCAAAGGTTTGTCAAACCTCCGACGGCCCTTCGCCAATAGCCACGGGATTAATGACCTATAAGATACTTTAATGTCTTCTTTTTCCCTGTTATCGAGGTTATGATTTATCTTTTTTTCAATAAATCGCATTAAGCTGGTTTTCCCTTTTCCCCATGGAGCAACGATGCTGATATTAAAAGGGGGCTCACTTAATTTCGACGTTATAAGTCGTGCGATTATCGATGCATAAGTTTCATATTGTAAAAGGTCTTCTTGTGCATACAGATCCGAATGCATTAACAGCTTTAACTTTCTCTGCCTGACAGCTTCAGCCATCTCCATGATCTCGGCAATTCTCGGCTCTTCAGCATCAATATCCATTTTTTCCCTCTGAGCTGTGACCTTGACCATATCTTCCTGTGGTTCTACCTCCCACAATTCTTTGATGTCAGGGATATAAAGTATCCTTGAATACAAGGTTCCATTATTTTCCGGGTGGGCACAAATCAGATCCTTTGATCTGAAATACTCGAAAATAACGCTTGTAAATTCTTCCCTTGCGACACCACCAAATAGCTCCCTGCTAAGCATCATTCTATGGCGGCTCGACAACATCGTTAAGTTGGCTGATGGCTGCCTAAGATAAAGCACCGCATTTTTAATGCTATCAGGCAAAATCTTATAATCCTGCTTTTTTGCCTTAAATGCAATTAAATTTTCAATCCACCGGGTTTGATTTACAGATGATCGCGCTAAAGTCCTTTTATCATCGTACCGGTTCCATAGCGTTTTATTATACGCATTTCTGTCGATATACGCTACCAGTTCACCACATAAAGATAAAAATGCATATTCAGTGGAATTCTCTTCGTACTTGTACAAAAACTTACTATAAACAAGTTTGGACCCTTTGAAGTCTGCTAATAGCGATTCGTAGAAACCTGCGCCGGCGTTGTGGTTAAAATATCGGGAGCATGGTTCTTTGGCTAGTTCAAAATAGAATTCTGGAGCTTTAAGTTGCGCTTCAACCCATGGAATTAATCTGATATTTTCGATTGCATAGTCGAAAACTAGTTTCCTAAGCGATCTCCTTTCGGGATCACCTTTCATTAAATTGTAATCCTGCAAGAAAGTTGCATCTAACAAGTGAAGGTTAATTTCTTTGGTAGGCAATAGTTCGTTTATCGCTGCGAAAAGCACATTATAGACTTTGTATGCATCCAAACCTCCTGCTCCGGTTCCGAGAAGTGGCATTGCGATGCTGTTGACTTCTGAAGGGCAGTATAAATGTAAGTTTTTTATAATCCTGTAGATGGTTGTGAAGGTGCTTGCAAAATCATTCACCGAACAGGCATATGCCACATATTTCACATTCGATGCTGTAACCGGACGAATAATGACAGCCCCAAGGTCTTCCTTTGATACCTTTTCAGCCAGACCTAATTTTTGCATTAATGGCTTAAAATTTTCCGATACCGTTCCGGCAGTAGATTGTGGTATTACAATCATGTCAGATTTTGCACTTGACAGTGAAGAATTAATAATATTAATCATTGTGAGATCAGCTTTAAATAAACGCTACTATCAAGCTTACCAAAGACCTTAGCTTTGGTGACAAGCAATTTAATGACAAACTTATCCTATGGTAGCGACAAGCAACTAAAATAGATGTTATTTAGCACATAAATATACCTAACTATAGGTATTTTAAAATTTGTCAGTGAATTTTGCCTCCGGTCTGGGCGAATGTGTAGCGGGAACATCAATCCTGAAGTCAATTATATCCTGCAGCAGATTGGGGTCAGGAATTTTTTCCGTTCCACCACTGCGGAGATATTCATTTGTAAGCTGTACTTTAAGCTCAAATTCATCTTGTGCTGCCATTATAAAGTGATTATGATTAGCAATTTACACATTCTTCAAAAACAATAAAAATTACATGAATTAATTATTTCACTTTAAAGATTTTATTTTTAAGTCAAAATATATTTTTATGGAAAAAGTAATCCTGACACGGCAGGAATTCTATAATTTGATATGGAGCACGCCACTAAGCCAACTGGCGAAGACTTATGCCATATCCGATAACGGCCTTCGCAAGATGTGCCGGAAATACAAAGTGCCTATTCCTTTTAACGGGTATTGGCAGAAGCTGAAATATAACAAGACGGTAAAGCCTGAGAAGCTGCCAGCTTTTATTATGGAAAAGAACGCTATTGAACTGTCCCTACGGGGGGCGGACAATCCGCTGAGCATGGATGTCTCCCCTGAAACACTCTTGGTACGCCAGATCAAGGGAGATCCGGCTGCACCGCTAACCGTTCCTGATGAGCTGGAAAAGCGGCATTTCCTCATCAAGGAAACAAGGCGGCATTGGTCCGACACAAAAAAGCATAAAGGAGACTATAGCTATAAGAGCCCGTTCGCCTGTCTCAGCATCTATGTTGAGAAGGACACGCAGCCGCGAGCGCTTCGGTTCTTTGATACACTCATAAAGCTTCTGGAATACCGGGGTCATAAGGTCATCGTACGGGGGGCAGCAACCTATGCCATAATTGATACAATTGAACTCGATCTCACCCTGCGGGAATCAGGCAACCGGGTTTATAACGACGAAGGCCCGTGGCGGACCTCGGAGATTGTTCCTAATGGCAGGCTGCACCTCAAGACAGGCAGGCACTCATGGGATAAGCAATGGCTGGAAAATAAAACCGGGCTGGAAAGCATGCTGGCCAAGATTGTAGCCCGTCTTGAACTTGATGCTGAGAAGGAAGCGAAATGGCGTGAAGAGTGCCGTCTTTCTGAAATACGGCGCAGGGAAGAAGAAAAGCTGCGCCTTGAGCAAGAAGCCATCCGGCGAGCGGAACAGCAAAGAACGGATACCCTGCTGAAGCAGGCAGAGCAGTATGAGAGGGCGCAGCAGATAAGGAGGCTTATCGATGCGGCGCAGCAACAGGCGTCAGCAGAGGGCAACGTAACAGATAATTTTAGGGAGTGGTTACACTGGGCAAGTGAAAAGGCAGACGCATTCGATCCCGTTACAGCAATTATTATTAACTCAGGACGGAGTTAAGAACAGGGCGGCACCTGCGTGCCGCCCCCGCATCGGTGCAAAGTGCTCCCGGACTGCGCAAATTCAGCAATCCTTATCTAATGTAATGGTTACTTCGCCATCCGCCGTAAAGCCTTTCGAATCCTCGTAAGTAACACAAATGGTATTGATCATTACAACACGCGTCGGAACGCTCTTGTCCGGCTGTGAATCCCAGCCCTTAAACAGGAAAGGCCGCCTTGAAATTAGGGCTCCCGAAAGGCCAAACCCGATGTATTGCAAAAAGGATGCATCCAGTGCCCTTAAAAGCTCAAGCTGTTGCACCGTCAATTCAAATTGGGAAGCGAGCCAGCCCAATGGATTTTTTGAGAGCTGCATTGTCTCATTCTGCAACTGTTCAATATCAAACTCAAGAAGTTCAGTATGCAGGGCCGCTTCCCCTTCAGGGGTGAAAGAATGTCGTGTCATATACGGGATTAAGCCGTAAAATTAATCCCAGTTCCTGGATATGGAATTGCAAAAAACAGGCAGGTTATTTCAAAAAAAAATCTTTTCCTCGCAATCTCTATTGAAGGTGATGAATTGCTGGAACAATAAATCGGACACTTATGGCAAGGTTGAAAAAGGATGCAGTGTCTAAAGTATGGATCCTGAGACTCGGGATTATTTTGAAATTGTCAAGCCATTGATTCAATTTTTCCATAACTCAGGTTTTTTCAACGTATGCCATATGTTTTCTCAGTTCCATGAGTTCTGCTTCAAGCTTTGCTAGCTTTAGAGCATTTTCATCCAAAATAGGTGTATCTAATCGTCGTCTTAAACGCTGCATTTCACGTCCTATGGCCTGTTGCTCTGTGACTGCATACTCCTCGGTTTGTTGAATAGAATGATGTCCTAGCATCTCCTTGACTATATGGATCGGTACATCATTCGCTAATGTGATCGTGCTTGCAAAAGTTCTTCGGGCCTAATGCGTGGTAAGGGCACTATTAACTCCACATAGATCGGCAATCTCTTTAAGGTAAGCATTCATCTTCTGGTTTGAAGAAATGGGTAATAGGGAATCTTTTTTAAGGCATTGCGGATGCTTTCTATAGCGTTCCAGAATTTCGTGTGCTTTTGGTAATAGCGGTATATTTATTGGCCTCCCCCGTCTTCTGCCTTTCTGAAATCAACCATAACTCCCCATCAATTCCAACACTGACATTTGATCTCTTTAAATTAAAAGTATCTGCATAGGCAAGGCCAGTGTAACACTGAAAGACAAAAATATCCCTAACCAAAGACAGGCGTGGCAAATCAAACTTATGATGCTCAATTTTAAACAGTTCCTCCCTAGTCAATGGCTGCTTAAACAACTTGATCTTTCTTGTCTTAAACCGCTTGAAAGGGTTGTGCAAAATTATTTCCAGATCAATACCGATCAGGACAATCTTTTTGAAATTTGTAATGTATTTTAATGCAGTGTAATTGCTGATATTTTTTACGGTCTTAAGATAAAATTCGTAATTCTTGATAAACTCTAAGGTTATATCCCTAAAATCAATTTCATCAATCTGGTATCGGTATTGGAGAAATTCCTGTAAGTGTTTTTTCGAGATCTCAAAACGCTCATAAGTTCCAAACGCATAATTCCCACTTTTAACTAAAGCCAGCATTTCATCATTATGTTTTTGAAATTGTTGGATAACCTTGGCTGAGGAATTATCCCTTCCGGTAACATGATCAATTAGTTTTTTACTCGTTATTGCCTGCTTATTAAAGAAAAGCTCATTTCTAAACTGATGAATTCTGTTTACTATAAGGTCTAAAAAGTGGTTGAGGGTTTGTGCCGTATCATCATCCCCAGTCATTCTTTGACGATTTTGGTTCCACCGGCTCAACAAACATTTGCGGGATATGGAAATTTCTGCTGGTTTACCATCCGCTATTATCCTTAAATAAATATATCGTTCGGCGCGATCAAATCGGGGCGTTTTAAGAAAAAAACTAATAGAAAAATTATGTGCTAACATGATCAGTATCTTGTATATTGAAAGCTACATTTAAGCTCCGCATCACAAAAATAGAGAACATACAAATCGCTAATCCACCACAGAAAACAAGTTATTAACCTTATTATTAATATTTTACATCAATTAAAGTTTTACAACTGCTTCACCGATGTACTGTCACTTCAAAACGAGAGTATCTACTAAACCAGCCCACTATCAAACACTACATTTCTCGAATTCTCAGTGACACTTTTACAAACTTCAACTCTACCCCTTCACCTAAAATAAATTATATTTGATATCTATAGAAAAATAACAGATGTCAGATACTATCCGAAATGTTGCGACCGCCAAGCAAACCGGCGGAGGTGGATTCACTTTTGAAGATAAGGTAACTGCCTGGTTTATTTCCCACCTGTTAGGCAATACTATTGCCATTGACAAGGAAATCGGAAAAATTGCCAGGATTGATTTTCAGGTACGACCTCAGGGATGGCTTTTTGATGACCTGCTCATTACCCAACAATCTGCTGAGGGAGATGAAAGCAGGATGGCAGTATCGATCAAGAGCAATGTTCAGTTTTCCGGAAGTGGGCCAACTTCAGAATTACTCTACGACCTATGGAACCAATATACAGGCGAGCCAGCCCGGGTATTTGATCCCCTAGAAGATTATCTCTGCATTGTCAATGCACCGGCACCGGCATCCATAGGCATCGACCTGATAGGTTTGCTCAAGGCTGCCAAAGTGATGGACCCTGCGATATTTTTGGAAAACATCTCCCAACCTGACAAGGGGTTCTCCGCCTCGAAAATGACGCTTTTCAAGAATTTTCAATGCCCTGAAGACCTTGCCGCAAAACACGGTATAAGTGATTCCGATACGGTCACTTTACTGAGCCGTCTCTATTTCCTGGACTTTGATTTTGAAAGCCCCTCATCCCGAAGCGAAAGTTCGCTCATCGCAGTGTTGCGGCCACTTTTGCGCAATACCGACGGCAATGCGGAAATGCTGTTATACGATTCCTTATGCCGACTGAGAAGTGAATATGCACCTGGGCAAAGCTATCTTGACCTTGACAGTTTGGTAAAAAAAATAAGAACGCTTCATAATCTAGCAGACCATCCAACTTACGTAAGTGAGTGGAAGAAAATCTCTACAGTTAGTAAAACGGCCGTCGCATCGCTTCACCATACAATAGGTAATTATATAGACTTGCCGAGAAAGGATGAACTGGATAAGCTGAAAGGGGAAGTTGAAAATAATGAGGCCGTATTTGTCTTGGGTAAATCGGGTTATGGCAAATCGGTTTTGGTCAAAAAGCTTCTGGAGCAAGAGGCCGATATTTACGAAAACTTTATATGGATCGACGCGTTCAGCATTGGAGCCGGAAACCTTACTCACTATTTTGGACTTCACCATCCTTTATCGGAGGTGGTTAAAAATATCCGAAGGCAATCATATTTAGTTATCGACGGGATAGACAGGATTTTGAAGGAAGAAGAACTTCGCGTCTTGTATGAGATCATCTCAATCGCAAAGTCACCCGATTCCGGCTGGAAAATTATTATTACATGCCAAAATGAGGATTATTGGGATGTCATAAGCCGGTTGAGCAGGATTAATATATCCTTAAGTGCTGCAAATTTTACCGTGAGGCTCAATATGTATAATCATGTCGGTGAGCTGCGTACGCATTTTCCTGAACTTGCAGACCTGTATAAGCATAAGCATCTGAAAACCGTACTGAATAATTTGAAGTACGTGGATATGCTGGCCATAAAACTTACTTCGGGTGCTCCTATACCGGAAAAGGATTTGATTGGGGAAGCAACAATCATCGATTGGATTTGGAGTGCAGAGTTTGATTCTATAGGCACGCGCTTCATGCACACATTTGGAGAGAAGCAGGCACAGCAGTTTGCATTAGGTGTGCCCGTAACAGATTTCAGCATCCCCGATATGCAGCCATTGGATAGCCTGAAAGCAAAGAAAATACTTTATGAGGAAACCGATAAGCTATACCTGGTCCATGATTTATTTGGCGATTGGGCGAGGTACAAGCTACTCCGCTCCAAAGACCAGGATATAAAAAGTTATCTCTTATCAATACAACTGGTTTCACCGCTTTGGCGAAAGGCAATCCGGCTTTATGGCATTTACCTTCTGGATAATGGAAACGGTGCTGCTGCCTGGATCAGCTTAATGAAACGGCTTTCAGAAAGCGAGCCTGCCGAAAAGATCTTACAGGACCTGCTTCTGGAATCGTTGTTTTTCTCCGCCTCACCTTACAGGCATCTCGAATCCGTACTGGAATACCTGAAAGAGGACGATGGAAAGATGTTTAGGAGATTTATTGACCAGTTCATGATCAAAGCCACCGTTCCCAATCATAATGTGATGGAATTTGCCAAGGACATGGACGGTATTACCGGTGCCGAAGCTGCTTCCTATGCCCGAGTGCCGGACTTTATGTATTGGCCTGATATCATCAGTTTCATACGTGATTATAAAGACAGTATATTAGAGTATGCAAGGCTTAAAATTGCAAATTTATGTTCCTTGTGGTTTACTTACACTAAGCCAGGATTTCCTTACCGCGATGAAGCCGCGGAGATTGCTTTAGCTAATGCCCAATGGATGTTTGATTTCAAGCTGAACCGTGGTTTTGTAAGTGGGGACGCAGATGAAGAAATTTATTCCGCATTTCTTGCAGCAGTACACGAACGCCCTGATGAAGTGGCTGAACTTGCGCTAAAGCTGTGCAAAAGAATCAAAGTCGAGAGACCTAAGTCAGATACGGATAAAGGTTTTGAGCTCAGGTCAAAATCTTTATTTGCGGGAGCCAAGATCAGGGATGCCAAGCAGTGGCCTGACGGCCCTTATGAAAATGTAGACGATGCTTTTGAAGAGGTTTGCTTGGCTAAGGGCTCCCTTGAGCCAATGATCCAAAAGCTTCCTGAAAAAGCTATGGAAGTTTGTCTGGCGTTGCTTATTGAACCGCCCAGGGAAGTTTCTTTCGGATATGATTCCTCGCATTATCATTTGGACATCAATCAACCTAGAAGATGGTTTCCTCCATTTTATACACGGGGCCCATTCATGTATTTCTTTAAACACCATCCGTGGACAGGCATAGAATTGGTGATTAAGCTAGTAAATTTTGCTGCCACGCAGTGGACGAACAGCTATACGCACGAAGGCAAGGATATACCAAAACTCGTGATGCCTGTCGGTGGTACTGATAAAGATTTTATTGGAGACGAGAGGATGTATTACTGGTTCAGGGACAGCACTAGCGGACCTCATGCTGTTGTAAGCGCATTACAGTCATTAGAAAAATTTTTAATAGACACTGTTGATAATGGTCAGCCTATCGATGAATATATTGCTTATATACTAAACAATGCCACTACATGTGCCTTTTTGGGAGTCTTAAGTTCAATGGGAAAATATAACCCCGTGCTTTTTACAGGCCCGTTAAAACCGATGTTTGGTGTACTCCCATTTTACTTCTGGGAAAAAGGCCTTGATTTCGGTGGGCACGGAATTGAGGGGCACCAGATGATGGGCTCAAACTTCCTGGGAAAGGAGACATGGGAAAAGGCAAATGAGTGGCATAAAATGCCGCATCGCAAACGATCCATTGGCTCGGCCGCCATTACCCTATACATGCATAATGATGAGATTAAAGATTTGTTTACAGGCATATTGGATGACTGGAACACCATACTTACTAAAATAGGTGACGATGCACGGACTGGCGATTATATCAAAAGGCTAATCTCTTTTTTCAACAGAGACAATTATGAGATACGTGATCATAATGGACAGGCTGTTTTAGCTTATGTTGAACCTTCGGAACTTGCCTCTGAATTCCAAGAGGTAAGGCAGCAGTTTGAATCAAGTAACAGCTTACTTACTTTCCCATTTCAATGCATGCAGATCATAGACAAAGGAGAAATGGTTAGCCCAGAGCAATGTGCTGCCATATGGCAGACGATCACCGAGCAAATCGGTTCTGACGACGATGCTCCCTATGAGGATCTTGGAGGCAAACACAGGATTGTCCTTGGCGGGAGCGCCGTATTATTCTACAATTCTGAAAATTGGCTGGACACCAACCCTGAGGCTAAAACAACAATATTCAGCTATCTGGGCGATGTACTTGAAATTTATGTGCAGAATGATTATAGCTTGCTACAAGGCGATATGGGCGATTCCTGGCACTCTTTTGCCGCACACATCTTGGGCCTTGAATGGCATAATGACCGGGCCAGTGAACCAATCCGGAAAATGATTTCGTCTTTGATACTCAAATGCCCCTACGCAACCATCACAAACCTGCTAATGGTCCTAGCAAAGCAATCTGGCTGGGCCGATAAGGATTTTGTGCAGCTCCAGAACCTTATATTGCTATATGCGGCAGCGAGGTATAAGGCATATGCACTGTCGACCAGAACTTACTTTGGGGAGCAGTCACAGCCGGAAGATTTTGTCCTGAACGAGCACCTCCAAAAAATTGCTGACGACTTTATTAATGCAACTATACCCTCAAGTTTAATTGACTGGTCAGAGCTGCGATTTCTTGCAAAAAAAGGCAGAAAAAAATGGGGAGATAATGACGATGAAGGTAATAGGTTCCTGCCTGGAATCGATATTAAAATACTACAGCATCTTTTTGCAGCGTTACCAAAACTGGAGGGATTATCCGGCGCGGATAGGGCACACATTCTTGCGTTGTGGCAGCAGGCGCTTAACCAGATTGTGTTTGAGTTAGGCCCTGTAACTGAGGTGGAGCCGGATCGGGAATATCCCGATGAATTTCATTTTTTTGTTATCCAAAAAATCGGAGAGCTGTTATTGGATATCCAGCCAGATGATAATCTTGCACCACCGGATTTTTGGAAGCCGCTACTTGCTTATGGCAACCAGGCCCAGGAATGGGTGAAACATTTAATCGAATCTTATTTCATCGGCAATATCGAGCAGGAAACCAAGCGGGGAAAATTTTTTGAGGAGTGGACAGCCATGACGGAATTTGTTTTGGTGCAGCCCACCTGGGATAGTGATAAATACAGAAGGCCATCCACTATTGCATTTACCCTATTCAGCATCTCAGACCGAATGATCCCATGGTGGAAAAACCTGAGTTATGCACATTTTTATGACAAGGCAATCCAAAAAGTTATTGCGTGGGCCGCTACCAAAAAATATAACCAGGAAGTCATTTGCAGAGTACTAACATTACTGACAGTTCCCGCGGGAAAATTGGTTTTACATGAAGGGATCGATGTTGTAATTACATACCTCAGGCTTCGGATTGCCACCGATAAAGTTGGCCCGCCGAAAGGTTACGTTCGCAGAGAATTCGAATGTGAAGATACTCTTGCAAAGACAGCAAGCTTCCTTTGGGAGAAGCATAAGGAGGACATAAAAGGAAATCCGACAACGCTCAATGCATTAAAAGAAATCATCCTATATCTCGTGGCCCGGCAGAACAGTATTGGATTGGAATTGCAGGAAAGGGTTTTGTTTTAAGATATCAATTGTACCATCGTTGCAGCGATAGCAATACGCTGCCATATTAGCAATACAACTGTTAGCCTGACAATTGCACAAGAAATAGCAATCCATAAGCTGGCGATACATACATATTAAAACCCTTTAAAAAAATCAATTTTAGCTTAGAGAAATAAAACTGTGTATCAAAAAGTTTTTTTAAATCATCTAGAAACAAAAATTTGCTTCAAATGGTAATACCTGAAGCTCTTAACACAGCATGAAATTATCTTAAAATTAAAACATATTTATGCTAAAAGCCGCGCCAATATTGACAAATCTTCTGTAAAAGTGTTCGAAAATTGTCCGGGCAAGTCACTGAAAGAAAAAACCTACTTAATTTTTGTTAAGTAGGTTTTATCATTTGAGACGTAATCAACGTAAACACTACGCATTACCATTATTCTTCAATGTCACGTAACTTAATTTAACCTAAGCTTGAAATAAACAGCCTGAAGACTAATTGATTTAGGATACAATGACCTTTTTTATTCATTTTTGGATATTTTTTGAATCTCTAAAGATAACAAGTTAACCGTAGATGCGACAGAACACATTTATATTTCTGTGTAGTTTAGAAGCCAATCTTTCCGATCGCTCTTCAGGTCAAGTTCAAGGTAATCTACTGCAGGCTGAAGAATTTTTTGAACGGCCTGATTAATTAAATTTTTGTCATTTTTCATTTGCAATTCTATTTCTATAAGTTCCTGTTTTGTGCCCACGAAACTATCATTTACTGCCATTATTGCAAAGTCTCTCACAAACGGTACAAGGACATTTCGAATAATAGCAGGCGTCATTTTAAAAATTTTGGTTAGATATGGAAATACATTAATAATTTGTACAATAGCCTCACTATTATTTGAAATTTCACAAATGTAACCTAATAAACAAATAATCTGAAGTTGTCTATTATCTGCCTGGCTATATTTGTTACTTTCTGCAATGAGTTGTTCGGATGTAATTGTCCGATCAAAAATATTCTTAATCACATCATGTAAATTATCCCAAATACTTTTATCTGAAGATTCTAAAGAATACTTCGCTATTAAATCTATAAGTTTTGCAGATCTCTCATCGTAATCATCATTATTACGACTGATAAGAACCATAATAAACATGGGAATTATTGACATCAGGATAACAGATTGTTCTGCGGCATCCCACTGCTCACTTGGACGCTGCTTCAACATTTCTTCGTAATTTATTTGCGAAGCTGCTGAATATCGCTCTTGTGCTGTACCCTTTAAATGACTACTAATTGCCTGGAATTGCAATGCCCATTCAAAATGTTCCTCTATCTTGAAATTGACCAACGAATATTGAGTGCATGCAACTGAAATCATCATCATTATTTCATTTCCCCCGTCTTTACGAGCTTCATCAAAAGCACGTATAGACCAACGCCACGACCCTTCCAAATCACCAACGCCTTCAGCAAACGCAGCCATTTGTGCAAGCAATAATATATCTTTGTTTGAGGAATACAAATCACTCAGGTCGGCAACATTAAAAAGAAAAATTCCCTGATACGGTTTTACATATGCTTCTGATCCACCTCTTAAAAATTCAGGAACCGTGTCTTTGCTTACTTCGGCAGAAATATATCCCAATGTGTGCGCCAGCCAAGACAACATCCTTATCCAATATCCACCGAATTTTTTGGTTTTGATAGCCAACAGTTTAATTAAAGCTTCGGAGAAAATAGTATAACTATTTTGATAATCATTATTTATCCAATGTGCAATACCAAGCTCGCAAAGCAATTGAATAACATCCAATTCATTTGCTTCACTAATATCTTTAATTAGCCTTACCGCTTCACTCAAATAACCGACTGCCTTCGCACTGTCATCTTTGGAGAATGCCGCTGCAGCATATGCTAGTGTATCAAAGAAATTTGTTTGACTTACACAATTTAGAGCAATTGCCTTTTCAAGCCATTCTTTACTTTTTTCTGCTTTACCACTATTGTAATAAAGCTTCCCAAGGTTTTCATACAGCAAGTAATGAGCTTCTAATGACTGTAGTTTATCCTGCCATTCCAAGGCCAATCTCAAAGCCTCGTCCTCATCATCTATTAACTGAATATGTAATGCGATTTTTTCTTTAAGAAATACTGCCGTCAGAACATCAAGTGATTTCTTTTCGAAATAAGAAATAAGATAGTCTAACCGTGCTTCAAGTCCTTCAGCACGAAAATCTGTTTTCGATTTTTCAAATACAACAATATTTCCGGCTAAAATTGTTAAACCTGTTTGAGACAACTCGTTTGAAAAAAAAGAAGTGTTATTCTGATTCTTTTCATTTTTTTTAATAAGATCCAGCCATAAGCTAACATCCTCCTGTGTTTTAAGGTCGGATAAAGGAATCCATAACATTCCTTCCACGACCTCATCAGTTAACAATTCAATAAGCCCATCAGGATACCCGGCTCTTTCGTTTATTATTAAGGACAAATGGCTTAAATACTCACTTACATTATCAGTAAGCCCGTTGCTTAATATTAAAAAACGAATAAATATTTTTTCGAAAATTTCCAGTTCCTCTTCCCCAATAGCCTTTATCCTTGCTACCAAAGAAGCACAATCCTTGTCTATTAAATTCCTCAACCTAATTTGTTCTACAGAAAGCTGAACACGTAAAACCGCAGACATTTCTTTTGGTATCTCAAGATCGACCCAGTAACTTAAATATCCCCAAGAGTAAAGCATTTGAGCATGTTCTTTCTCTTTAGCAGAAAGATAAAGGTTGAGCAAAATAAATCCCGCATTATTAAGGTCACCTCCTTTATGAAAGGACGAAAATATTCTTGATGCGGAGACAAGATCAATATTTTTTGCGGCAAGAATTGATTTTGCAATCGCTATATAAGTAGCCTTAGAAGTATTATCAGAAAGATTTTT
>Ga0247815_10001027_pt1 | contig 21579 bp, 14 predicted proteins | sample UWRJL194509B1_FD_181014 | JGI IMG/M metagenome (GOLD analysis project Ga0247815, IMG submission 181014) | Plant litter microbial communities from Arlington Agricultural Research Station in Wisconsin, United States - UWRJ-L194-509B-1 | ecosystem: Environmental > Terrestrial > Plant litter >...
GGAGGGCTTTAAACTTGCCGGGGTGTTATGGTACCAGGGCGAAAGCAACGTAGGGTCAGATGTTTATGATAAAACACTGGGCGGGTTAATACAATCATGGCGTGCTGCATGGCAGGATAATTTCCCATTTTATTATGTACAAATAGCGCCGTTTGATTATAAGGGCGGTACAACACACGGCGTCACCATTCGTAATGCACAACGCAAAGTAGTACAGGAAGTGCCACAAACAGGAATGGTGGTTATTAGCGATGTTAGCCCTACCGATGATATACATCCGCGTAATAAAAAACCGGTAGGCATAAGGCTGGCAAATTTAACACTCAATAACATATACGGCGTTAAAAAGGGCATTGTAGAAAGTCCGTTATACAAAGATTTTATAGTTAAAGGCGACAAGCTAACGGTACAATTTAACAATGCCGACGGACTGCACTTTACAGGCAAAACATCTGCGCTATTTGAAATTGCAGGGAGCGATAATGTATATTATCCGGCAATTGCCAAAATTAAAAATAACACTGTTATACTTACCGCTACAAACGTAAAATCACCCGTGCATGTACGGTATGCCTGGCATAATACCGCTAAGGCAGATCTTTTTAACAACGCCAATTTACCGGCATCCTCTTTTAAAAGCGAATAAACCCAACCCATGAAACAAACACATATTATTATTGCGCTTGCAATGTTTAGCCTTGGCACTGCACAGGCACAGAAAAAAAAACCTATGGACAAGAAACAGGACACCGAACAAAAAATTACAGCCCTCATGGCTAAGATGACCCTTGAGGAAAAAGTGGGCCAGATGAACCAATATAATGGTTTTTGGGATGTTACCGGGCCTTCGCCTAAAGAAGGTAACGCAGCCCTTAAATATGAACACCTGCGCAAAGGCTGGGTAGGCTCTATGCTTAGTGTACGTGGCGTAAAACAGGTGCGTGCCGTACAAAAAATAGCTGTTGAAGAAACAAGATTAGGCATTCCGCTAATTATAGGCTTTGATGTTATACACGGTTACAAAACACTGGCTCCTATACCGCTTGCCGAAGCTGCCAGCTGGGATATGGATGCTATAAAGCATTCCGCACAGGTAGCCGCAGACGAAGCCTCGGCATCGGGCATTAACTGGACGTTTGGGCCTATGGTAGATATTAGCCGCGATGCCCGCTGGGGCCGTGTTATGGAGGGTGCAGGCGAAGACCCTTATCTTGGCAGTAAAGTAGCTACAGCAAGGGTTAAAGGTTTTCAGGGAGACGACCTGTCATTGCCCAATACCATTGCCGCCTGCGCAAAGCACTTTGCAGGCTACGGTTTCTCTGAATCAGGCCGCGATTATAACACAGTAGATATTGGTAATGCTACTTTATACAATACGGTATTACCTCCATTTAAGGCAGCTAACGATGCCGGGGTGCGTACTTATATGAACTCGTTTAATATTCTTAACGGTGTTCCTGCAACAGGGAACAGTTTTTTGCAACGCGACATATTAAAAGGCAAATGGGGCTTTACCGGTTTTGTAGTGACCGACTGGGCTTCTATTCGCGAAATGATAACCTGGGGATTTGCAAAAGATGGTGCCGAGGCATCTTTAAAAGCGGTTACCGCAGGTGCCGATATGGATATGGAATCGTACTTGTATGTTAATCAGTTAGCGAAGCTTGTTAATGATGGCAAAGTAGATGTAAAGTTAATTGATGATGCCGTGCGCCGTATACTTCGTGTAAAATATGAGCTTGGCCTGTTTGACGACCCGTACCGTTATTGCGATGAAAAACGCGAGAAAACAGTTATAAACAGCAAAGAAAACCATGAAGCGGTGCTGGATGTGGCTAAAAAATCAATAGTGCTTTTAAAGAATGACAAAAACCTGCTTCCGTTAAAGAAGTCAGGACAAAAGATAGCTTTGATTGGTGCATTGGCAGCTGATAAAAACAGCCCGTTAGGCAGCTGGAGGATAGCATCTGATGATAATACGGCAGTATCTGTACTGGAAGGGATGCAGCAATACAAAGATAACAAGCTAACGTATGAAAAAGGTGCCGACCTGATAGTGGGCAAAGCTACTTTTCTTGATGAAATTGTATTTAATACTACTGACAAAAGTGGTTTTGAAGCTGCTAAAAAGGCCGCTAAAGAAGCCGATGTGGTGGTTATGGTTTTAGGCGAACATGGATTTCAGAGTGGCGAGGGCCGCAGCCGCACTAACCTTAACCTGCCCGGACTACAACAGGAATTGCTGGAAGAAATATATAAAGTTAACCCTAATATAGTGTTGGTTCTTAACAATGGCCGCCCACTTGCATTGCCTTGGGCTGTAGAGCATATCCCTACCATTGTAGAGGCATGGCACCTGGGTACCGAAACCGGTAATGCTGTTGCTCAGGTATTGTATGGCGATTATAATCCAAGTGGTAAATTACCTATGAGTTTTCCGCGTAATGTGGGCCAGGTTCCTATTTATTACAACCAGCACAGCACCGGCAGGCCTGTAAACAGCGATAAAAACGTTTTCTGGTCGCATTATACCGATGTTGAGAAAACACCGCAATTTGCCTTTGGGCATGGCCTTAGCTACACTACTTTTAAATATGGCGTTCCAAAATTAGACAAAACTTCTTACACAAAAGGCGAAGCTGTAAAAGTAACGGTAGACATTACCAATACCGGAAATTATGACGGTAAAGAAGTAGCGCAGCTGTATATTCAGGATATTGCAGCAAGCCTCTCGCGACCGGTAAAAGAGCTAAAAGGGTTTGAAATGGTATCGCTTAAAAAAGGCGAAACTAAAACCGTGACTTTTACACTTACTGATGCCGAACTTGGCTTTTACAACAACAATGGCGATTACTTAGTCGAACCCGGAACCTTTAAAGTGTTTGTGGGCACAAGCAGCGACAATCTACAGGAAATAGAATTTGAGTTGAAGTAAACCAATAAATGATATCAAAAAAACGAGGCAGATTGCCTCGTTTTTTCTTGCATTCAAATAGCAGAATCAAACCATTTACGAGCATATAATCCTATTCCAGCAATACAAAAGTGTCATTTTTCCATTCAAATACCTGAGGTGTTATTGAGAATTTATTACTCTCGCCTGTTAATAAATCTGTCAGTACAGAAGAATCTGTTATTAATAAATTGCTATTTGCTTTATATATAAATCCGTAGTATCCATCTTCTTCTTTAAGTCCCATAGTACCAACAAAAATTTTGCCGTCGCGGCGGTCTACTATAAAAAGATGGCTGCACATAGCGCCACAACTTTTTTCGATAATTGTATAATGCCCGCCAAAATTTACTCCTTCCTTACATCCTTCGACGATAAAACTTACATAATCAGGATCGCCTGAATAAGGATTATTTTGGAAATCAGGTGCGGCGGGAGTATCTTTAAGCATTACAGTATTATATGCCTCAAAAGTATATTTTTCTAAAAAAGGAAAGTTTTTGCGAATTTGTAATACGCTGTCCTTTGTAAAAGGATCTTCTGAAACGACTGGAACTTTAGTAGGTGTAGTGCAAGCCTCAAAAAGAATAGCTGAAAAAATCGAAAACAAGAGAAAGTGCTTCATTATTGTTAGTGATCATTTAATCCAAACATACAAAAAAAGAGCCCTACGGCTCTTTTTACTTTCTAATTTTACTATTAAAATCTTTTATAAGTTTTAAGGTAGCAACATCGGTACTGAAAACGGTATTAAGCCCTTGTGGCTCCTGCGGCGGATCGGCAGTAAAGGCATCGCCTTTAGCCCATTTTCCATTGGCAGGGTTGTTAGCACCTGTGCCTCCATAACCCCAAAAGTTAAGCGCTGCAAAGGCCTGTTTGGCCTTTACGCTTTCAGCCAGCCTTTCAAAAATAGCTTTGTAAAAAGTATCCCTGTGGGCTGTACTACTTTTACGGTCCAGGCTTTCACCCTCTCGTGGCAAACCAAATTCTTCGAGTACAATGGGTTTGCCTAATCGCTGTGCAACTTCAATATGATTGTCTATATATGCAAGCGTTTTAGTAACCGCAACCGGCAATGTTTCTTTAGGATTCTTATAATCATACCATCCCCAGTTTTTAGGCCAGATGTGCATGGTTAGGTAATCTATTTTTGGGTTGTTGTGGGTGCGTTCATAAATAGCAATATCATCGGCACTGCCTGCCATACCTTCGCTACCGGTACAAACCAAATGGTTTTTGTCTGATGCCTTAATTACATCTACCACACTATTTAACCATTTGGTAAAGGCTTCCTCGTTATCTGCTGTAAACACACGAGGCTCATTGCCCACCTGCCACGCCATAATGGTGTTATCATCGGTATATTTAATATTAGTATAGGCATTTGTTCGGTCAATGATAAATTTAATGTGCTTGTTTAATGCTTCCTGGCAAGGCTCGCATTTATGAAATTGCTTTACATAATTCATAAACTGTGGCCACGTGTTTGGTTTTATGTTGGGGTTAGGCAATGCACCATAACCGTTCCATTCTAAATATTGCGCCATACCACCGCTCCACTCCCAGTTATTGGTAAGGTACAGCACAGCATACATATTGCGCTTACGCATTTCGCTAAGCAGGTAATCTAAACCATCCAGTTGGTTTAGGTCATACTCTCCCTGTTTGGGCTGCAAAGCCGGGGTAACGGTATAGTCTTGTGTGCCGCCCTCTGCCCCCACTAATATGCGCAGGTTATCTACGCCATCAGCTTTAAGCTGGTCGAGTTCGGTTACCAAACGTTTACGGTCGCCACCTGTTTTTGCGGCGAGCAATGCGCCATACCAGTAATTAGCACCTATATAATGGTACGGCTTAGAACCTTTATAAAACTGGGTGCCCTTTACAGTAACGCGCTGCGGCTGTTGTGCAGCGCAAAGTATTGTAAATTGCAAAACAATAAGGTATACTAAACCTTTAAAAATAGTATTCATATTTGTTTAAATAAATCTGCCCGTCAATTACAACGGGCAGGTAGTTACTATGAGATTGAAATTACGATTTTAAATTACAGTACGAAGCTAATTTATAATTACTCAGCCGGCAGGGTATACATATCAGGTATATTAGACTGAAGTACCGACTCCGGTTTCTCTGCAAAGCTTTTAAAATCGGGACTTACAGGTGGTACATAATATCCTGTTTGTGTATTGGCCCAAAACATTACATAAGCTATATTTACATCATTAGCGGTTAAGGCTGTAAAGATATTGGTGTTAAAAAAACCGGTAAGTGGCATATTAGCCGATGTTACCTGATAACCTGTCTCGGTCATGGCAGCAATTTTTGTTTTACCCCGGGCAAGGTCGCTTACCATTTTAAGTTTGTTATTAGCTACGGTAACACCCGCCGATGTACCGGCACTAAAATCGCCATAATTATCCATTCCTAAAACATCTACATACGTATCGCCTGGGTAACGGCTAAGGTAATCAGTGGCTGTTGTGTAGCTGTTATCCGGAGAAAATGCATAAATAATATTGTGCACATTTTTAGTATCGCGAAGGTAAGTTACCACAAACTGGTAGGCTTGTTTGTACTGGTCTGGCGATACATAAGCAGCACCCCACCAAAACCAATTGCCATCGAACTCATGGAATGGGCGGAAGATAACGGGTACTAACTTGCCATCATCGCCTTTAAGGTTATTAAGTACATCGGCTATTTTATCTAACTTAGAAGTAAGGTATGCATGGTTAGCACCACCCGGAAGTATGCTTGCAAAAGCTGTTGCTTTTTCGCTGGCAGTCATATCATCGGCATAAAAAGTTTCACCATGATATGGCTCCCTAAGATGCCAGCAAAAAGTGTTGACCATACCTTTATTATAAGCAGCTTTAGCATCGGCTGTAATTTTTACTTCCTGCTCGTGCCACCACTGGTTGTTAGGTGTACCATCGTTCCTGTTATCTGTTATAAACATAAAGTCAGACCCCAACATACCGGGGTCGCTGCCTGTAGCTTTTTTAATATCAGAATCGCCTGTTGCATTTTGATAAAATCCATTAAAAGCATCCTGCTGGCCAATAAGGTATTTTGTTTTGCCCAATTGTTTCAGGTTATAAAATAGTGCCACGGTTTCGGCAGTAGCATTAGGATCGGCCATGTAGGTTCGCGCATTTTGTACTGTAAGTAAATCAGGCACTTCTTCAGCCACTCCGTTATCACCCGTAAAACCGGCATAACGGTCATCATCTCCACATGCTGTAAGCGACAAAAGTGCCATGCATACAACAATGCTTAATACATTTTTCTTTTTCATGATCATAATATAAAACCGGCAGCAAAATTGCCGCCGGCAATGGTTGTAATAAATTAAAAACTAATTCTTTATAAATTTTAATACGTTAGTATTGTTTATCCTGATGAAGTATAAGCCCACCGCAAGAGATGATACATCGAGGCTGTTAGTTACTCCTGCATTAATAAGCATTTTGCCGGAAACACTATATACCTGTACCTGCTCTACATTTGTACCCACTAAGTGTAGCGTGCCCGATGCCGGGTTAGGATAAATAGAAAATGCTTTAGTCGCATTTTTAGATAAGCCTGCCAAAGGTGCATTTACAACCACACCGGTTTTAACACCGCTAAGGTAACTGGCCCAATCAGGGCTAAAAATAGATACTTCCCATTTGTACATTTCTCCATTAGTCAGTTCTACGCTTGGAATAGCATCTGCAGGAATAACAATATCTGCTGTTGCCATGACAGGTGTGGCAGTTGTTGCCATAGCAGGGTTAACAATAAACGACGCCACATCATTTATCCAGCTTTCTGTAGCGCTGTATTTGCTCAAAGCAATTTTTACAATACCGTCATTAAGCATTGTATAGTTGTAAGCTACAGTAACTGTAGTACCGGCATTAACCTCTGCAGCGGTAGTGCCTTCAAAATGAACACCATTTACAACAGTGCCGGCAGCAATTAACGTTGTAGCATGTTGAGAGCCGGTAATCCAGTCGCCGGCTTCATTCTTTAGCGTTAACGACCACACATAGGTTTTGCCAGATGCTAATGCGCTGCTTAGCTCTAAATTACCGGGAATAGAAAGCGTAATGTTTTGTGCCGATGCGGTACCTGCAGCAGGTAATACATCAGTACTGATACCTGCTTTCCAGGTAGACCAGTCCTGTGTAAGGTTTCCTGAACCATCTACATCAAAAACAAAGAGGTCTACTCCCACTTTTACGGGAATATCAGATGTGTAACTAAGGGTAAAATTGGCTGCCGACCCTAATTCAGCAGTTTCAGGAAGAGCGTCAAAAGTGAGCGATTGTGCATTAATATTTTGCACCATTGGCAATGACAGAATGCCAATAAACAGTAATAATTTTTTCATAATACCTTGATTTAAGTTTATGTTAAATTACTACTTCAATCGTTTTCGTAATGCTGCTTTTTTGTCAATTAAAGATACTATTTGTTCATAGTACCTTAATAATAAGCTACTTAATTATGTCAATCTGACTATAAGTTCTAAACATGCCCTGCTATTATGGTAAGGGCATTTCCAGAAACCGGCCTTGTCTTTCTGCATCTTATTATAATGGTCATCTACACCCCATATCCACTCTCCTTTTTGTTTATCCAGGATATACTTTTGTACAAACTGCCAGTTGTGTTTCACCGCATCAAGATATTTATCTTTACCCGAAAGCTGCCATGCATTTACCATACCTATCCATAACTCGCTTTGCGGCCACCAGTGTTTCTCGGCTATCATTTTGCTTTCCTGCGGGTCGTACTCGTACCACAAACCGCCATCTTCAGGATCGATACCCTCAAAAGTAGCATCAGCCATGGTTAGGGCCTCTTTTTTATAAATCGCTATCAGGGTTTCATCCTCTATTACTTCGGCACACCATTGCAGCAGCCATGCGGCCTCAATGTCATGCCCATAAGAAATAACATCCGGTTTTTCTACCCAATTTTCATCAAAAAATAAATGCAAATGCCCGGTATCGGCATTAATAAAATGTTCATTAATAGTATGCAGCAGTTGCGCTATAGTATTTTTTAAACCTTCATCAGGCCAAACCCTGTACAGGTTAGCATACCCCTCTGCAATGTGCAGGTGGGTGTTCATGGTTTTCTTTTCGTTAGCATCTTTATCGCTAAGGCGAAGATCTTCAACAGGCTGCCAGTTACGTGTAAAAGCTTCAAAATAACCCCTGTTTACGGGATCAAAGCTATATTTTTCTATTGTACTGTAAAGGTTAATTGCCAGCTGCAACGCATCGTCATTTTTTGTGACCGAGTAATATTCTGACAATCCGTAGATGGTAAATGCCAGGGCATAAATTTGGTTTTTGGTATCTTTAGGAGTACCATCGGCATTAAGGCTCCAAAAAATTCCACCATTTGCCTTATCATAAAAATGATTAATGATGTAATCATAAGCCCTTTCTGCAATTTTTAAGTACCCCTCATTTTTTGTAACGGGATATGCAGCCGAAAATGCCCACAGTATGCGGGCATTTAGTACAGAACCTTTTTCGGCTGTGTAATCTTTGTTATCGTTGTAATCTACAGTGCCAATAAAGCCACCGTTTAAATCGTCTGTCATTGTACTTTGCCAGTATTCTAATATAGAAAGCAGCTCATTGTACATATCCTCTTTAAGGCCTGCCATTATAAAAAGCTCTGGTTATTATCTACCTGGCCTATTATTGTTTGTACAGATCCTGCCGATGTAAAAGTATCTTCGGGAGAGTTAATAACATAATCTACCAATCTATCTATTGATGATACTGCCACATGCATACGCGTATCAGACGATGCGTAATATATAAATACAGTACCGTCTTCATCGGCTATCCACCCGTTAGTAAACAAAACGTTAGATACATCGCCTGTTCTTTCCCCTTCTTCCGGAGCCATAAAATATCCTGCCGGACGGTGGGTAACTTTAGCAATATCATTAAGGTCTGTCATGAACATGTACAATGTATAGCGCAAACCTGCAGCCGTATTACGAACGCCATGTGCAAGGTGCAGCCAGCCTTTTTCGGTTTTAATAGGCTCAGGCCCAAGACCGTTCTTAAGCTCGTAAATAGTATGGTATACTTTGCCGTAAATTATCTTTTCGTCAAGAACAACAGGGTTCTCCATGTTATCTACATAGCCAAGGCCTATACCGCCGCCACTACCTACATCTATAAAACCATCCTGCGGACGGGTATACATGGCATACTTGCCATTTACAAATTCAGGATGCAATACCACATTGCGTTGCTGCCCTGTTTTAGATATAAGATCGGGCAGGCGCTCCCAGTTGTCTAAGTCTTTTGTGCGTACAATACCCGCATTTGCAATAGCCATACTGGTATCGCCGGCAGGTGCATTAGGGTCTTTTCGCTCGGTACAAAAAATACCATATATCCAGCCATCTTCATGCTGGGTAAGCCTCATGTCATACGCATTAGTATCAGGATCAGCAAGCTGCGGTATTACGCAGGGCTTATCCCAAAACTTAAAATTATCTATACCGTTAGGGCTTTCTGCAATTGCAAAAAACGATTTACGGTCGGCTCCCTCTACACGTACAGCCATTATATATTTACCGTTAAATTTAGTAGCACCGGCATTAAAGGCAGCATTTATGCCAATGCGTTCCATACCAAACGGATTAGTCTCTGGGTTAAAATCGTACCTCCAGCAAAGCGGGGCATGAGCCGCCGTTACCACAGGGTTTTTATAGCGTGTATACACACCATTATTTTCGGCAAGCGGTTCGTTGGGCTTTTCTATTAAGTTTGTATGAGCCTTAACCAGTGCGTCATAGTTGGGTATTTTAACCCTGTTATCTGTAATCATATTGCTACCCATTTTATTGGTATTAAAAATTCATTATTAAAAATCGCTAAGCCTGTTCCACCAGGTTCTTTTCATAACTATAAATATTGCCGCCAGTAGTACAAGCACAATAAAGAAGCCTGTCCATTTAGAGAGTATAAAATACATAGGCAGCAGGGTAAGCAGTATTTGCCCGGCTATGCCCATACCCACATTTGCCATGTTAATGCTAAAGTTCCTGTTCTTTTCTATTGTTGGGTCTTCAGCCTGTGCCAAATCGTGTATAGGTTTCCAGAAACCCCACGGGCGCACTGTTTTATAAAAACTTATAAGTGTTTCTTTATTAGTGGGCGGTGCGGCATAAGACCCTAATATGCACGCAATAAGTTGTATTACAAAGAATACAGGGAAAAAATACAGCATGCGGGTACCATCAAAATAATGGGTTATACCTGTTACAGATAGTGCCGGCGGAATGGCACTTGCCACAATACCTGCAAGCATACCCCAAAAGAAACCGCTGGCATTAAAGCGCCACCAGTACCATTTAAGCACATTAGCACATACAAAACCACCATATAAACCTGCTGTGATAATATTGAAGATCATGTTTACATCTCTTATTAACAGGCCAAGGCCCACGCCAAGAATAACCATTATAGTACCGGAGAGGTATCCCATGGTAATAATCTGTTTCCTGTCGGCATCTGGTTTTATGTATTTTAGGTAAATATCGTTTACTATATAGGCCTGACCGGCATTTAACGTTCCCGAAAAATTGCTCATAAAAGCACCTAAAAAACCTGCCAGCACAAGCCCCACCAACCCAACAGGCAGGTACTTGCTTATTACTGCCGGCATTATACTTTCAAAATTTACGCCATCGGCGGTATGGTTAAGGTTAAGGTCTTTAAAATACAGGATACCCAGTATGCAAAGCCCCATGGTCATGAAATAACGAATAGGTAATAGTATGATAGATATAAAACCACTCATTTTACTGGCTTCTTCCGGCGATTTTGTACTTAAAATCTTTTGGCAATCATAGTTGGGTGCCGGACCTGCAAGGCTTTTTAGCATACCCGAAAAGAACATCATAGATACAACTGCCGAGAACAGTTTATAACCATCCTTTTCTAATTTTACCTGTGCATCTGTCATGATATCCTGCCAGTTAAGCCCAAGTTCCATACCAAATAACGGGTTGTCCCAGCCTAAAGGCAATCTGTCGGCCAATACAATACCCGAATCTGCAAGGGCAAACATGGCTATTGTACCCACAAATAAAGAACACACGATCATGATCATGTACTTTATAAAGTCTGCCAGCACTATACCGTGCATACCGCCCACAATACTGTAAAATGTAGCTATTATACAAATGCTCACCCCGTAAAATTGTGCAGTAAAATGCTTGGCATCCACTAAAGCCGCTGCATATTGTGAAGTGCCTGTAGTTAAGGTTTCAAGGTGTGCATCTAAAAATGGTACAACCTCTTTTATTGTTTCATACGGAATAAAAATCTCAAGAAATTCGCCCACTCCCACAAATGCATAAGCCATATACCCTATACAAAGCATTAGTGCAAATACCACCACTATAGCATGGCTTTGCGCCACACCTTTATCTGTAAGGCCAAAGCGCGTACCCAACCACTCAGCACCGGTGGTGGCGTTACTTCTTCTAAGCCATTTACTAAGGAATACCATTAGGAATACCTGATTAAATACAGGCCACATCCAGGGAATCCACACACTTTTAAAACCGTATAAAAATGCCATGCTTACTAACAGCATGGTACCACTAATATCAAACATATCGCTGGCATCACTAAGGCCCAGCATATACCACGGCAGTTTTTTACCACCCATAAGGTAGCTGTCTTTACTTTTCTTAGCCTGATTTTTCATGACAATTCCCACTACTATCATTATTATAAAATACAGGGCAATTATGGAAAGGTCTATAGTTGTTAATCTCATATTTGTGTTCGCAGGAGGCGATTATTTGTATAAATTAAGTTTAGTAACTTCTTTTTGAAAAAGGGTTTGCGGCAGGTTATAATACTCCACAAAATCTTTTTCATACTTATGTCCTTTATAAGGTGCATAGTAATGCATGCGCGGTGGTGTCATGTGCTCGTTCCAGCCATGATTACGCCAAAGTAATATGTACGATATTTTATGGTTGCCTATACTATTTGTAAGCGTCTCTGTCCACCATGTGGCATAGGGTATCTGCTCAAAACCTGCTTCGGCAATTGCGGCAAGCTTGTTATGCTCTTTACCTACCTCATCAATTATAGATACAAGATTTTTAGTATCGGCAACAAATTTTTCTCTTTTTTCTGTTTCCTCGCCACCCTGATAAATATCAAAACTAACAATATCTACCCACTCATCTCCGGGATAGTACTCCATAAAATCTGCCTTTGTAGATACGCCCGAATCTGAGGTATTATAAACGTAGATAAGGTTATGCACCCCCTTTTGCTCAAAGTAATTAACCGTAAACTTCCATAATTGTTTAAACTGCTCCGGGGTGGTAGTATTTTTGCACCACCAGAACCAATTACCAGTAAATTCATGGTAAGGCCTGAATAAAATAGGGATGGCTTTACCATCGGTGCCTTTAAGCGTTAAAAAGTATGTTGCGGCATTATCTAACCAGCCTGTAAATATTTTATGTTTAGCTCCTCCCGGTAAAACCGAAGCTACTGTACCGGGTGTGTTATCCCAGGCATCGCCACCGGTTAAAGGGTTGTTCATGTGCCAGCTAAAAGTGCTTACACCCCCCCTGTCATAAACCTCTTTTATATATTGCTTTTGCTTGCTAAACGGCACGCCATCAAGGTCGTTAACAGCATTATTTTCTATACGGCCTAAATCCCAGCCGTATACTGCAGGGTAGTCTCCGGTTACATCTTTTATATCACTCCTGCCCTCTTCATAGCGCCAGTTTACACCGTAGGCAAGGTCGTCCTGATGCCCAAACATGTAGCCTTTTTCTTTAGCTTTAAACATGTTTTGATACAGTGCTACGGTTTCTTTAGTGGCATTTTTATCGGCCGGTAAGTGCTGTGCAGTAGTATTATTTGATACACTTTTGCACGAAACCATAAAAAAAACGCCAAGTAGTATTGTAATTTTATTTTTCATCTATATTTGCATCTGCTTCAAAAAGAATTTATTAATCTTGTAAAATTCTTAAATTATTCGGCATATTATTTATAACAGTGTAATTTTAACAACACTTTTTTGATAAAGCCAAAGATATATTTAGTCCTAAATTTTAGTTAATATTATTTTATCAATATTATATCATATAATTACACTGCAATGAGCACACAAAAATTTCATAGGGAAATACCACCACTTACAAAGGGAGATAGCTTTTTAGTATTCGACAGGTTAAAGGATACTTTTGAATTTCCTATACACTATCATCCTGAGTATGAGATAAACTTTATACTGGGCGGAAAAGGTGTAAAACGCATTGTGGGTGACCATATTGAAGAAATTGATGATGTAGAGCTTGTACTTGTGGGACCTAACCTTTACCATGGATGGGAGCTTAACAAATGTAAAAACAAGAACATACATGAAATTACCATACAGTTTCATAACGACCTGTTTAGCGAAACCCTGCTGGCCCGCCGTATAATGATGCCCATTAAAGAAATGTTTAACAGGGCAAACCACGGCATATTATTTTCTAAAAAAACAGGTACAGAGCTGGGCGAAAGGTTAAGCCGGATATCTAAACGCGATGGTATGGATTATTTTTTAGAAATAATATCAATACTGCACGACATGGCAAATTCGCGCAACCAACGGTTGCTTTCTACCTTTACCGTAGACAGCGATGTTTTTGAAGATGATGATAAAATGAAGCTGATATACGAATACATCCAAAAAAAATTCTCAGATAAGATAACACTGGACGATGTTAGCGATGTTGCCAGGATGAGCCCTGTATCTTTTAACCGTTTTATAAAAAAACGTACCGGCAAAACCTTTGTAAACTACCTTAATGACATCAGGATAGGTTACGCTGCACGATGGCTTGTAGAAAAAGACCTTAGCATATCTGAAATTGCTTTTAAGTCGGGCTTTAATAATATTGCAAATTTTAACCGTATTTTTAAGAGTATAAAAAATACCACTCCAAGCCAGTACCGCGATGAATTTTATGGCATGAAACGATTTTTATAAACACATTCATGATAAAAAAATACAACCATCATTTATGCCCACCCTACAACCATACATAATTAAAGCATTAAATATCAGAGTTTTAAATTAAATTATTATACATCCTCTACTATATAGTATAATAATTACGCAAACGTTAGAGAAAATATTATCATTAAATGATAAAATAATATTAACAAAGACCTAACAACTCCCATAAATTTGTTTTTATCAATAAAATAACCCTAATATTATTGATAGCTGAAATTAAACCTTTATTTATTTAAGAATTAGTAACTAACCAAACAACAAATTTATTATGGGTAATACACTACATGATGTAACCAAATGGTATAAAAGGGGTAAAATTCTTCTTTACCTTATCCTGCTTTGCTGCGGAGGCATAATGCACGCACAGAACACAATTAGCGGAGTAGTATCTGACGAAAAAGGGATGACAATACCCGGTGTTAACGTTGCTGTAAAAGGCGGTACCGATGTTGTAACCACTGATTTAGACGGTCGTTTTGCAATAAAAGCACCTGCAGATGCTACACTGGTATTCAGCTTTATAGGCTTTACCACTAAAGAAGTAGCAGTAAAAGGCAAAACAGCGCTAAATGTAACAATAGCCGAAGCTGCACAAACACTTGATGAAGTTGTAGTTATAGGTTATGGTACGCAAAAAAAAGAAGATGTAAATAGTGCTGTATCATCTATTAAAACAAGGGATATAGAAAACCTTAAACAAACCACCGTAGACCAAATGATACAGGGTAAGGCTGCGGGTGTATCGGTATCTAACAACTCCGGCCAGCCGGGTAGTGCCGTTTCTATCAGGGTTCGTGGTACCACCTCTATATCAGGAACTAACGAACCATTGTATGTAATAGATGGTGTACCGGTATCCGGAGATGCTACAGGGAAATCCATGAGCGGAAGGCCCCTTGCATCTGACGAGTTTGGTACTGGTGGTGGCGCAGGTAACAATGCTGTGAGCCCGCTATCTATGATAAACCCTAACGATATACAAAGTATCGATATCTTAAAAGATGCATCGGCTACAGCTATATACGGGTCAAGGGGTGCTAATGGTGTTATTATAATCACCACAAAGTCGGGTAAAAAAGGTACCGGCAAGCTGGCTTATGAAGGGTATACAGCCGCTGCTACCATCTATAAAAAACTGGATGTTTTAAACCTGCGCCAGTATGCTACGCAGCAAAATGCACTGGCTCCTATTTTTGGACAGGCTGCCGATCAGCTTCGTCCGGAATTTGCACACCCTGAACTTCTTGGTAATGGTACCGACTGGCAGGATGCAGTATACAGAACAGCAATTACACAAAGCCACCAGTTATCATTTTCGGGTGGTGGAGAAACTACATCGTATTACATTTCGGGAGGGTTTCTTGATCAGCAGGGTACATTGATAGGCTCAGGATATAAAAGGTATACTATGCGTTTTAACATGGATAGTAAAGTTAAAGACTGGCTTCGCGTAGGTATAAACTCTAATACAGGTATAACCAACGAGAGGCTTACAATAAACCAGAGTTATGGTGGGCTTATTGCCAATACGTTATTACAATCGCCGGATATCCCTGTGCGCAATCCTGATGGTTCTTTTGCAGGGCCGCTGGATAACAGTATGAATGTTACTTATTTTAACCCCGTAGCAGAGGCTTTATCTAAAGATAATAACCTTATAAGAAAAAACTTTTTAGGGAACATTTATGCCGAGGCACAAATTGTTAAGGGCCTTAAATACAGGGTAGAACTTGGTGCCAATACCGAGTTTAGCGAAAATACAGATTTTACTCCAAGCTATGCATGGGGTGTACAAACAAACCCAACTGCAGATCTTATTGAGAGAAGGCAAAACTGGTATTCTACCAACTTAAAAAACCTCCTTACTTATGATGCTGTATTAGGCAAACACAGCTTTACCATACTTGCAGGGCAGGAAGCTAACGACAGCCACTGGGAAGGTATAAGTGCAACTGCAACAGGCTTTGCAACTAACGATGTGCATACTATAAACCTTGCCGACCCATCGCAAACCAAAACCACAGGTTACAAAGGCAGTGCCTCTATAGTATCTTATTTTGGCCGTTTAATTTATGATTTCGACAACAGGTACGGTATATCTGCGTCTATCAGGTCTGACCGTTCATCTAAATTTTTTCCCGGCGATAAAAACAAGCAGATAGGTTATTTTCCTGCGGTTACAGGTTCATGGAAATTATCTAATGAAGCCTTTATGGAAGGTACACGCAAATATATAGATAACATAAAATTCAGGGTTGGCTATGGTGAAACCGGTAACCAGCAAATAGGGAACAACCAGTACAGCTCTCAACTTTCGCAATACACGTCGCAGTTGGGTACAGGCTACCTGGCATCAAACATCAGTAACCCTAACGTAACATGGGAGTCTATGCAGCAAACCAATTTAGGTATCGATTTTACCCTGCTTGATTCAAGGATTACTGCAAGTGTAGATGTATATACTAAAAAATCTAAAGACTTTTTATTTCAGGTACCCCTTCCTCAATATCTTACAGGTGCAGCAGGTTATGGCGGGTTAGACTCTCCTACCTCTAACCTTGGGTCTATGGAAAATACAGGGTATGACATTACCTTAGGCTACAACACAAAAGGCAGCGACTTTGTATGGAATTCTACATTAGTATTTTCTCACTACAAAAACAAACTGTTAAGCATACAGGATGAACTGGTACTTACACAGGCCGTAAACCTTAATGGTTATATGTCTTATGATGTTACTAATACCGTAGTAGGCCAGCCTATAGGTATGTTTTACGGCTACATTGCCGAGGGTATATTTAACAACACAGCACAGCTTAACAGTGCCCCTATACAATTTGGGCAAAGTGTAGGTACCGGTGCAGGGCAAACCAGCCTGGGCGATGTTAAATACCGCGATATAAATAATGATAATAAGATTGACGCGTCTGACAGGACATTGATGGGCAACCCCCACCCTGACTTTACCTTTGGTTTTACAAATAGTTTCAGGTACAAAAACTTCGACCTGTCTGTATTTGCTCAGGGTTCTTACGGTAACGATGTGTTAAACCTTACATACAGGGCAGGTACTGCTAATGCAGGTTTGTACCAAAATGCACTTGTAGAAGCCGCTAATTACTGGACACCACAAAATACTAATACTAATGTGCCAAGGCCTGTGGGCAGTACAAGTACCCCTAATAACTTTATATCGTCAAGATATATAGAAGATGGTTCTTACTTAAGGATACAAAACCTTACACTGGGCTACTCGCTACCTGCCGATCTTTTATCGAGAATAAAACTATCAAGGGTAAGAGTTTATGGCAGCGTACAAAACCTGCACACATTTACAAAATATAAAGGCTATGACCCGGAAATAGGTTCTTTTAACCAAAACCAGTTACTTACAGGTATTGATAATGGAAGATACCCAAGCCCAAGAACCTTTTCTATAGGTATAAACCTTGAATTTTAAAAAAAAGAAAAAGATGAAAAAATATTTTAAAAACTACAAAGTAATAAGTGCAGTAGCGGCCTTTGTTTTGCTATCATCGGCCTGCTCAGAAGACTTTACAAACCGTCCGTCGCAGGACTCCATAAGCCTCGAATCGTTTTATAAAAATGATGCACAGGTACAAAATGTAACTAACGGGCTTTATTCAAGGTCATGGTTTCAGTTTGCTAATAAATTCTTTTATTCTGCCGGAGAGGTAGGTTCGGGTAACATGTACTCGGCATCGTCAGATGTTAGTGCACTCCGCAATTTCTCTATGAATGGTAGCGACAATGAGTTAAACAGCGCATGGGCCGGTATATGGGGCAATGTAGCACAGGCTAACGATATTATAAATTATTTGCCAAGCCGCGTTAGCAGCAGTGTTAGCCCGGATGTTTTAAACAATACTATGGGCGAAGCTTATTTTATAAGGGCAACTGCTTATTTTTACCTTGTAAGGCTATGGGGCAACGTCCCTATTATAGAAAATAATACCGATTTTATTACATCGCCAAAAATACCTGTAGCGCCTATAGCCGATGTATACAGGCTTATAGAAATGGATTACCTTAAAGCTATAGAAAACCTTAAAGAAAACATAAGGACATCTAACTATAGTGGTAACATGCGTGTGTCTAAAGGTTCGGCAAGGTCGTTGCTGGCTAAAGTATATTTATACGAAAGAAAATATGCTGAGGCTAAGGCCATGGCAGAAACCGTTATTAACAGCGGCGAATTTAAACTTTTAGGCGGCAGTGCATTACCTACAAAAAGTTTTGGCGATTTGTTTAAATACACTAATAACAATAACGAAGAAACAATATTTGCCCTGCTGTGGTTTGTAGATGGCCGTTACGGTTCGGCAAATAATGCTAACACACAGTTTGGTATCAGCACGGGAGACCTTACCACATCTAACGCGAGTTATGGTGGTGTATTTGGCCCATCTCAGGACGTATTAAACATTTGGGAACCTGGCGATGTAAGAAGGAAAGAAACTATTATGCTTCCGGGCGATGTTTACCCCGATATGAAAGTACGTGTACAAGGCGGTACGGTAGTACAAACCGGCTTTACAGTACCATCTGCCACTGCCATAGGCGGCCAGGGAGCAGGCGCAGCAATTAAAAAATATGTTATAGGTATTGCGGACGGTACAAATACTGCCAATGTGGGCCACCTTGACGGCTGGAACATGATGGAAAATAATACTTACATAATGCGCTATGCTGATTTACTTTTAATACATGCCGAAGCTACAATAGGAAGTGGATCAAGTACATCTGATGCCGGTGCCCTTGCCTCTTATAATGCTGTGCGCACAAGGGCCGGGCTGGCTCCTAAAACCATGATAACATTTGATGATGTATTTAAAGAACGCAGGAAAGAACTAATGTTTGAAGGAGATTACTGGTATGACCTGGGCAGGCTGCCAAGGGCTACAGCTATTGCAATGATAGCTGCCCAAAACAGAGGTAACCAGTTTGCAGCAGAATACTATACGCCAAGTGAAGACGATTTTTACCTTGACTATCCGGATAATGAGGTTGCTAAAAACCCTTTGCTTTTAGCCGATCCTGTACCGTATACTTTTAATTAATACGTAAAAAATATTCTTATGAAAAATTTTAAATTTAAAATGCTGTCATGGATGCTTGGCCTATGTTCTATAGCCACTATAGTATCATGCAGCGACGAAAACCGTCCTGAAACGTTAAGCAAAGTTGCCCCCTCTATAGAAAGTGTGAGCCTTGCCGAAAACGACTCTCTGGTAGAACAGGGCAGAGCAGATAATATGTACATTATTAGGGGTAAAGGATTTTTAGGTACACGTAAAATCTTTTTTAACGAGACAGATACCTATTTTAACGCTACACTTATAACAGATAACGTTATCCTTGTAACGATAAACAGGAATACACCTTATGCAGATGCATCAGATGAGCTTAGGGTTGTAACCCCTAAGGGTACTGCAACCTACAATTTTATAGTTGCCCCACCGGCACCGGCAATAGAGAGCTATGCTCCTATAAACCCTGCAGCAGGCCAAAACATTACAATTAAAGGATCTTTCTTTTTAGATCCTGTAGTAACCTTTGGCACCATTCCTGCCACTGTAGTATCGTCTACATTAACAGAGATTGTTGTTACTGTACCTCCGGGAGCTGATATGAAACATGTTATTGTCAGCACAATTTCGGGCCATGCTACATCATGGGAAGCTGTTGGAACTGCTATTTTTGATGATGTATGGTACCATGGCTGGGACGATGAAGGCAGCGGTGCAGATTACATTACCGATGCCACAACACGCCAGGGAAGCGTATATTTAGAATCTACAAACGGTGCATGGAGCGGTAACCAATTCCGCGATGTTAACTGGAGTACGCTGGATATATCAAACTACAGCGGTATACGATTTTCTGTAAAAGGAAGAGCCGGAGATAAAATTGCCGTTATTATTAATGGCAACTGGGCAGATAGCCAGAGTATAGCTGTAGCAGTTACAGACAAATGGCAGGATGTAGAAATAAAATGGTCGCAATTTCCTTTTGCAGTTACAGGACTTCAAAGTTTAGTAATAAAAGAATTTACTGGTAATGCATCTGTTTACCAAATAGATGACATTGGTTTTACTCTTACGGGAGAATAAAGCATTTAACTTTTTTACACCTTCCTTAAAATTTAAGGAAGGTGTTTTTAATTACGCTATAACGAAATAGTTTTAACCTTAATTAACTATTTTCGCACTATACCAACAAAACAATATATGAAAAGATTATTTTACTCTTTATTCGCTATCGGCTTAAGCCTAACCTCTATGGCTCAGGGCAATAATTATGTACAGGATTACACAAAATATTCCGGCCTAGCACTTACCCCTCCTATGGGCTGGAACAGCTGGAACAAATTTGCCTGCAATGTAGATGAGAATATGATAAAACAAATGGCCGATGCTATGGTAAGCACCGGTATGAAGGATGCAGGATATGAATATATTAACATAGACGATTGCTGGCACGGCGACCGCGATGAGCAGGGCTTTATACAACCCGATGCCAAGAGGTTTCCGTCGGGTATGAAGGCTCTGGCAGATTATGTACACAGCAAGGGCTTAAAACTTGGCATTTACAGCGATGCGGGCTCTCAAACCTGTGGCGGCAGGCCGGGCAGCCGTGGTTACGAATTTCAGGATGCACTTACCTATGCTTCATGGGGAATTGATTACCTTAAATATGACTGGTGTAATACCGAAGGGTTAAAAGCCGAAGGGGCTTACAAAACCATTACTGCCGCACTTAAAAAAGCAGGCCACCCTATTGTACTAAGCATTTGCGAATGGGGTAATGATAAACCATGGGAATGGGGACAAACTGTAGGCCACCTGTGGAGGACTACCGGAGATATTACCAATTGTTTTGACTGTATTAAAGACCACGGCACGTGGAAAGCTTTTGGCACCATGCCTATTCTTGATAAACAGGAAGGTTTAAGGCAATATGCCGGCCCGGGCCACTGGAACGATCCTGATATGCTGGAAGTAGGTAACGGTAAACTTACCCCCGGCGAAGACAGAGCACATTTTACCATGTGGGCCATGATTGCCGCTCCCCTTATTGCCGGTAACGACCTGCGCAACATGGATAAAGAAACTACAGAGGTACTTACCAATAAAGAGATTATTGCCCTTAACCAGGACAAGATGGGAATACAGGGGTTAAAAGTTTCGGCTCAGGATGGGTTAGAAGTTTGGGCAAAACCGTTAAGTAATGGCGACTGGGCCATTAGCTTTCTTAACCGCAGCGAAAAGGCCCAAAAGGTAAATTTTGACTGGGTAAAACAAAAGGTATACGACGATATTAATAAACTCGATGCCTCTTTTACTACCACTACGTATACCATTAAAAATCTTTGGGATAAAAAAGATAAAGGCAAAGCCACTACAAAAAAGGCTTTTGTTGCTACCGTGCCTTCTCATGACATCATTGCATTACGACTTACTAAAAAGCAATAAAATGGCAAAACAATTTATAGTAGCCCTTTCTGCCCTGTTTATAACTTT
>Ga0247815_10001028_pt1 | contig 21556 bp, 20 predicted proteins | sample UWRJL194509B1_FD_181014 | JGI IMG/M metagenome (GOLD analysis project Ga0247815, IMG submission 181014) | Plant litter microbial communities from Arlington Agricultural Research Station in Wisconsin, United States - UWRJ-L194-509B-1 | ecosystem: Environmental > Terrestrial > Plant litter >...
ATCGAAGTGGCCAAGCCGGACCTGGAAGGCGACTTCCACGGCCGCAAGCTGTCGGACGTGCTGATGCAGCCGACCCGCATCTACGTCAAGCCGCTGCTGGCGCTGATGGACGCAATGGAGGTCAAAGGCATGGTGCACATCACCGGCGGCGGCCTGGTCGAGAATATTCCTCGCGTGTTGCAGCCGGGCCTGGTGGCCGAGCTGGACTCGAAGGGGTGGACTTTGCCGCCGCTGTTCACCTGGCTGCAGCAGCACGGTGGTGTCGCCGACGCCGAGATGCACCGCGTGTTCAACTGCGGCATCGGCATGACGGTGATCGTATCGCCGGAAAACGCCGCCGCCGCGATCGCGCAGCTGAAAGCGGCCGGCGAGACCGTCTACACCATCGGCAAGATCCGCGCCCGCGTCGGCGACGAGCACCAGACCATCGTCGTGTAAGCCGTCGCTGCTGCTAAAAAAGCGGACCACGCCTCGGCGCCGTCCGCTTTTTTCATGTCCCAAACTCCGGGGTCAGAGCTAAAAACTGGACACGGGTTCTACCGTAGCGCCGCTACGGTAGAACCCGTGTCCAGTTTTTAGCTCTGACCCCGGAGTTACATCATGTATCAAGTGATTTGATATGCGGCTCATTTATTGCTCCCCGTGGAATAAGTATAGTGGACTCATACCCACCCACCACCTGAAGGAGCAACACCATGCCATACGTAAATATCCGCGTCACCAACGAAGGCGTTACCCCGGAACAGAAGCTGGAACTGATCGAGGGCGCAACCGATCTGCTGAGCCGCGTGCTGAACAAGGATCCGGCCACCACCTTCGTCATCATCGATGAGGTGGAGACCGACAACTGGGGCGTCAACCGCGAGAACGTGACCACGCTGCGCGCCCGCCAGGCCGCCAACAAAGCCAAGGTCTGAGCATGAAGCTGATCTTCGCCGGCGATCCGATGTGCTCGTGGTGCTACGGCTTCGGCAAGGAGCTGACCGCGCTGATGGCCCTCCACCCCACGCTGCCGCTGCAAATCCTGGTCGGCGGCGTGCGCGCCGGCGCCACCGACCTGCTCGACGACAGCGGCAAGCAGTTCCGCCTCGCCCACTGGGCCCGCGTCGAGCAGGCCAGCGGCCTGCCGTTCAACCGCGACGCCTTCATGGCCCGTGAGAACTTCGTCTACGACACCGAGCCGATTTGCCGCGCCGTCGTCGCCACCCGTCATCTGGCGCCGGCCGCCGACCAGCTGGCCGTGTTCCGCGCGCTGCAGCACGCTTTCTATGTCGACGGCCTCGACACCACCGACGGCGATGTGCTGGCCGACGTCGCCGTCAAGGCGCTGGCGCTGCAGGGCCAGGTGTTGCCGGCCCAGGCTTTCCGCGCCGAGTGGGATTTGCCCGCCACCATCGCCGCCACCGCCGCCGAGTTCGCCAAGGTGCGCGCCTTGGGCGTGCGCAGCTTCCCGGCGCTGTTGCTGGAGGTCGATGGCCAGATGGTCGACATCAGCCCCGGCTACGCGGCCGTGGACCGGCTCGACGGCCAGCTGAAGCTTGCTTTGCGCCAGTACGGCGTGGCGGCCTGAGCCGGTGCGCGCCGTGTTGAAAAAATTATTCCGCAGTCTCTTTCAGGACAACACCATGCATTCGAATATCGTCATCGTTTATCACAGCGGCTACGGCCATACCTCCAAGATCGCCGAAGCGGTCGCGACCGGCAGCGGCGGCAAGCTGCTGGCCATCGACGCCGAAGGCAATCTGCCCGAAGGCGGCTGGGAACAGTTGGCGGCGGCCGACACCATCATCTTCGGCAGCCCGACGTATATGGGCAACGTCAGCTGGCAGTTCAAGCGCTTCGCCGATGCCAGCGCGGCGGTCTGGTTCAAGCAGGGCTGGAAGGACAAGCTCGGCGCGGCCTTCACCAACTCGGCGTCGGTCAACGGCGACAAGCAAACCACGCTGTACACGCTGTTCACGCTGGCGCAGCAGCACGGCATGCTGTGGGCCGGCACCGGCCTGATGCCGAGCAACGCCAAGAGCGCGCACCGCGACGACATCAACTACCTGTCGTCGTTCGCCGGCCTGGCCACCGCCTCGCCGTCCGACGCATCGGTCGATGAAATCCCGGCCGGCGACCTGGCCACCGCGCGCGCGTTCGGCGAGCGCATCCGCCAGTCCAGCGCCCGGCTGGCCGCGTAACCACCGCACCAGCGTCGGGAGCGCGCGGCCATGCGCGGTTCCGACGTTTTTTCCGAACCGGGAGTCCGCCATGCATACCCAAGATCACGACGCCGTCCGCGGCATCGCCGACGCTTATCTGAACGCCGTGTATCAAGGCGACGCCATCACGCTGGCGACGCTGTTCGATCCCAACGCGCAGGTCTACGGCGAGGTGAACGGCCAGCCTTATTTCAAAACGGCGGCCGCCTACGTCGAGGGCGTGGCCGCTCGCCGCAGTCCGCTACAGCTGGGCGAACCCTACGCCATGCAAGTGCTGGCGATCGATCAGCTGGGTGAGATCGCCAGCATCAAGCTGCATTCGCCGATGCTGGGTTTCAACTATCACCTGTACCTGACCGTGCGCCGCGTCGACGGCGAGTGGCTCATCGTCAACAAGACCTTCGCCCACCTGGCCGCTAGCGCTTGAGGATTTTCTCCACCGGCGCCGGCCGCAGCCGGAACGCGTCCGGCATGCCGGAGCCCAGCAGCGGCCGCAGATACAGGCGGAAGGCGTCGGTGACGTCGGTGCCGCTGGCGCTGATGAACTCGTCCTCCATCACGCGCGTCTTGCCGGCCACGTCGGCCAGCGCCTGCAGCGTGTAGTCGACCGAGTAATAACCGTTGCGCTTGATCGCCACCGAGCCGTCGCGGTCGCCCCACATGGCGAACTGCACCGCCTTCTCGCCGACCTCGCGCGCCTCGCGCTGGTCGACGTCCGAAACGCAGCCGATGAATGAACGCTGCAGGTAGCCGAAGGTGTCGCCGCGCACCCGCTTGATGCCGAGCTTGGCCTTGATCTCGTCGCACAGCAGATCGGCCAAGGCCCCGGTGCCGGACAATTGCACATTGCCGTGCGCGTCGCGCTCGACCTCGTTGGCAAGCAGCGAGGCGATCGCTGCGCCGGAGGCGTCGTGGATGCCTTCCGACACCGCGATCACGCAGCGGCCGTAACGCTCATACACCGCCTTGACGTCGGCCAGGAAGCCGTCCAGCGAGAACACCCGCTCCGGCAGGTAGATAAGATGCGGGCCGTCGTCGTGGAACTTCTTGCCCAGCGCGGCGGCCGCGGTCAGGAAGCCGGCGTGCCGGCCCATCACCACGCCGACGTAGACGCCGGGCAGCGACGCGTTGTCCAGGTTGGCGCCGGCGAAGGCCTGCGCCACGAAGCGCGCCGCCGACGGGAAGCCCGGCGTGTGGTCGTTGCCGACCAGGTCGTTGTCGATGGTCTTGGGGATGTGGATGCAGCGCAGCGGGTAGCCGGCCGCCTGCGCCTGCTCGCTGACGATGCGCACCGTGTCGGACGAATCATTGCCGCCGATGTAGTAGAACTGCTCGATGTCGTGCGCGCGCAGCACCTTGAAGATTTCCTCGCAGTAGGGCAGGTCGGGCTTGTCGCGCGTCGAGCCCAGCGCCGACGACGGCGTGGCCGCCACCAGCTCCAGGTTGTGGCTGGTTTCCCGGGTCAGGTCGACCAGGTCCTCGTTGATGATGCCGCGCACGCCGTGCATGGCGCCGTAGACGTGGCTGCAATTGCGGAAGCGGCGCGCCTCCAGCACCACGCCCGCCAGCGACTGGTTGATGACGGCGGTCGGACCGCCTCCCTGTGCGACCAGAATTTTTCCCGACGACATGCGCGTGCTCCTTCGTGATCGGTTGAACCAACCGGGGAACCCAGACTATAGCGCGAGTTTCAGCGCGCGCCGAGATGCTTGTCGAGGAATTTTTCGACCCGTTGCCAGAAGTCGATGCGGTTTTGCGGCAGGCGCCAGCCGTGGCCTTCCTTTGGATACAGGATCCACTCCATGTCCGGATTGCCGGCCTGGACGGCGGCGCGGAATTTTTCGCCGTGGTACAGCGGCACGCGGCGGTCGTCGCCGCCGTAGGCCAGCAGCAGCGGGCGCTTGATGCGGGCCGCCTGCGCCAGCGGCGAGGTCGCCTCCAGCTGGGCCGCGTCCCGCTCCAGGTCGCCGATCAGCACCGGCATGCCATAGCTTTTCCAGCGCTCGCTCATGTCGGACTCGGCGCTCCAGTCGCCGGTGTACATCAGCTTGATGTCGGTGACGCCGGCCCAGTTGACGCCGCATCGGTACAAGTCGGGGTTGTTCACCAGCCCCATCAGCGTGGCGTAGCCGCCGTAGCTGGCACCGGCGATGCAGACCCGCTTGCCGTCGGCCAAGCCTTGGGCGGCGGCCCAGCGCGCGCCGTCGGCGATGTCGTCCTGCATCTTCAAGCCCCATTGCTTCCAGCCGGCCTTGAAGTGCTTCCAGCCGTAGCCGCCGCTGCCGCGGAATTCCGGCTCCATCACCATGTAGCCGCGCGAGGCCAGGAACTGGGCGTCGGCGTTCCAGCCCCAGGCGTTGCCGCGCAAGAAGGGGCCGCCGTGCACCAGCATCACCAGCGGCAGGTTCTTGCGTGCCACGCCGCGCGGATAGGTGATCCAGGCGGGAATGCTCAGGCCGTCGCCGGCCGTGTAGCGCACCAGTTCCTGCTTGCCCATTTGCGCGGCGTCGATGCCGTCGTGGCTGGCGCCGATCTTGACCAGCTTGCCCGTTCCGGTGTTGAACACCAGGTGCACCAGCGGCTGCACGTCCGAGTGGCTGCTCACCAGCACCCACGGCGCCGCCGGCCGCCGCGGCGTTTGAATCACGTTGACCAGCCCGGGCAGGGCCAGGTCGACGCGCTCCTGCAGCGCCTTGCCCTTGGCGTCCAGCCACGCCACGCCCTCGACATCGGCGGTGTAGCGCACGCCGGTCAGTTTTCCCTGCTGAACGATGAGTTGCTCGCCGTGCGCCTGCTCCAGGTCGGCCAGGAAGTCGAAGTCCTCCATCGCCACCAGCGGCTCGGCCGCCAGTTGCCGCGTCGTGGTGTCGTAGCGGTAGAGCGCGCTCTTGTCGCCTTGCTTGCGGGCCGCGACGTACAGCGCGCCGTCCGGGCCGAAGCCGACCGGCGAGAAGCCGTCGCCGTGGTAGGGCTCGGACGCGGACAGTGTGCGCCATGCGGCGGCGTCGCCGTCGCCTTCGCGCAGATAGACCACGTGTTGCTTGCCGAGATCGTTGATCGCCAGGCGCGGCTCGCCTTGTTGGTCGAGCAGGAAATAGCTGGCCTGGGCGGGACCCGGCAGCGCGGTGGCGCGCCCGGTCAGCGTGTTCAGGCGCATCAGCACGATGTTGCTGATGTCCTTGTAGTTGGGGTTGTATTGCGGCCTGACGATGTAGACCTCGTCGCCATCCTGGCGGCCCGGCTGGCCCAGCAGGTAGTGGTTCCAGTCGAGCATGCCCGGCGCCAGATGGCTGCCGGTCTCGGCGGCGTCGCCCGAGATCCAGCTGGTCCTGGACAGCTGGCGAAACCCCTTGCCGTCGCGGTTGACCGCGAACAGGCCCGGCGGATGTTGCTCGTCGCTGTGGGTGACGCGCGTGTCGCTGCCGTTGAACACCAGCCGCTCGTTGTTGACCCATTCGAAGTAGCCGACGTCGGCGTCGCCGAACATCGCCACGACGGTGACGCCCAGATCGTCGAGCTTGACCACCGACAGCCGGTCGCGCTCGCCCGGCCTGGCGACCCGCGCCGCCAGATAGCGGCCGTCGGGCGATAGCTTGGGACTGGCGAAACGGCTGTTTTCAAAAAAGCTGGCGGCCGGCGGCGGCGCGGCCGCCATGACGCCGCAGGACCAGGCGCATGCGGCCAGCAGCAGCGATATCGCGCGCTGGCGCAACGCGATCATCGCTTGTCACCGATATTTTTATCCAGGAACTTCTCGACCCGGCCCCAGAAATCGATGCGGTTCTTCGGCAGCGCCCAGCCGTGGCCTTCCTCTTCGTACTCGATCCATTCGACGTTCGGGTTGCCCTGCTTGACGGCGTCGTAGAACTTGGTGCCGTGCGGCAGCGGCACGCGCCGGTCGGCGCCGCCGTAGGCCAGCAGCAGCGGCTGCTTGATCTCGGCCGCCCGCATCAGCGGCGAGGTGGTTTTCAACTGCTCCGCATCCTTGACCTGGTCGCCCACCAGCACCGGCATGCCGTACTGTTTCCAGCCGTCCGGCAGGTCCGAGGTGAAGTTCCAGTGGCCGTCGTACAGCAGGTTGATGTCGGTGACGCCGACCCAGTCGATGCCGCAGCGATACAGCTCGGGGTCCTTGATCAGCCCCATCAGCGTGGCGTAGCCGCCGTAGCTGGCGCCGGCGATGCAGACCCGCTTCGGATCGGCGTAGCCCTGCGCCGCCGCCCAGCGCGTGCCGTCGGCGATATCGTCCTGCATCTTCAAGCCCCATTGTTTCCAGCCGGCGCGGAAATGCCCGGCGCCGAAGCCGGTGCTGCCGCGGAATTCCGGCTCCAGCACCGCGTAGCCGCGCGACGCCAGGAACTGCACCTCGGCGTTCCAGCCCCAGCTCTTGCCGCGCACATACGGGCCGCCGTGCACCAGCACCACCATCGGCAGATTCTTGCCGCCGCCCTGCGGCACCGTCAGCCAGGCCGGGATGTCGAGCCCGTCGCGCGCCTTGTAGTGCACCAGCGTCTGGCGCGCCATCTGCTGCGCCTGGATCTTCGGATGGCTGCCGCCGACCACCGACAACAGCTTGGTCTCGCTGTTGTACAGCATGGTGCGCGCCGGGAAAATGTCGGAGTACGCAACCACCAGCACCCACGGCGATTCCGGCCGCGTCGGCGGCGTCAGCAGGTTGTTGGTGTTGGGCAGCATGGTGTCGATTTGCGCCTGCATCGCCTTCATGCCCGGGTCGATCCAGGCCGTGCCTTGCGCGTCGGTCAGGTGGCGGATGCCGAGCAGCTGGTGCTTGTTCATGATCAGCCGGCCGTTGAAGTCGTAGCCCTCCAGCGAGATCAGCGGCTTGTCCGACAGCGCGCCGGTGGCCAGGTCGTACAAGTACACCGCCGATTTATCCTTGCGCGCGTTGCTGATCACGTACAGCGTGCCGTCCGGGCCGAAGGCCAGCGGCGAGAAGGCGTCCTGGCTGCCGGTGTAGGTGTTGTACTTGGTCAGCGGGCGCCATTCCTGGTTGTTGGCCGGATCGCGGTAGTACAGCGTGTTGACGCCTTTTTCGACCGTCGTGGTCAGGCGCGGCTCGCCGTTGTTGTCCAGCAGCCAGCGCATGGTGTCGCCGGGACGCTTGAACGAGGTGTAGTTGCCGGTCAGGGTGTTCAGCCGTTGCAGGTCGATATAGTCCAGCTGGCCGCCCGAACGCTGCGCATACACCACGTAGACGAACTCGGAATTCTGGTCGCCGCGCTGGCCCAGCAGGTAGGTGTTCCACGGCAGCAGCTCGCGCTGGTTGATGCCGCCGGAGCCGCTCGTGATGAAGGGCTTGCCGCTGCGGCTGACCAGTTGGCGAAACTTGCCGCCGTCGCGGTTGATCGCGTACAGGCCGGGCGCGTAGCGCCTGTCGCCCTCGCCGACGCTGCGGTCGGTGGCGGTGAACACCAGCCGCTCGTCGTTGACCCACTCGAACTGGCCGATGTCGGCGTCGCTGAAGTTGCCCACCACCTTGACCTTGCTGTCCTCCAGCGTGACCACGGCGAGCCGGTCGCGCTGGTCCTTGGCGCCGACGCGCACCGCCAGGTACTTGCCGCTGGGCGAGAGCTGGGCGCCGCTGAACTCGGGATTTTCAAAGAAATCCCCGATCGGCGGCGGCGCGGCGGTCGCGGACAGGCCGAACAGGATGGTGAAGGCGAACAGGGCGGCGGTCTCGAAGCGCATGAGGGTTCTTGTGTAATTGTTCATGCTGCGACAATAACATCAGGTTATCAAATCCGCCACAAGGTAGTTTATTTTTCCGGCGCGCGGATGTAGTCGACCAGCGCCTGCGTTTGCCGGTCCGGCGGGCGCGTCAGCAGGCTGACGCCGACGATCGCCAGCAGCCCGGCCGGCACGCCGAAGATCCCGGCCGAGATCGGCGCGATGTGGAACCATTGTCCCGCCGCCGCGCCGCCCAGGATAGGATTGGTGTGCAGCATGTAGTAGACGCAGACCACGAAGCCGACCACCATGCCGGCGATCGCGCCCTGGTGGTTGGCGCGCTTCCAGAACACGCCCAGCACCAGCGCCGGGAACAGCGTCGAGCCGGCCAGCGAGAAGGCCGCGCCGACCAGCGACAGGATGTCGCCCGGCTTGGTCGAGGCGGCGTAGGCGGCGATGAAGGCCACCGCCAGCAGCAGCAGCTTGGAGATCGTCACCCGCTTCTGGGTCGAGGCGCCGCGGTCGACCAGCTTGTAGTAGACGTCGTGCGACAGCGCGTTGGAGATCGCCAGCAGCAGGCCGTCGGCGGTCGACAGCGCGGCGGCCAGCCCGCCCGCCGCCACCAGCCCGGAGATCACGTAGGGCAGGCCGGCGATCTCGGGCGTCGCCAGCACCAGCACGTCGGCGTCGATGGTGATCTCGGCCAGTTGCACGATGCCGTCGCGGTTGACGTCGGCGATGCTGAACAGCGGGTTGAGCTTGTCGACGTTGGTCCAGTACGAGACCCAGTTCGGCAGGTGCTGGTAGTCGATGCCGACCAGCGCGTTGTAGATGTCGTATTTGACCAGCACCGCCAGCGCCGGGATGGTCAGGTAAATCAGCAGGATGAAGAACAGCGTCCAGAACACCGACACCCGCGTCTCGTGCACCGACGGCGTGGTGTAGGAGCGCATCAATATATGCGGCAGCGCGGCGGTGCCCAGCATCAGGCAAAACACCAGCGCCAGGAAATTGTTGCGCTTGATGTCGGAAGTGGCCGGATCGCCGGGGTAGGGCGTGGCGTGCGGCGTGATCGGCTCGGCGCGGACCAGGTTCTGGTCGCGCGCGTCGGACCACAGCCGCAGCGCCTCGTCGGCCGACTTCGGATAGGCGATCAGCGCCCGCTCGACGCTGCGGATCTCCAGCAGCGAGGTGTTGCGCAGCTTGATGCTGTCGAGCTTGCGCTGGGCGTCGATCCGGCCCGCCTCCCACGAGGCCGGCAGCGTGTTGATGCGCGCCTGGTAGTCGGCGGCGCGTTGCCGGAAGATGGCGCGCACTTCGGCTTCCTTGGGATCGTTTTGCAGCACGTTTTCGCGCGCGCTCAGCTTCGGCAGCAGCTTGCCGTAGGCCACCTGCGGAATCGGGTTGTCGCTGTGCTTGGCCGACAGCCAGATGGCCGGGATCAGGAACGCCACCAGGATGATGATGTACTGCGCCACCTGGGTCCAGGTGATGGCGCGCATGCCGCCGAGGAAGGAGCACACCAGAATGCTGGCCAGGCCGAGGAAGATGCCTACCGAGAAGTCGACGCCGGTGAAGCGCGAGGCGATCAGCCCGACCGCGTAGATCTGCGCCACCACGTAGGTGAAGGAGACGATGATGGTGGCGATCACCGCCAGCACCCTGACCGCGCGGCCGCCGCGCCCGTCCGGATTGGCGGCGCCGCCGTAGCGCTCGGCGAGGAAGTCGGGGATGGTGTACTGGCTGAACTTGCGCAGATAGGGCGCGATCAGCAGCGCCACCAGGCAATAGCCGCCGGTCCAACCCATGATGTAGGCCAGGCCGTCGAAGCCGTGCAGGTACAGCCCGCCGGCCAGGCTGATGAAGCTGGCGGCCGAGATCCAGTCGGCGGCGGTGGCCATGCCGTTGAACATGGCCGGCACGCGGCGTCCGGCGACGTAGTATTCGAGCACGTTCGAGGTTCGGCTGAGCACGCCGATCGACGCGTACAGCACGATGGTGGCGAACATGAACAGGTAGCCGATCCACACCCGCGGCATGCCTTCCTGCTCCAGCGCGGCGAGCGAGATCAGGAAGCAGACGAAGCCGCCCGTGAACAGCAGGTAGTAGCTGCGCAGGCGCTGGAAAAAGGTGCGGGTGGTTTTCAAGCGCGCGGCTCCTGGGCGGCGGCGGCCTGGTCCAGCCGGCGCATGCGCCAGGCGTAGACCACGATGATGGCGAGATAGACCAGCGACGCGCCCTGCGCCGCCAGGTAGAACGACAGCGGCCAGCCGAACACGCTGAGCCCGGTCAGCTCGCGTGCGAAGAAGGCGGCGCAGAAGGTGGTCAGCAGCCACAGGATCAGCAGCAGCGAGGTCAGGCGCCGCGTCTTTTGCCAGTGCTGGGCGCGGGTGATCGGGCGGCTAACCATAATGCGGCGGGTCGTTGTCGTCTTCCGGCGGCGCCGGCGGCAGCGGGAAGGTCAGGCGGAACAGCGCGCCCGGCTGCTTGGGCTGGGTCGCGCGCGGATTGTTGAACAGGTCGATTTCGGCGCCGTGCTGCTGCGCGATCTCGCGCACGATCGCCAGCCCGAGTCCGCTGCCCTCGGCGCTGTTGCCCAATATACGGTAGAAGCGTTCGAACACCCGCTCGCGCTCTTGCGGCGGGATGCCGGGGCCGGTGTCCTCGACCTCCAGGCAGCCCTGCTCGCCGGCGCGCACCCGCACCGTCACGCTGCCGCCGGCCGGCGTGTAGCGCAGCGCGTTGTCGATCAGGTTGGACAGCAGCTCGCGCAGCATGGTCGGATTGCCGACGATCTGCACCGGCTCCGGCGGCGCTTCGAAGCCGAGGTCGATGCGGTGCACGAACGAGGCCTGCACCCAGTCCTGCACCGCGCTGCGCGCCAGTTCGGACAACTCCAGCGGCAACATCGCGCTGCCGGCCTGCGGCTGGTTCTCGGCGCGCGCCAGGGCCAGCAACTGGTTCACCAGCCGGGTCGCCGCCTCGGAACTCTTGGCCAGCTGCTCCAGCGAGCGGTGAATTTCGCCGCTGTCGGTCTGGCGCAGCGCCAGCTCGGACTGCATGCGCATGCCGGCCAGCGGGGTGCGCATCTGGTGCGCGGCGTCGGCGATGAAACGCTTCTGCATCTCGATCGACAGCGACAGCCGCGCCAGCATCTCGTTGAGCGAGCGCACCAGCGGCGAGATTTCCTCCGGCACCTGGTTGGAGGCGATCGGGCTGAGGTCGTCGGAACCGCGGGCGCGGATGCGCTCCTGCAATTGCGCCAGCGGCGACAGCCCGCGCGCCAGCGCGAACCAGACCAGGGCCAGCACGATCGGCAGGATGATGAACTGCGGCAGGATCACGCCCTTGATGATGGCGTTGGCCAACTGGGCGCGCTTCTCCAGCGTCTCGGCCACCTGCACCAGCGCCAGCTGCTGCGCGTCGCCGGGGTTGCGCTCGAGCCGCACATAAGAATAGGCGATGCGCACCGGCGTGCCGTGCATGGTGTCGTTGCGGAAGCGCACGCTGCCGGCGCGGAACTTGTCGTCGTCGTCGTCCAGCTGCGGCGGCGGCATGTCGCGGTCGCCGTCGATGTGCTCGCCGCGCGGGCCCTGGATCTGGAAGTAGACGTTGTCGATGTCGTCGGCGCGCAGGATGTCGCGCGCCGAGCCGGACAGGCTCTTGATGATCTTGCCGTCGACCGAGCGCACCTGCTGCGCCAGCACCGTGACGCTGTCCTCCAGCGCGTGGTCGAACGGCTGGTTGGCGATCGACTTGGCGACCAGGTAGGTGATCGCGATGCTCATCGGCCACAGCAGCAGCAGCGGCGCCAGCATCCAGTCGAGGATCTCGCCGAACAGCGAGTGCTGCACGCCCTCGTCGGCCTCGGCGGCCGGCGGCTGGTAGTCGAGCTCGGCGTCGGCCGGCTCTGGCTTGGCCGCCGGTTGCGGATTCACTTGTTGGCGTCCCCGGCCTCGGCGCTGGCGCGCGCGGCTTCCGAATATTTTTCCAGGCAATAGCCCAGCCCGCGCACGGTGGCGATGCGGATGCCGCCGATTTCGATCTTCTTGCGCAGCCGGTGCACATACACCTCGATGGCGTTGTTGCTGACTTCCTCGCCCCATTCGCACAGGTGGTCGACCAGCTGTTCCTTGGACACCAGGCGGCCGGTGCGCGCCAGCAGGATTTCCAGCAGGCCCAGCTCGCGCGCCGACAGGTCCAGCATCTGGTCGGCGATGTAGGCGCTGCGGCCGACCTGGTCGTAGGACAGCGGGCCGTGCTTGATGACGGTGGCGCCGCCGCCGGCGCCGCGCCGGGTCAGCGCGCGCACCCGCGCCTCCAGCTCGGACAGCGCGAACGGCTTGGCCATGTAGTCGTCGGCGCCGAGGTCGAGGCCGTTGACGCGCTGCTCGATCGAATCGGCCGCCGTCAGGATCAGCACCGGCAGCAGCGACGAGCGCGCGCGCAGCCGGCGCAGCACCTCCAGCCCGGACAGTTTGGGCAGGCCCAGGTCGAGGATCAGCAGGTCGAATTCCTGGGTCGACAGGGCGGTGTCGGCCTCCTGGCCGTTGCCGACGCAATCGATGGCGTAGCCCGATTGGCGCAGCGAGCGGGTCAGTCCGTCGGCGAGGACGCTGTCGTCCTCCGCAAGTAAGATACGCATATTAGTTAGTCATTCCGAAACACTCCGCCACGCCATCCGCACAAGTTTGTATTGTGTTTCATTTTCCGCAAGGAGGCGAGTTTTTGTGAGATTTCATAAATCGTGCTTGCATTAAGCACTGTTTTTTTATACAGTGCTACCTGTACGAAGAAATTCGCAACCCACCAACTGGTTGAAAGAACATTATGGACGATAAAAAAGCGGTTGTACCTGCATCTGAAAAAGCCAAGGCGCTGGCCGCCGCGCTGGCCCAGATCGAAAAACAATTCGGCAAAGGCTCCGTAATGCGCATGGACGCCAACGCGCCGATCGAAGACGTGCAGGTCGTGTCGACCGGCTCGCTGGGTCTGGACATCGCGCTGGGCGTCGGCGGCTTGCCGCGCGGCCGCGTGGTGGAGATCTACGGTCCGGAATCGTCGGGTAAAACCACGCTGACCTTGCAGACCATCGCGGAAATGCAAAAACTGGGCGGCACCTGCGCCTTCATCGACGCGGAACACGCGCTGGACGTCGGCTACGCGCAAAAACTGGGCGTCAACCTGCACGAGCTGTTGATCTCGCAGCCGGACACCGGCGAACAAGCGCTGGAAATCTGCGACGCGCTGGTGCGTTCCGGCTCGGTCGACATGGTCGTCATCGACTCGGTCGCCGCGCTGACGCCGCGCGCCGAGATCGAAGGCGACATGGGTGACTCGCTGCCGGGCCTGCAGGCGCGCCTGATGTCGCAAGCGCTGCGCAAGCTGACCGGTTCGATCAACCGCACCAACACGCTGGTCATCTTCATCAACCAGATCCGCATGAAGATCGGCGTCATGTTCGGTTCGCCGGAAACCACCACCGGCGGCAACGCGCTGAAGTTCTACGCCTCCGTGCGTCTGGACATCCGCCGCACCGGCTCGATCAAATCGGGCGACGAGGTGATCGGCAACGAAACCAAGGTCAAGGTCGTCAAGAACAAGATCGCGCCGCCGTTCAAGGAAGCGCACTTCGACATCCTGTACGGCGCCGGCACCTCGCGCGAAGGCGAGATCCTGGACCTGGGCGTGGAGGCGAAGATCGTCGAGAAGTCGGGCTCGTGGTACAGCTACAACGGCGAACGCGTCGGCCAGGGCAAGGACAACGCGCGCATCTTCCTGCAAGAGCGCCCGGCGTTGGCGTGGGAAATCGAAAACAAGGTGCGCGAGTCGCTGGGCGTGCGCATTCTGCCGCCGCTGGCCGCCGACAAGGCCGAGACCGTGGTCAAGCTGAAGTCGGTCGACAAGGCGGATAAGGCCGACAAAGGCGACAAGGCCGACGCCGCGTAAAGCCCGTCCACTTGATCGCAGACCACCGCGCTGTTCATGCAGCCGGTGGTTTTTTCATTTAGCAGAGGTTTTTTATGGCCAAACCGCAACTCAGCCTGAAAGGGCGCGCGCTGCGCTATCTGTCGATGCGCGAGCACAGCCGGTTGGAACTGGGCCGCAAGCTGTCGCGCTACGCGGAAGAGGGCGACGATGTCGAAGCCCTGCTCGACTTGCTGGAAAAAAACAACTGGCTGTCGCAGGAGCGTTTCTCCGATGCGCTGATCCACCGCCGCGCCGCGCGCTACGGCAACAGCCGCATCGTCGCCGAGCTGCAAAGCCACGGCGTCAACGGCGAAGCGCTGCAGGAACTCAAGTCCGGCCTGGCCGACAGCGAAACCGAGCGCTGCCTCGAAGTCTGGAACCGCAAATTCGGCGAAGTGGCGGCCGATCCCCAAGCGCGCAACAAACAGATGCGCTTTCTGCTGCAGCGCGGCTTTTCCCAGCGCGCGGTGCAGGTCGCGCTCAAGGGCGCGCCCGAGGACGAGTGATCCTGCGGCGCAGCAAATTGCTGCTTATTGGCATCAGGCACATCGCTTCTCCGGCCCGGGTGTGCTAAACTTTGACCGTTTTTGCAGCACCGCGGGTGCGGTGGTTGTCCGTAGAAGCTGCGGCAACGTGCGTTTTTAATAATAGAAATGCGCCAGGCTGCTAACTAACTAACCGCGGAAGCGGTATCGGTCTTATGTCCCTGTCAACTCCAGTTACCCGACGTGCGCTGCGGCACACGCGAGCGATTGCCGTCCAAGCGTACGCGCGCGATGACGGCCTGTGGGATCTGGACGCCCATATCACCGACATCAAACAAAACGACACCGTGCTGGCCTCCGGCCCGCGCGCCGGCGGCACCCCGCTGCACGACTTGCACCTGCGCCTGACCGTCGATCTGCAACTGACCATCGTCGATGCCGAAGCCGTATCCGATGCCGTGCCCTATCCCGGCCACTGCGACACCATCGCCCCCGATTACAAACAACAGCTCGTCGGCCTGAACCTGATGAAGAGTTTCCGCCACGAGCTCAAGCAACGCCTGGCCGGCACCGCCGGCTGCACCCACCTGACCGAACTGGCGCTGATTTTGCCGACGGCGGCGGTGCAGGCGTTCGCCAACGATGTCTGGTCGACCAACGACGCGGCCACCGAGACCCAAGGCGTGCCGCGCCAACAGCCGTTTCAACTCGACAAATGCCACGCCCTGCGCACCGACGGCGGAGCGGTGGCGCAGTTTTACCCGCGCTGGGTGGCCAAAGCAGCACCGGGTTAGCGCAGAGCAGCACCTGCTTACAGAGTACCAACCTCAGCTTCACACATTTCGCAGTATCAACCGATTTTTACACATCAGCATCAGAAGGGAAGCCAGCATGAAAATCCATGAGTATCAAGCCAAAGAAATCCTCCGGCAATACGGAGTGACGGTTCCGCGCGGTATCCCGTGCATGTCCGTCGACGAGGCGGTCAAGGCAGCGGAAACCCTGGGCGGCCCGGTATGGGTCGTCAAGGCGCAGATCCACGCAGGTGGCCGCGGCAAGGGCGGCGGCGTGAAAGTGGCGAAATCGATCGAACTGGTCAAGGAATACGCCGACCAGATCATGGGCATGCAGCTGATCACCCATCAGACCAGCGCCGAAGGCCAAAAAGTCAACCGTCTGCTGGTTGAAGAAGGCGCCGACATCAAGCAAGAGCTGTACGTGTCGATGGTCACTGACCGCGTCACCCAGAAAGTGGTGATGATGGCGTCGTCCGAAGGCGGCATGGACATCGAAGAAGTGGCCGAAAGCCATCCGGAAAAAATCCACCACGTGACGATCGACCCGAGCGTCGGCCTGACCGACGCCGATGCGGACTCGATCTCCGCCAAAATCGGCGTGCCGGCCGGCTCGATCGCCGACGCCCGCGTGCAGCTGCAAGGCCTGTACAAAGCGTACTGGGACACCGACTGCTCGCTGGCCGAGATCAACCCGCTGATCGTCACCGGCAGCGGCAAGGTCATCGCCCTGGACGCGAAATTCAACTTCGACCCGAACGCGCTGTTCCGTCATCCAGAAATCGTCGCCCTGCGCGATCTGGACGAAGAAGATCCAGCTGAAATCGAAGCGTCGAAATTCGACCTGGCCTACATCTCGCTGGACGGCAACATCGGTTGCCTGGTCAACGGCGCCGGCCTGGCCATGGCCACCATGGACACCATCAAACTGTTCGGCGGCGAGCCCGCCAACTTCCTGGACGTCGGCGGCGGCGCCACGGCTGAGAAAGTGACCGAAGCCTTCAAGATCATGTTGAAAAACCCAGGCCTGAAAGCCATCCTGGTCAACATCTTCGGCGGCATCATGCGTTGCGACGTGATCGCCGAAGGCGTCATCGCCGCGGTCAAAGCCGTCTCGCTGAACGTGCCGCTGGTGGTCCGCATGAAGGGCACCAACGAAGACCTGGGCAAGAAGATGCTGGCCGACTCCGGTCTGCCGATCATCGCTGCCGACACCATGGAAGATGCAGCGAAGAGCGTAGTCGCCGCCGCTGCCGGTCAAGCTTAATTAAGGAATCAACATGTCCATTCTGATCAATAAAGATACCAAAGTCGTTACCCAAGGGATCACCGGCAAGACCGGCCAGTTCCACACCCGCGGTTGCCGCGAATACGCGAACGGCAAAAACGCCTTCGTCGCAGGCGTGAACCCAAAGAAAGCCGGCGAAGACTTCGAAGGCATTCCAATTTTCGCCAGCGTCGCTGAAGCGAAAAAAGAAACCGGCGCCAACGTGTCGGTCATCTACGTGCCGCCGGCGGGCGCCGCCGCCGCGATCTGGGAAGCCGTCGAAGCCGAACTGGATCTGGCGATTTGCATCACCGAAGGCATTCCAGTCCGCGACATGATGGCCCTGAAGGACCGCATGGCCAAAGCCGGCTCGAAAACCCTGCTGCTGGGCCCTAACTGCCCAGGCCTGATCACCCCTGACGAAATCAAGATCGGCATCATGCCAGGCCACATCCACCGCAAGGGCCGCATCGGCGTGGTCTCGCGCTCGGGCACCCTGACCTATGAAGCGGTAGGTCAACTGACCGCGCTGGGCCTGGGCCAATCGTCGGCTGTCGGCATCGGCGGCGACCCTATCAACGGTCTGAAGCACATCGACGTCATGAAGATGTTCAACGACGATCCTGACACCGACGCGGTCATCATGATCGGCGAAATCGGCGGTCCAGACGAAGCCAACGCGGCTTATTGGATCAAAGACAACATGAAAAAACCGGTCGTCGGCTTCATCGCCGGTGTCACCGCTCCTCCGGGCAAGCGCATGGGCCACGCCGGCGCGCTGATCTCCGGCGGCGCCGACACCGCACAAGCCAAACTGGAAATCATGGAAGCTTGCGGCATCACCGTCACCAAAAACCCGTCCGAAATGGCGCGTTTGCTGAAAGCCATGCTGTAATAACAGCAGGCTTTAGTGTGAAATAATGATGGGGGGCTTCGGCTCCCCATTGTTTATTGGAGAACAGATTTTGGCGAAGATCATCATCTCGCGGGATGGACAAGTCGAGCAACAAATACAACTGAGCAAAGAGCGGATGACCCTCGGGCGTCACCCGCGCAACGACATCGTCCTGTCGCACCCAGCCGTCAGCGGCGAGCACGCGGTCATCGTCACCATCCTCGACGACTCTTTTCTAGAGGATTTGCACAGCACCAATGGCACCTTCGTCAACGGGCACCGCATCGGCAAGCACTTCCTGCAGCACCAGGACGCCATCAAGATGGCCAAGTTCCAGGTCGAGTTCGTGGCCGACGGCGTGCGCCCATCGGCGGCGGCGCAGCCGGTGCTGGCGGAAATCGAAGTATTAAACGGCAACAACGCCGGCAAGCACGTCGCGCTGACCAAGCCGCAGACCACGCTTGGCCGCGCCGGGGTGCAGGTGGTGGTGATCCATCGCCAAGCGGACCTCTACACGATCACCCATGTCGAAGGCGAACAGCCGCCGCTGCTGAACGGCGTTGCGCTGACCAAGCGGCCGGAGCGGCTCAACCACGGCGACCTGATCGACCTCAGCGGCACCCGGATGGCCTTCCGGATCGCATGACAAAATTTGTCAGCCGACGCTTTAGTGACAAAATGCGGCGGCCCGACTGACAAAAAACGGCAGTTTTTGCGGCATTTCGCTGAATTTTTAAGCAAAAACAGGCTGGCACGCGGATTGCTCTATGGTAATAGTCCTACCCAATTCGTGTTCAACCCCAAGGAGTCGCAAAATGAAATCCATGAAAATGATGAAGAAACAAGCACAAGCCGGCTTCACCCTGATCGAGCTGATGATCGTGGTCGCCATTATCGGTATCCTGGCCGCCGTCGCCATCCCTGCGTACAGCGATTACACCATCAAGGCCAAGATGGCCAACGTTCTGACATCGGTAGACGGCCTGAAAACCGCCATCGTTGTCTGCGCGCAAGAAGCCGGCGGCGATCCAGCGCTATGCATTCCTGGCACCAATGGCGTTCCTTCCTTTGTTCCTACCAAGGAAGTTTCTGCTGCGACGGTCGCTACCACCGGCGAGATCACGGCTACTCTGGCCGCTGGTATCGGTACTGGCGTCAGTGGCAATGTCCTCTTCACCCCAGTCTTTGGTACGCCAGCAGCACCGGTAGCCGCTGTGAAATGGACCGTCACCCCAGGCTCGGGTGTTACCAATGACGCTGCGAAGACTGCTTTGACCAAAAATAACGTAGCAGCAGTAACTCCTTAACCTGACTGTCTCCAACGCCCAAACGGCGGAAAAAACCAAGCGCAAGCTTGGTTTTTTTTCGTCCATCGCTAGGCGTTCACACGATCTTCTGGCGGTCGGCGATCAACGCCTCGTAGGTCAAGTTTTGCAGCATTGTGTAATGCACCGGATCCAGGTCGATGAACTGCACGCCGTAGGTGAACACCTCCGGCTTGTCACCGGTGGCCGGTTTGACGATGTTGATATTACGGATGGTCGCGTTCGGATTCACGCGCACCTGGCGATTGCCGGGCTGGGCGATCAAATAGAACGACAAGCCGACTTGGGCGTCATCCTCCGACAGCTTCTTGGCCGACTCGATCAACGCGCCGGAGACGCTTAAGTTCACCAAAAACACCGAAGTCGCCCCGACCGGCGTCGTTATCTGCGCCGGAATATCGACCTTGACCCGCATCGCCGCGCGCAGGCTGGTGCCCTGGATGGACACTGGGAACGACAAGTGAGCGTAAAACAGCGGACGCGGAAACACCCGCTGCACCATGCACGAGAACGAGCAAACGTTCACGCCGGAAAACACGCGGATGGTCAGCTTATCGCCATCGTTGACGGAGATGGGCGCGCCGTTTTCGAACGGCACCTTGACGATCATGTACTCGTCCTTGACCCAGCCGATCAACGTGGAGAAGTGCTGCACCGGCTTAATCGTCCGATGCGTGATGAACTGGATCCTGCCACCGACCTGCAGGTTCATCTGCTCGAACTCATACTCCTGCGTCTTGGCTTCGATCGGTGGATTGCCGCTCATTCAAATTCTTTCTCGTATGCGCCGGACGTAAACTTACCGTCAAAAAAATTGTTTCCGCGACATCAATTATATATGCGCCACCGAAAGGTAACAATCAGGCAATAAGAGTAGCTTTGAAATCCTTGGTTTTGCCAAGACTAACTAACCACGCTCCAATCCCCCGACTTGCCGCCGTGCTTTTCCATCACGCGTATATCGGTCATGACCATGCCCCGGTCGACGGCCTTGCACATGTCGTACACAGTCAACAAGCCCACCTGCACCGCAGTGAGCGCTTCCATTTCCACGCCGGTTTTGCCGTAGGTTTCGACCTGCGCCTTGCAGTGAACGGAGGAATGCTGGACATCTGTCTCGAAATCCACCGTCACCCGCGTCAGCGCCAGCGGGTGGCATAGCGGCACCAAGTCGCTGGTGCGCTTGGACGCCATGATGGCGGCGATGCGCGCGATGCCCAGCACGTCGCCCTTCTTGGCCGTGCCGCCGGTGATGATCGCCAGCGTCTCCGGCTTCATGCGGATGGTGCCGCTGGCCAGCGCGATGCGGTGCGTTTCGGCCTTGGCGCCGACGTCGACCATGTGCGCCTGGCCACCGGCGTCGAAGTGGGTCAGGTGCTCGGCGGGCGCTGCGGATTTTTCTGTGGTCATGGTATTCGGAAGTAGGGCGAAAAATGAGACATAATGAGCGCTGTCTGTCAGCGCCCGAGTTGCGGGTATCATATCATCGTGAATGCAAACCGTTACCCAGTCATAAGCCCAACCCGCCGCTCGCTGCGCATGCGCGCCGTCGCGGTCGCATTGATGATCGCCATGCCGGTCGCGATGGCGCAGAGCGCGCTCGGCCCGGCCAAGATTCCCAACCTGCCGGCCCTCGGCGACACTGAACGCCAGGACCTATCGCCGCTGATGGAGCGCAAGATCGGCGAGGAGATCATGCGCGATATCCGCCGCGACCGCGATTTCCTCGACGACGGCCCGATCCTCGAATACCTGAACACCTTCGGCAACACGCTGGTGACCGCCCGTCCCGACGCGCGCGGCGAGGCCAATTTCGATTATTACTTCTTCGCCGTGCGCGATCCGCAGCTGAACGCGTTCGCGCTGCCGGGCGGCTTCATCGCGGTGCACTCGGCGCTGTTGCTGGCGGCGCAGACCGAGTCCGAGCTGGCCTCGGTGCTGGGCCACGAGATCGGCCACGTGGCGCAGCGCCACATCGCCCGCTCGATCGGCCAGCAGAAGCAGGACGCGCTGATCCCGCTGGCGGCAATGATCCTCGCCGCGCTGGCCTCCCGCGCCGGCGGCGACGCGGCCATGGGCGTGTTCCTCGGCGGCCAGGGCCTGGCGATCCAGCGTCAGCTGAACTTCGGCCGCGACGCCGAGCGCGAAGCCGACCGCATCGGCTTCCAGATCATGGGCGAGGCCGGTTTCGACACCTCGGGCATGGTGGCCTTCTTCCAGCAAATGCAGTCGGCGAGCCGCAATTACAGCGATCTCGTGCCGGCCTGGTTGCTGACCCACCCGTTGCCCAGCGAGCGTATCGCCGATATCCAGGCGCGGGTCCGCGCGCAGCCCTACAAGCAGCGTCAGGACAGTCTGGACTTTTACCTGGTGCGTTCGCGCGCCCGCGTGCTGCAAGACCCGACCTCGACCGGCTACATCGAGGCCAAGACCTTCTTCCAGAATCAGATCCTGCAGGACAGCTGGCAGCAGAAGACCGCCGGGCAATACGGCATGGCCTTCCTGAGCATGAAGCAGGGCGACACCGCCAGCGCGCAAACCTGGCTGGACGCGGCGCGCGCCACCGTCGACCGGCCGCTGGCGAGCGGCGTGTTCGGCGCCGCGCCGCGCACCAAGGCGGAGACGATCTTCGCCGCGACGTCTATCGAGATCAAGCTGGCGCAGCCGGACAACAAGGCGATGCTGGCGAAGGCGGTCGAAGAAGCCGACGCCGCGCATCTGAAGTTTCCGCTGTCGCGCGGCCTGGCGCATCAGTACGCCGAGGCGCTGATCGCCGACGGCAAGCTGGAGCAAGCCGCGGCGTATCTGCGCGACCAGGTTCAGCTGTACCGCGAGGATCCGAACGCCTACGATTTGCTGGCGCAGGCGTATTCCAAGCAGGGCAAGCTGGCCTTGCAGCATATCGCCTTGGCCGAGTCGTATGTGTTG
>Ga0247815_10001029_pt1 | contig 21539 bp, 24 predicted proteins | sample UWRJL194509B1_FD_181014 | JGI IMG/M metagenome (GOLD analysis project Ga0247815, IMG submission 181014) | Plant litter microbial communities from Arlington Agricultural Research Station in Wisconsin, United States - UWRJ-L194-509B-1 | ecosystem: Environmental > Terrestrial > Plant litter >...
GGTAGCGCGCTTTAACAACGAAGTTATTGGACAGGGTAACGTAGACAGTTTTAAGGAATTGATGGATGAGAACTTTATCAATCAATCTGCACCTGTGGGAATGGACAACGGAAGTGATGGTATGATATACTTTTTTAATGAACTTTTACGTCCGGCAATGCCAGACTTGAAAGTCACTATTTATCAGCAGGTGGCAGAGGGGGATCTGGTAACGACCAGGAAGACCCTGAGCGGTACCCATACTGGTAACCTTATGGGTATAGCTGCCACAGGTAAAGAGATTAGCATTGATGTGATTGACATCGTGAGAATTAAAAATGGTAGATATTTTGAACACTGGGGCATTAATACACTGCCTGTAATACTTGCAGAGTTACAAAAAACAGATAAATAGATTTTACATCATCATTGTTGAATGAGCTTAGTCCCGATCGTTGATACTGCAATGGTTGGGACTTTCGACTATTGATGGTTACAAAGAATCTATTTTATTCACAATTAGATGGATGTTTTTGGTTAAACAGTAAGTAATTTCACATTTAATTTGCAACCCATTCAAATTTAATTACTTTTGCCAACCCCGGGGGATTAGCTCATTTGGCTAGAGCGCTTGCCTGGCAGGCACTCGGAGATCCGTCTCAGATAGCATTTAAAGCTTGATTTTAACTCTCCGCTTTTCTTTTCACAGGAATATCACAGGTCATCTAACCTTGTTTATATTATTTGTTAATTATTGCAATGTAAGAATTGTATTCCATTAGAGGATGCCATCTTCAGCAAAGCTGTAGAAGCTGTCCCTGCTTACAATCAGATGGTCGAGTATTTTTAAATCCAGTAACTCCGCACCTGCTTTCAATTTCTGGGTAACCGCAATGTCTTCCCTGCTTGGATCAAGTTCTCCACTCGGGTGATTGTGGCAAAGGATGATTCCAGTTGCACAACTCTTCAAAGCTGTTACAAAGATCACTTTAGGATCAACAACAGTTACGCTTAATCCTCCCTGTGATATATCAACAACTCCAAGAACTCGATTTCTCCTGTTCAGCAGAAGTATTTTAAACTCTTCTAACAACTCGATCCTGTTCATGTTCCATTGCTGTATCAATATCTTATAAGCTTCGTTAGAACTACTAATTTGAGGTCTTTCACTCACTTTGTAATCTGGCTTGTAGCTGATTTCTACTTCTGCTACTTTAAAGGATTTTAGTGTCATAGTTATATTAATTATATAACCCAACCAAGCTTTCAGACTCAACTAAGTAAAGAAGCAACGGAATAAATAGATAGTGCGTAAAGGCCACAGGAGCGTTTATGCCGGAATTTCTTGAAACGTGTTGAGGTGACAAGCTTACCTTTGTGGAGTAATTAATACTACTAACCAGTCTATATCCACATTTAATGATTGTTTCCTTTATTAACGCGATGGTACAAAATTATGCATATTGAAAGTGGTCGTCAGCAGCAGTCTGACTTCTCTATTTATAAGGTAAGCCTGTTGTATAGCATCTTCCACTTCAGTACCTTATAAACAAAGTATTGATAAATATAGACTGGACAAGCTTAAAACCGCACAGTCATTTATATGAGATTATCTTGTTATTTCTATTTCCAATGGGAAGTGTAAGCCCACAGAATTTTGACTACTATCTATTTGCTTACCAAATATGCCACCACTTCCTTTGCTTCTTTAATCCCTTTACGGCTTCCTCCCCATTAGCATTTAATTCTGCCTCTTGAGCTTGGTTTATCTTTAACCAATAGTCATGTGTATATTCTATTCTATCTTCATCAGTTATTGTAATTTCTTCCGAGCTGACTAAATCAAGATAGTCTTCTTCTTCCACATCATAAGCAATCCAAGAATTTGTTTTACAGAGTCGGCGTACCTCACTTAAAGGTGCTGATCCACCCTTAACTATTAATTGAAAAATGTAAGGAAGTTCCTGTTTCGTTTTTAATATTAAAATAGACACATGGGCAAGATCGTTTCGATAAGTACCTTCTAAGAACATACCGTCCTCAAAGGTGTCATCAGTCCACTTGCAATGTTTAATGGAGTACACTCTATGGATCTTTGCTCTAAGATGCATCGCGTCAACGAAGCAATTAAAATCAGGCTCATATTTATCTACAGAAGCAGGAAGAAGAAAGAATTCTTTTAACATTACTAAGTCTAATTGTTATTACTATTGTAAGGCAATGAATATGTTGGAAGTCAATTATAATTCCTTTTCATGGTCGAGGGGATACGGGCACTTATCTGGTATAACGACATAGCTACCTGAGATACGTTTGTGCAAACGTATTCAATAGACATACCTTTCTTAATAACCAGGTAAAATAGGTTTGTTTTAAATTGGATTCTCAACGATGAACTTATCAATGTATAGGCCAAGCTCATCTACCATCGTTTGCGGCCATTGGATCTCTGGACCTCCCGACTGGTACCATCCTTGATCACCTTTTCTTAAGTACAGATAGAAGTCTAAATCACTAACCTCGTTTCTGAAGAGATAGGTGATATTATCGGAAGACATTACTCTTCCCCTCACTAAACCCCCATTAGGCAAAGTTGCTTGCGCTTGTGTTATGTATCTATTCGTTTCCATAAGTTAATTTTAGGAGTTTAAATTTAAGAAGTATAAATGCCTGTCAATCGGAAAACCTGTAATGTGAAAAGTTGAGCACACCGTTGTATATGCTGATTAGATCAGGATATACCCATATGGAAGCACTGATGGACTATAGACTGTTAAATCAAATTAGACTTCGACCAGTTCTGACAGTTTTGCTGCGATATCCATCATTGATTCTTCTTGTGTGCTAAGACCGCTTCGAGAGCCAAGTAACGGACTGACTTCGCGAAGTTCTTCAAATGTAGTGTTGTGCATGATGGGTACAAGTAAATTTCGTGCTAAGAGTGCTGAAAGTTCTTTGTCAGCAATGCCTTCTCCTTTCACACGCTTTAGAAAGGCAGGAGTTACCAATACAATTCCAACTTTTGACTTAATAAGTCCTTTGTCGATTTCACGAAGTAAGGGTGAACCTAAAGCTACATCTTTTTCGCTGAACCAAACAGTAACTCCACACGACTCAAGAACATCATGTAGTTCCTTTGCAGCTCCTTTTCGATCGTCCCACGCATGGCATAGAAAAACGTCACGCAGGTCTGGCACAGTTGCTCGATTCTCTACGTTTTCCCGAACAGGTGTAAGTGTCCTAATTTCATCAGGCGTGTAGAGAATAGTAGATCCACTTCCAGACCAACGCGCCTTGCTGGTTCTAGACTGTCCGCTTCTAGCGCTAGAGCTGGTGTAGGGACTAGGGTATGAAGTAGCTGGGGGTGTATAAGAAGGATAGGAATCATAACTACGATATCTACTGCGACTACTACATGCGGGGCATGCAGCTGCCCCACTCGCTGTGCGATGACCATATCTCGGTGCTGTACATCTTGACATAATTTTGAGTTTAAGAGGTTAACCTTACATGGATCTTCTACAAGCACTTTTATCTTGCGAAGAAGTAAATCTAGTGATCTTATGTTTAAAGACTGATCCTAATATCCGGATAATATTTAATTAATTATTACGGGAACCCGTAAACAATGGAAAGATCTGCTCAAAGCCTTCGAATAGAGCGGCAGGTCTGTGCTAAATGTTATCTAACCTACCTATACTTTTTTTCATCTACAGGGTTTCTTACCCCCTATTTATAAACCGTAGGAATCCATCGTTTGAGCCTCCATAGCCGAATATAGGTAATTGAAGGAGGGCAGGTGACTGTATCGAAAGACTGTTGCTCCACTACTGATATATAAGGTACTTCTTGCGGCTACTATTGTCACTAGCTACCTTATAAACAATGTAAACGAATAGTATTAGATAATGGAAAGGGTAGAATTGCGAAAATATGCGCCAGACTACGCAAGTGCAAAGCCTATTATTATGGGCCAGAATAGTGTAATGGATATTGAGTTCAGAAGCGCAGTTCGCACTCTATTGTTCACAAGTTTATAAAGGTACCGGTTATTGATACAATTGATCTTATAAATGCACTAGTTAAGAAAAGCATCAGCACCAAATCATTTAACCTGTTCGCCTCTCAGCATACTGTTTTTCTCATTCATTCTCCCAACTTCAGCACCCAAGAAATTATATGATACCGGGACAGTCATTGCCTGTAGTGAATTTAAAGTTATAGAATGCTGGCTTCTTACGCGACGATTTAGATCTTCTGTGGCTATCACATAAAACTCCCAGTGATCCAGATTGAGTGGATTGCAGGTTTCCTTAATATTATGATGAAGTAGGCAGAAAACATAAACATCAGCACTAAGGATGGCAACTTTGAGACGTTTGTTAGTTTCCTCATCCCAGCTAAAGGCAGCCTTGATACCAAATGCGATCTTAGAAAGTGACTTTTGTATCCATGACTGCACATAGGCAGAAGACTTTACTTCTATTTTAATTCCCTCTCGCGTAATTAAGTCTGTAAGCACCCCATTCGTTTCTAACTTGCCCCAAATCCACATTGGTAGCGGAGGCAACAATGAACTCAGCAAACCTCCCTCTCGTCGCGTTGCTCAAAAGATCAGAGGAATTCCATTGCCAGAACTTCAGTAACGTGTAGTTTAAATTCTGTCCATTTTCTGTGAGGCACTCGCTTCCTGTCTTCAACATTTGTTACTAGTTGTTCTTATCTCTATTCGTAATCGCAGCCACCTTGTCGGTAGGTAATGCATCATAAAGCGAATCAACCTGCTTAGGTAGTGTTATCATATACTCTACAACTATATTGGTCAGCTTGAATAAGCTTCCAACCGTATTGTGATCATCAGTATCAATTTGCCCAGGATGAACAGCGTCATTACCTGTTACACGAACGATGTCCAGTGACCTTTGAACAATCTCAGGCAATCCTTTACTCACGAGGTTCTTGATGTCGTTATTTATATTAGCTCCAGACTCTCCTAACTCTTTACATAACATTTGTATAGCCAAACGTAAAAGTGCAGCTGCCCCTCTCGGTGACTTCTGATAAATTGAACAAGCCTCAAGGTAGATAATTTTCACACTATCGGGCATTCCATCATTTGGACTTGGGGCATTTCCGTTGTCAGGATAAACCATCATATCAAATATCCAAACAGAGTGATTGTCACAATGAACACAATGTGCAACTCGTATAGGATCTTGATGCTTACTCATATTGTTGCGTTTATCCCAATCAGTACTCCACCAGGTTTGCTGTGAGATAGCACTGCAAGAGGGGCATGTAAATGATAAAGCAAACGCCTCTGGTTGTATAAAACTCATAAAGTATATAAATATAGAATCAAATATAGCAAAAAGCCGTTGCTGACTGAAATTGCGATTGGAGCTGTAGGTCTTTGAAGAAAGAGTGCTCTCAATATAGCCTTTAACAATTATAGTGACCAAGCAAGGGTATGAACAATTTTACTTCAGGTGGGGTAAAGAAAAATAATCAAATATAAAATGTGCCTGCGGTTACAGAAGTTGTATTAGCAGTACTGGCATAGTGCCGTTGTTTGTTTATAAGGTATAAGCACTAAAATTTTATTACCCAATGTTACCTTATAAAAAGTGATACATATAAGCTACTTCAACCAATGAAGCCAGGGCGAATAGCCTTAGCTGAATCTTGTAATATTGTAGTGAAATAGCTAAAACGTTCCAAGTGAATGATGGCTACCCGATCTTGAAGACATACCGAGCAGTAGCCCGATTTAACACGTATGAATGCTCTTTGGAGGAATGTAATGCTAATGTTTTGTTTCCACAATAAGTTTAGTGCAACTTAAAGCTTAAGCATCTTCCCGCAATCAGCTTACATTGAGTGAATTGTGAATTTTTATAGTCTAATTATGATTATTTAATTCAACGATTCAGTATAAAATTGGTCATAAATGTATGCGTGTTTTCCACCAGTGTTGATAACAACAAGAATTATTCTTAATTCGACATTATATATTTGTAGATGTAGAAGAGGGTTAGTACTCGATATACTAACCCTCATTAAAATTCTACAATAAAGCGAATGAAAGTAACACTTAACGTTAGAATTGGTACTGATGTACCCGAATTGTTTGTCAAAGCTATGATAAACGCAAGTAGTATTATACTGTGTAGACAGTTTATTTATCAACAATCTGTGCAAAACGCTATGGAAGCAGTCTGGATGTGGATAAACCTGCATTTATTACCGACACCTTACATAATGTAAGCAGGTAGTGCTGTAACTAGAGAAGGGAACCTTAACTGGTTCCCTTGTTATATGGTTTATATCCATACTTCTCAATAGCACGTAACAAGTAAGGAGTACATAATGCCCGGCAGGTTCCATTTCCACAGTTTTGTAGTGGGATAGGGAAATCTTCATAGCTAACATCTAGTTCTAAGTAGGTGTTCTCAATATGGGCACAGTTACCACAACCTTGATGACCAATTACTATTAGAAGTTTTTTAGGTGACATTGAGTTAATTCTTCCTTGAAGTACCTTCTGTTGCGTATGTTGATATATATTGCGTTTATGCTGCCCAAATGCATCATCACTAAGTGGGTTAGTCATACTTCTATTTTAAGCTTCTTTCAAGTAGGGACACTATAATCTTCTCCTGCATATCTACCTTCTTGCTATCTTCCTTTATAGCCTTTGCAAGGTTAATAGCTAACATAGTATCCTGCACTTTGATTAGTTGCCCAAAGAAGAAGTTAACCTGATCTAGACTCTTCTTATACATAAAGAAGTATGCGCCACCAATAAATTCTAGAAGTATACCAGATATGCCTGCAAGATAGGTTATCTCAATTGTTTTAGCTCCCGTGTAATTAAGAGTTATACCTGTAAGAATAAAGCACAGACCTACAACAATCGCTGCGATACTAAATCTAAAACTTGTTGTTGCAAAATATAGATATACATTGTGCTAATGGTTTTTATAACATTTGAAAGTATTCCGAGTGGTCTAAGCCATATAGTTTGAGTCTTATTGGTTTACAAAAGGTATGAAGCTAGAAGATTGGCTATATTTTACCCTATGAACGAGATGGATAACTAGTATTAATCATCACCAAGCTAATGGATATACCGGAGATTCTTGCGTCGGTATATCTAGGTAATGTGTTATTACAAATATCGTTAAAATTTTGACGTGACAACCCTAGCGTATAATATGATTATTCATAAACTTTTATGTAGAAATGGCCATGACAATGTGATTTCCACTTAATCATTGGCCATTAAAACAGATTTAGAAGGTTACCCCTTACCGTTAATATCATCAGAACTTTCCCCTTTTTCTATTCTGTCTGTCGGAAATTGAGGAATATTAGGCAGGGTTAGTTCAATTCTATCAATTGGAAATTGAGGAATAGTTGGTTCTGATGATGGTGAATCATTTTCTTCTGGAAAACTCATATTCGTATATAGTTAAGTGTTAAGATCAGGAAGTTGACACTGGTTAATAATAGTGAAATTATTAAATATGTTCTAGCAAAGTATAGGTCTCTACTTCTCTTATCGTTAAAAATAATATGGCTGTCTGTAAACTCTGCTATTTTCAAAAGAATTACTTCTTTAAAATCGATAGCTTTATCATTGGTGACATTACTGTTATATTCTTTGATTGCTGTTTCATAAGCTATTATATCTTTTATTAAAGCAAAGTTTTTATAAGCAAAGCCCTTAAACAGGTTGTTAGAAGATCTCATTATATAGAATGCACTAATGAAAAGAGCTATAAACAGCGAAGCTAAAACTGCATGTTTAAATTTAAGGCTAGATAGGCTATAGATGATGTTTTCTGTCTTTAGCATGTATGAATTTGCAGCAACAATAATGGTCAATATTGTAATCGGCAGACTAATAGCGGTATCTAGATCTTTCCTCCTGTTTAATTCTCGATCGTACAAACTCTTGTAGAATGAATAACTGTCCATATTTCTTCTTAACTCAATAATTTGAATGTTAGATTACCTAGAATAGTAGAAGTGTAACACCCTTGACCGAGGCAAAGTGTTAATATTATTTCCATACCATTCAGATATACTTTTAATGATTCCTAAATACCTTCTGGAATTGCTAAATTTTCAATTACCTCTTCTTTATTGCAATTTTTAAGAAAGAAATAAAAAGTTGAATCAATCACTTTAACCAAATTGGTACTTATATCGTAGTCAAATATTGGTGGTGATATACTTTTCTTGAGCTGGCTAGAAACTAAATTGCTCAGAAAATATCCCATATCTGAAGGTCTTACGCTATCGGATCTGTGATGAATATCTTTGATTTTTTCTTGAATACTTTTACGCTTCAAGCCTTGAGTTATATTTTCTAGTGATTCACCAAGCAGGACTTTCGTGAAATAATAAGGAATATAGAGAGGAACTTCGTCTGAACTTTTTGCCTTTTGTTCTATAAAGCTCTCTAAGCATCTAATGTGTCTGCTTGAATAATCCTCCAATTTTTTTTTAATGGCAACATCAACGTCTGCCTGAGTAATTTCAACCAACTTATCTTGCGTACTATTTACACCAGCTGACAAACAGGATTCCTTACAAATTTCTTGAAAAACCCCTACGCTATCAAAACAACTATCAATCATATAATCCACAATGTTGTCGAAGCTGGTATTTAACAAAGGTAATCCCTCAGCAACAATTTTCTTAAGATCTTCTTTTTCCCATGGCTCTACCGGAACTTCTATTACTCTATCAACAAGATCTCCATTAAATTGTGAAAGTCTATTTTTCTCGCGCCATATTCCTAGAATAATAAAAAGGATATTATAATCTTCAAATATCCTTAAATCAATAGCTAATTGTTTTTGAACCTCTATATCCAAATAATGAAAATTTTCTAATATAATTCTTTTGTTAAACTTGATGCTTTTAAGAAGCTCAGAAACATCCTGCGCTAAAGCTAAATTGTAATCAATAATTTTATAATTCTTTGATATTCCTTTTTCTCCTGATGTAGTGGCTTCTGTTTCTGCATCGGCACCGCCAAAGAATGGAATTCTTATTGAAGCTTTCAATCCAACTTTAATTTCACCACCAATGTTACTTGTTATTTCCATTGATTCTATAACCTCAATATTCAACTGTCTAACAATGGAGTTGAATATATCTAAAGTAGTAGTTGTAGGTGAGCAATTGACTTTTATGTAATCTTTTTCAGTGAGATGCTTGTTGGTTAAAGAGGTTTTCCCTTGCTTAGAAGCACCATACACAATTATGTGTTTATTCTTTTTCAATCCTTCAACAAATAGTTTGTCAACTTGAGGCCTTTCAATATAAGTGTCTACTAGTTCATTAGAAACGCCATAAACTTGGTTTGTTTGTCTCATGATTATTATCAATTATTGTATTAAAAATAAAAAAGTTTTATAATCTCCAAGTATGAGCCATGTGGAGATTGTTCTTATGTCAGATGCTTTAGTTTGATAACTAGCTTTAAATTTCAGTGACATAAATAGGTTGAATTACTTTGTGTACCATTTTACCAATTTGTATCGCAAGCTAATATATAGTATTATTGTTAGATGATAAGCTTATGATAATAGAATAAAACTAAAATTCTGCTCACGCCTGCGAATTGAGGAGAAAATGGACGCAGAGAGAATACCGTAGGTATGACTGCGTGCTATGTCGAAGACACAAGGCGTAGCCGTAGTTTTCCCGATGCGTAGGTGAGCACATTATAAGAGATAGCTGATTCATTTAAAGTGATTGAGTGCAACGAATATCAATTTAAATGAGAGGCAAGATATCATGGAGCGATGAACTTTGCGGAAGGCAATAAGCATGACAGATTTTGGGTGGGGTGTGAAGCCAGGATAACCTTATCCTAGCTGAACGAGATGGAAATCTGGCGTGGTTAATGCACCCGCTTAGGAATGCGGAATACCTTATTTCCTTGGTGTGACAACGTCCAGAACCCACAGGCTTAATGAGAGTACGAATACTCGAACTGACTTTTATTAGGAGGCAGGAACCAAGTTTACCTTTTAAACAAATGACTAAAATTAGCCTTCGGCTCACTTAAGCCGCTTTTGAGAGAGGGCTAAGATTAGGAATGTATTTAATGTCTTAATCAAATGGGGTAGTCACTAGGTCAATTTCATTTCTAAAGTAGCTCCATATTATCTGGTTAGGGATATTATTTGGATTGAAGTTCTTAAGTATTTTGTATTCCCTTACCAGAAATAAAAAATTAGGTTTACCATATCCAGTTACTAATGAATTATACATTATGGCATATAACTCATTCTGTGAAAGCTGAGCCCTTATTAAACCAGCATAGAAAGACCTCTTATCATCTGTTATCAATTTAGAAAGGTGTACATATTTAAAAATATGGTAGAGCTGTCGGAAATAGTGATTTAGCGTGTTTTCATATTCTCTGTACATTACTCTGTACTCATTTTCGAGTGTGAATTGTATGTCTTCGTATCTTACATAGGGAATTCTATTCGGTGTCACGTATCCATAGTCACCTTCTTGAACAGGTAGATAACCGTCAGATAAGTGATCCAATTCTTGTTTTAGGATGATAAATACATCCTTTCCAACTGATGTTCTATTACCTCGTTCCCATCTAGACGTATAGGAAATATCTTTCACTGTACTAGAATGGAGCTGCATTAGCTGGAAGAATGTATTCTCAAATCCCTGTGTCTTAAACGTAGTTGACTGATCGATGTAGACCTCCCTAGTATCTTCAAGCTCCTTAAGCTGTAAATTGAAGGCATCTTGGTTAATTTTAATGTCTTTTCTTTGTTCTTTCAGCGCAAGATAAAATAATATTACACTTGCTAATGACCAAGTTGCCCCTACTGTTCCAGATAAGAATGACCCGAAGTTACCTAATAGTGAAGTATCAGCTTGCATATCAGTTACAAAGCTTTTTTGTTCCCACGCAAATATTACTAACCCGAAAACAGCAGCAACTGCACCCCCAATAAGCAAGCCAATGGCAATCGTTTCTATTTTTTTACTTGACAAAGGTAATCTTGATGTCTGTGGCTCATTACTTATCTCCATATAAATTATCTGTTTTCATCTAAGTTAATTAAAATACCGCATTTATGCGGCTCTAAGGTGATCTTAAAAGTCCCTCATTCGTGAATGAGGAGGTGTTGGGAGTGGGGTATAGTTATGTATCAGGATAGCCAACGTAAATTACAGATGGCACCCTGTCAAAGACTTCGATGACTACAGAACAAATCCACATTGATTGGTTGATTGAAAGACCTCTATAGGTTTCCATTAAGTAGTCGCCTCCACCGATTGAACCAGTAAGATCAGTCAAGAGTGTTATTCTGTCACCACCTTCAAAGGGTTGATCACTTAATATTAAATGGCATTCATTTTTACCATCAGCTACTTTATCGAGCATAGTATCTGCTCCTTTTACCATTTCTAAATCATCCACTGAACCAGTATAGCTTGGCAAATCAATATACCATCTGTTTGAAGCCGTTTTGTAGAATTTAAAAGTTTGTTTCATAATTTACAATGTAAGTTAAACAGGAACCAATTGTGGCTCCTGTCTTGACAGTTAGTTAAAGTGGCTTGTGTAGCCAGTGATTGATCTTCCGGAAGACCCAAATTATAGGTTTGAAGACATAATAAATTCCAGTACCAATCCAATATACTATTGTCCACAAGAGGCCAATACCGCCATGAAGAAGCCTCTTAGTAATAGGATCATTCTTATCTGGTTCCGGAGAGGTGAGGATTTTGTTTATGTAATCAGCCAGTTGCTGTACTGTTACAACTCCTTTACTCTGCCAGTCTACGTAATCATATTTACCAGTACCTTTCACGTAATGATCTACCAATTCATTTATTAAATTGGCTGTGTCAATCATCACACCATACCCCATTGATTCAGAATGATCAATCAGGCTGAAAGATTTACCATGTAGCAATACTGGAGAGAGTTCAAATTGAATATACCAAGCACCATCAAATGGCCCTGTTCCATCCAAAAGGTCGCCACTGATGCTATGAAAGGATCGATTATAGAACTTCTCCTCATCCACAAATACAGTGTCCAGACCTTGATTTCTAGCTTTCGACAGCATAATTAATGATAAAAAGTCAGTCTCTGGTTTGACAAATTTATCTAATCCAGCCACATCCACATCAAAGAATTCTGTCAATGTCGGGTTATCCAACTCGTTGATCAAAGCGATTAATTCATTTACTTCCAGCATAGTTTATAAGTAAAAAGAGCCACACGAGGCGGCTCTAATATAAGTGTAAGATTGGAATTAGTTATCCTTGACAAACCGGATTGATCCTTTATCAGAATTTTCTACGATCGAGTCCGAGAATCCCGCATGAACTTCTGTAGAGCCATTTAAAGTTTCTAGGTAAATATCAAATGACACTGGTATTTTATCCCAACCTATTCCGTATTCGGTAAAAAATGAAGTGGTTATAAACGCCGTTTCTGTTCCTTTAAAATTAAATCCAGCGTCAATAGTTCTTTGTAAATCTCGAAAGATTCCAGTAGCTAAGCAATTAAATCCACTCTCATTTGTTCCAGTGTAATTATTCCAACTAGATGTTGCCATCAATTTCTTAGTTACAGCTACAGATGGTGAATAAAAGCCATAACTGTCTTTTGCTGTTTCTCCTAATGTTCCTAGTAATTTGTTATAATCGTCACGTGACGGTAGTCGCCATCCTGCGGGTAATACAATTGCCTTTGATTCAGCTAAAGTATAAAGCTTTCCAACCCTTGGATCATTAGCTTCATCGTTGTAATTGACACCGCCAGAACCATTGTAATTTACTGTTGTCCATGTTTGATTGCCAATTACAGTGGTACCATAGACAGCACCGTTGACTGTCATTTCATTCTTTGCTTGTTCTTGTTCTGGGCTGTCACTACTTTTTGAACATGATGCTACGATCAGCAGACAAACTGCGGAGAGCATGAGGAGAGGTTGTTTCATCTAATTATAAGTTATTTATTATTGTGTTACTAATAGATTTAGGTGTTGCGGTAATTCGGGCATACTTTTGTAGTGCAGAGTAGATTTGATCTATCTTTAGCTCATACCTGCCGGTGGAAAGTAATATCGTTTTGTTACTCCCGTCCTTTGCTTCCGTATATAACTTTAGCTCTCCATCCATAAAGCTAATTTCAATGGCTAAGCGAGTGCGTCCAACATTAAGGTCTGGTAAATTAATTTTACTGATTGAACTTGAAGAGACAGCAAACCAAGGCTTAAAATAAAGCGTGGCATCGAGCCAGGGTATGTCACCAACTTGAAGATGATAAAGTTCTAACTTGGAGAGAAACTGGAAAGCGTTTTCTACAGATTGGTTGGAACTAGGAGTATAACTGTTGTGGGAATCAACTTGATGTATTGAATAATAGACTTCAAGGCTTTTAAAGATCGTACCCTCAACAGTCAATGCTTTAGGACTATAAATATCAAAAGTATCAGTAGAAAACCTTACGGCTTCTTTCTTCTTCTTCGTATTGCCATTAATCAGATCAATGTGAACTGTTCGTTCGCCTGTTGGCTTGATAGCTTCCGACATTTGTAGAATATCGTTATTGACATTCCTTGTTTGTAATATGTTACGTGGCATCTTAATATAACCTGACAGTCCCTGTCCGGTAGGTAAGTAAACACAATAAGCGCAGGACTGAGCTATGTTTGCGTCTAGGAGGCTCGGCAAGAACCTGACAACAACAAACAAGTCAGCACCCACGCTTATCAGCGCAGGCGTTGAACTCATCTGTTCTTGTTGTCTTAGTTTCAATTTTGCCGATTTCCCTAGACAAGAACATTAAGCTAACGCTTATATCTTTTATATGTATTCTATTATGTAGCTCTCTGTGTTGTACTTCACTATTAGTTTGAGGTAAAGCTAATAAAAGTGCATCATAAACGAGTAGCTGTAACACTATAATCTTTTATGTTAGCACATGTTCCATCGCCTGAATCAGTACACCTGCTTTCTCTCCTTCGATTAATCGATTGTTGAAGAAGTAGTTAATATCTTTGGTATTTACATTCACTCGTACATCATTTTCTATGCTTAAGGAATCAGGTAATGCTGTAGTATGTTTGAATATACTACGTAGCATACTGTTAAAGATCATTGTGCCGAACTTTGCAGCTGCATCCTTGTCGTAGGTGAAGTACAAAATAAGGTTGCCTATGCTGTTCCTAGATAGTGTCAGATTCCAAAAGAAAGATATACTCTCCCTGATTAAGTTCGGGTATTTGTCATTGTTTAAATGGTCGATAATTGCGACTGTTCTGTACTTCGCATTCTCGAATACCCTGAGCGTTTGTAACCCATCGTTTGTAATTAGTGTAAATGCTTGTAACATTTGTTCATTCTGGTTAGCACCAATAGGTACGGGTTGTTGTTCCTGTTTCTTTGCCATGATTGTATGGGATTTGATTATGATACGTGGTTGTTATTCTTTTATAAGGTAGATAGGTTGAGGGATGCGGAGTAAAGCGCAGTACCTTATAAAAAGTAAATGCCTGCCTTGGAGTGGGCAAGCATTCAAGGTTAGAGTAAGTGGATGAACCTCTCCGGCTGGCATCTGAGCACTTCATTGAAAAAGGCTGGATAATCCTGCTGGTTAACAACGTCAGTGCTGTATGCTCGTATAGCCAGTTTGTTGATCCATTCTTGAACCTGTTTTTCAATAGGGCAGTTGTGAAAGTGGTATTCGATCCGGTAGTTCGATTTGATGTCACACTCTAAGTAGAGGTAGATGGATGGGGTCATGATGCAGTAGATCCCACTGGTATCAAAAGGATCTGCCTGTCGATCAAGCTCTATCATTACTCTATCTGACTTGTCAGGTAAGGAAGAACAAAGTATCTTTACTTGTTCAACTAGCATCCTGTACATTTGCTCAATGCAAGGATTCATCTGTTTTTGGTTCGTAGTACCTTTCGCTTTTGCTCGCTGGTGGTTCTTGAAGATCTTCTTTGTTGACTTCAATCGTACTTCGATTTCGTTTAGTGCTGGTAAATTCTTGTTGTTTTCTTGACTGTGCTTCTTAAATGCCATAGTTGTCACTGTTTTATAAGGTATATACTGTACATCCAACGGGCAAATAAAATCCGTTTTATGATGCTGTAGGAAGCTTTAATTTCTTATGACTTCCTTCAAGATCCAGCCCGGGGGGTGATGTCTAATCTGGTGCTCCGGTCGGACTATATATAATTTTTTATTACTGGGCACTACTGCTTATATGTTATAGTGTTATGCTGTACCTTATAAAAAGAAGAGAAATATGGGTTATGGGGAGGGAGACGGTGAGCAGAACTTTGCCTAATAGACAACGCATGAAAATGATATTACTTAACCTATTGCTGCGTAATGGTTCATTTTTTTTACTTGGGCATGCAAAGTTACAAACGAGCTTGCTATGGTACATCTAACCTAAGGCTTGGAAGGCTATTGCTCAACCTACACTTTATAAATGGGGGGTAATAACCCCCATTTAGCAAGAAATCGTAGCTGCTAACCTTCTTTAATCGAGTCGTAAATTTGTAGAACCTTATAACCCATCAGGCTTTTGCCGTTGACATCGGTACCGATCCAACATCTATCTGACAGATGGCAGTACTCCCTTAGAAGAGATATGCTTGGCCTAAGTTTAGAGAGACCACATTGCTGAATAGCATTGTTCAGCTTCCTTTTGATCTGTGTAGACGAATATCCAGCATTGACAAGGAACGAGCGTTCAATCAACTGGATAAACTTGAAGTTGGAACGCTGACTCTCCATATCGAGATCAGAAATATAGCTTTTGATCTTTTTAGGATTGAACTGAAGCTCCTTTGCCTTTTCCAATCCTATTTTATTAAACACCTTCATCACTTCCGGATATTGACTTCTTAGGTTTGATATTTGCATCTCACGATATATTATATCAATACCATCATCGAAAAGCTGCTTTATTACTGGCATGATGATTTCAAATGTGGTCTTCAGCGGTGCTGTCTGTGACGTTCTTACCCTATCAAAATCAGTATATTCATATTGCTCACGACTTGGTTTCACCTTGAAATGCTTGCTCACCCGATACGCGTTAATAAGGTTCTCTGCACTCTGGTAAGAACCTTTAATAGCCTCTTCATGAATAGCATTGTCTACCATGTAGTAGTTTTTGCTTCCATCGAAGTTTATGAACTTGGCAAAATCAGCTCTGGTCATCATTTCTTCTAACGCGTGCCGTACAGTAGCATTGCTGCTTGCATTATAGTACCTGCGGAGAAACCTATGCAGATTTTCATAATCATCAATCTGTTTGAGTAGCGCATCTCTGGTTATGGAGATGAGCGTAGGATCAACATTGGTAATGTGAAATACATTTTTTGTTATTTTAGCACCCACAGGTCTTCTAAACCGTCCTACTATCTGAACTGATTCGCTCATCGGATCAATCATGGAGTGCTCTGCTGATACTAAATCAGAGAGTATCACAATCGTAGGGTTAGCTTGATGTTCTATGTCCACCGCAGAGAAAAATCGAGAGGTCAAAAAGTTAAACTTCTTGTAATCCTTGTGGTCGCCAAGTGATGTGTGTACGTCAGCGAACCCGTTTAACTTCAACTTATTCCTGCTTTCTTTAGAACAGAATACAGCACTGTCCGCCTTACAGTCAAGAAAGCTGATGAGATTTGCTATTGCATTGGTAGAATTCAGGAAGACGAAGTATCGTTCCCTCGGATGATCGTCTAGAAATCTCTTGAAAGAGTAGAACGTATTATTGGTAACAACCAAATCCATATCCTGAACATAACTGAACGTAGGAACGACCTTTTGAGTTCTGAATCCCTCTTTGATAAACCTTGGGTCGGACGGCATGATTGGCGTAGCAGAGATAAATGCCTTGCTTTTAAACTTAAAGTAATCGTCGATGGGCAAGGTAATCTTACTCCTGTAACCTACATCCTGTATTGTCCTCTCGCATTCATCAAATAAAATGAAGTAGTCATCGTACATGTGCTGCAACATATCCAAATCCATCATGGCCTCTTTAACTCGCTCAAATGATTCGGGAGTGGTCATAATCTTTTTAGGGGTCACATCAGACTCTAGGTATTCAATAATATCATCTTTAGTGACTCCCTCATATACACCAAGTATAATTTTCTGCTTGCGTTTCGTATTATACTTTCTGCACTTACCTTCAATGACTGGACGATTAGGCTCAATGATGAGACTTGAACGTTTTTTGTTCTCCAGTTCCAAGGTTGTTGCTCCTATACCGCATAGGAATTTAAACAGTATTACGTTGATTTCTATCTGGTTTATTACGTCTTTTAGGTACTGATTGTACCCTATTCTTATATGCTTTAATGCTTTCATCGTTATAAAAATTGCAATGGGGTTCCCGCTGGAGGCAACCCCATTAGTTATTACATTAATTAATTTTGTGATGGGAGGCAAGCCTGCCTCCCTTTAGTAAACTTAGGACTGTGAAGTCTCTTCGCTGAGCAAGTCTTTCAGGTCATAAGTGACTTTAACTTTACCGAGGGCATAATCCATGATGAATTTATGCATCCCACCTCCATCAGCTATCTTTAGATTTTGGGTGACTTTGCCAATGTTAAATCGGCACCACATCCACTTTTCGCCATCTTCTAAAATCTCTTGAGGCATTCTAATCATCCGCTTACCCATCTTCGCATTCTCAAAGAAGCTCTGAATGTGTATTATCCTCCAATTAGACCTACCACCTTTCTGCTTCTGATCCATCAGGTGCTTCTCGAAGTTTAACTTTGTTTCATACCCGTCTGGATATTTGTCTGTGAAGAACCCCTTGGTTACATCACCTTTTTCGTTTGAGCTGTTCGAAAACAGCTCATCTAAGGTTATACCTTTCATGATCTTAATTAATTAATATTAACTTTATCAATCATTAGAGGGCCCTCAGTGATTGTTGAGACAAAGATAACACGTCTTCAATAGATTGTAGCGGAGGGAAAATCTATAGTTACATCACGATTTCCTCCGGATCAATTTGATGACCTTTGATGTAGTCTTTGATGATTGTGCGGAGCTTTTTGATGCTGCCGGGAGAGCGTTCGTAGTCTACATTCAGTAAGACTAATAATTCTTCAATGAACATCAATAATTCCTGAGGCCATATCGGCTTGGTGTTCGGTACACCATTGCAGACTAGATAGTTTCTTATTAATAAGCTAAAGTTGGCAACAGCTACATTATAAAGAGGTGCCGGGCTAGTGATCTTTGCATTATTTATCATTTTAATGATCTGCCTTATCTCAGTATCATCATTTGTTATCTGGAACTCTCTATACTTAAACATCAATGGTAAAGCAGCCCCAAGCTCAAGGTCAGATGACTCTTGAAGATGGGATTCAATCAAGTCTGCAAGTTTACTTCTAAAACCGCTGTTAGATATTTTACTTTGGTAATTGTCTATTTCTAATCGTACTGGGCTTGTTTTCTTTCTGATTTGAAGTAAAATTTCTAGTAGGGTTGCAACATCTTTTCCTTTGATTAGTTCTTGAGTTTTCCATGGCAGCTCATCGAACTGACGTTCATGAAATAAGCCTTCCGATCCAATGCGATGGATGTGATTACCATTGCTATCCAAAAAATAATAATTATGCAGGAGCAATACTAGCAGCAGTAAATTATTCCTGTGTTCGATAAGCAGCCAATCCTTATACCTGTCTCGGTTGATGATTTCGTCAATGCTCGTCTCAAAAACCTGGACATCTTCCCGAACCTTGACGAAAGATGGGATGTAAAACACGAGTTGCAGATCGGCAGTGCTACGTTCTTGCATAATCGCCTCAATGTAGTCGCTATTAAATCCTGCGTCCTTTAACAATTCACCAAGGTTAGGAACGCCCCTTAGCAGGTAACTAAAGTTACAATCTACAGCAAGCGTAAGTTGCTTTTGTTTATCAATATACTCTTCTGACTGGTTCATAAAAAGGTGAGTGCATAATCAACTCGCCTGTAAAGGTAGTAACCTCTACAAACTTTCTAACGTTAATTCTGGAGTGGAGAATACCGGCGAAGTAGTTACCGCATCTTCACATCGATTATGGTACGTTTAATAGTTCGTAGTGTTCATGTGCTGTCATTCATTTAAAAGGTAAAGAGTAATAAGAAGCAAGATGGTGGTTAACCACCTTGCCTAATCTTATTTACTTATCCAGAGAGTTTGCGACTACCATGTTAGCGTTGTCGATTATATCCTGATCAAAGGAATCCAAGTAAACCGCTGTAGTTTTGTTGCCGTACTCATGACCAAGAGATTCAGCTATGATTTCAATACTAAACCCAAGTTTCTTACATACAGTAGCCCATGAATGCCTTGATGTATAGGTTGTAATGGTCTGATCAGTTTCTATCAGTTCCCCCATACGCTTTAAATATTTGTTGGCTAAACGTGTCCGGTCTTTAACTAGACGTAACCGCTCTTCATCATTTTTAGTTCTCCGGTTAATGATCGGTAGAATGAAGCCATATGGCTGTTTCTTGTATAAATCAATGATGGCCAATGCTTGCGGTAATAACTTAATATCGTAAAGCTTCCCAGTTTTCTGACGCTTGTAGCAGATCCTACCATTTTTAATGTTGCTAGAAGTAAGTAGCGCAAGATCCACAATTGATATACCCATGAGGTAAAATGAAAGCATGAACCAGTTTCTGACATGCCAGATGGTAGATTGTTCTGTTAGATCCAGATCAATAATTTCCTTTATTAATAACTTATCAATAGCCCTTTTCTTTGTCTTCTCTGCCTTCAACGTGATATCATGAAACGGATATAAACTTCTGTCGACCACTTTGTGCTTTATAGCCTTATTGTAGAATGCCCTCAATGTTCGCATGTAGAAGAAGGCAGTGTTATGCTTTACACCACTTCTGAGCAGATGTTTATTATACTTATCCAAGAACTGAAAGTCAATCTCCTCAAAGCTTAGATCAGCAGGATGAAACTTTTTTAGTGCGTTCAGCGCACTCTCGTATACCCAAGAATTTCCAATCTTATTATCTATTCGCAGTTCTTCAATCAGGCTAGTTGTAAAAGCAAAGACTGTCTGCTTGGGTTTAGTGACTTCTTTAACCGCTGGTATGGGGCTTAGATATTGAATCACCTTTTCCTCATCAGCAAATAGTAAACTCGATTGTAAATCCGCAAGCTGCTTTGTCAGCGCCCTATTTAAGACTTGAGCCTGTGAATGGCTGCTTGTAATCTGTTTCTTCTTATCATCCCACTGTTTTTCTGTCACATATATCTTACTGGATCTCGTGGTCGACTTCCCTTGATGATAAATGCCGAAGCAGATTGGATAGGTTCCATCTTTCTTAGCTTTTCTTCTGTCTAAATTCACTGTAATAGTTACCATAACGTTGTTGGCTATGGTTAGATGCCCTGTTTTTTTCACAGGTTTTTCACATGAATTTCACATGTTGTACTCTAAAAACCTTATGTGGATGCCTGTGAGAATTGAAAATTGAATAGTGTCAAATGTTCATAGTTGTAGTGTATCTTTTAAGTCTTACCTGTTAAAGCCGCTTCTATGGCATATAGAGCCATTTATTTCAACTTAAATTTGCATACCACAAACTAATTGCTACTTTTGCCACCCACGGGGGATTAGCTCATTTGGCTAGAGCGCTTGCCTGGCAGGCAAGAGGTGACCGGTTCGAATCCGGTATTCTCCACTATATTTAACCTTTCAGTTAGTTCTGGAAGGTTTTTTTTCTCTTAGCTTTTATTTTACACTTCTTCAAGCAATCTCCTTGATCAAGGAATTTAAGCCAAATTCTAACATTTTATTTCAATTCATTCACTAAAAGACAACCATTGTCTAATTCTTGATTTTATGCATAAATGGATCTTTGGATTTATGCACATTGGAAGAGTATGGCAAAACCTCAATTTATAGGAATTTTATCTGCCCAACGGAGTAAAGGGAGTAGGATATTTAGTTTCGCTTATGATAGAAATTGGTTGAGCAATAAAATGAGATTTGTGCTGAATCCTGATATCGATTTGGGTAACAGGATCACAATATTTGAATGGCAAAGATAACTTTGGTGTTTTTATGGATTCGATGCCGGATAACTGGGGAAGACGACTAATGCAACGAAGGGCAGCCCAGAAGGCATTCTCATTAAAGCAACCGGTACCCATAAACATGAAATGAATTATTCAGCCAAAAATGATATCTTGTATTTAACTTTTAATCATACAATTATGCGTTTCTCTTTCCTCTGCTTATGTTTTTTTGTTCTTTGCTCCTGTCAGCAAAAAACTTCTTCAACTGGTGTTGACAGCTATTTCAACTACGGCGATTCCCTCGAGTCGGGTGGAGTAAAAATGATTCCCATCAAAACTCCGGTAGGTGAGTTTAAGGTGTGGACGAAACGCTTCGGGAACAATCCTAAAATAAAGGTTTTATTACTCCATGGTGGCCCTGCAATGACGCATGAATATATGGAATGTTTTGAGACGTTTT
>Ga0247815_10001030_pt1 | contig 21528 bp, 13 predicted proteins | sample UWRJL194509B1_FD_181014 | JGI IMG/M metagenome (GOLD analysis project Ga0247815, IMG submission 181014) | Plant litter microbial communities from Arlington Agricultural Research Station in Wisconsin, United States - UWRJ-L194-509B-1 | ecosystem: Environmental > Terrestrial > Plant litter >...
CGGAAGCGGTTATGGAAATGGCAATGGCGGCGGATCCGGAAACGGAACTGGAAATTACCAATTGGGGAACCGAAAAGCACTCAACAAACCAAAACCGGATTACACCTGCCAGGAAGAAGGCATCGTCGTGGTTCAGATCTCTGTAGACAAATCGGGGCGCGTGGTGACTGCAAATCCAGGAATCAGGGGAACGACCAATGCTGCCAAATGTTTGCTTGACCAGGCGAAGATCGCGGCTTTAAATACGAAATGGCAATCTGACAGTGATGCGCCCGACAAACAGGTTGGAAAAATCATTTACAATTTCTCTTTGTCCGAATAAATACAAACTTCACTTTTTTATACCGATGAATTATCAGGAAACGGTCAACTGGATGTTTAACCAACTTCCGATGTACCAGCAACAAGGCGCTTCGGCGTATAAAAAAGACCTCACCAATACCCTACTGCTTTCCGATTATCTCGGAAATCCTGAAAAAAACATCAAATGCATCCACGTGGCCGGAACGAACGGAAAAGGTTCGACTTCGCACATGCTGGCGTCAATACTGCAGGAAGCCGGATACAAAACCGGATTGTATACTTCGCCGCATTTGAAAGATTTCCGCGAACGGATTAAAATTTGCGGTCCCGATGTCTCGGCAGAAATTTCAGAAGATTTTATTGTCGGTTTTATTGCCAAACACCAGGCTTTCTTTGAGGCCAACCAGTTGAGTTTTTTTGAAATGACCGTCGGATTGGCATTTGATTATTTCAACAAAGAAGAAGTCGATATTGCGGTTATTGAAGTGGGCCTCGGCGGCAGATTGGACTCTACTAACATCATTACACCGCTGGTTTCTGTCATCACAAATATTGGCATCGACCACACCCAGTTTCTCGGCAATACTATCGAACTGATTGCCGCTGAAAAAGCCGGGATTATCAAACCGGGAATTCCGGTTGTTATTGGCGAATACACGCCCGAAACGAAAGCCGTATTTTTGGACAAAGCCAACGAAACAAAATCGGATATTTATTTTGCTTCGGATCTGGTGCATCAAAATTACGAGTCCGATTTGCTTGGCGATTACCAGTTCCACAATAAAAAAACGGTAGTTGAGGCGATTGCCGTTTTAAAAACAAACAGTGGTTTCGAAATTTCTGAAAACGACATCAAAAACGGACTTTTAAACGTTGTAAAAAATACCGGCCTTCAGGGCAGATGGCAGCAATTGCAATCCAATCCGACGGTGATTTGCGATACGGCACACAACCGCCACGGACTTGAAGTGGTGATGCATCAGATCCAAAAATCGGTTCTTGACCAACTTCACGTCGTTTTGGGCGTCGTAAATGATAAAGATCTGGATGATATTTTGCCTCTATTCCCGAAAAACGCCCGATATTATTTCTGCAGGCCGAATATTCCGCGCGGACTCGATGCCGTTGTTTTGCACCAAAAATCACAATCATACGGACTTCACGGCGATACATACAATTCTGTTTCAGAAGCTTATGCCGACGCCAGAAAAAATGCCTCCGCGTCTGATTTTATCTACATTGGCGGCAGCACCTTTGTCGTCGCAGAAATTTTATAATATTTCGCGATTTTGTTTGCAAATATTAAAAACTGGCTTATATTTGCAGCACAATAATCGGGCGATTAGCTCAGTTGGTTCAGAGCATCTGGTTTACACCCAGAGGGTCGGGGGTTCGAATCCCTCATCGCCCACAAGTTTAAAAACAAATGGTTTTAAAAGCCGATAAATCTTATGATTTATCGGCTTTTAGCTTTTAGGCACACTTCAAATTATTCATTCAATCTTATTTCTTAGGAGATAAAATCGAGACCCGACCAGATCAAAAAATTAGGGTCTCGCTAAAATCGCTTAAGCCTTGCAAGCACTGGTACTGTTTAACCTGTTCACTCACCTGTTTAAAATTTGTACATCTTGTTTGCAATTACTCGAAACAATAAATTGATTAGTAATTAAAAAGGTTACCGCCATGAAAACAAAAATCACCTTGCATTTCTATGCAAAAAAAACCAAAGCCAATGTTGCCGGACTTCTTCCAATTTACATCCGGCTAACTGTCGATGGCGAACGTCTCGAATTTAGTTCCAAAAAGTTTATCGAAAAATCAAAATGGTCTGATGAACTGTCGAAAATGAAAGGCAGTTCAGAAGAAGCCCGTTCAATTAATAACTATCTCGATTCTGTAAAATCGCAGATAATTGATATTCAAATGACGCTTACCCATAAAAGAGAGACTTTAAGTATCGAAAACTTCCGGAAGCGCCTATTCGACGAAACTGATTCACAACGTATGCTTTTGCCCATTTACAGAGACCACAACAATCGAATTGAAGGATTACTCGGAAATGGTTACGCGCCTGGTACATTGGAACGATTTAAAATTTCGCTTAAACATCTTGAAGAATTTCTGTTGTGGAAACTCAATGCAAAGGATATTGCAATTGATAAAATTGATTTCGCACTGATCACCGATTTCGAGTTTTATTTAAGAAGCGAAAAAAACTGCAGCAACAATACCGCAGTTAAATATGTCCGCAATTTTAGAAAGATTATAAAAATTTGTCTCAGCAATGACTGGCTTGATAAAGACCCATTTGTTAAGTATGACGGCAAAATGAAAGAAGTTGAAACAGAATTTTTAACAGAAGAAGAAATCCAAAGTATTTATTCCAAGAAGTTCCGCACATCAAGACTTGAACTAGTACGCGATATTTTTATCTTTTGCTGCTTTACTGGGTTGGCTTACATTGATGTAAAAGGTTTAAGGAACGACCATATCGGAATCGGAATAGATGGACAAAAATGGATATTTAAAAATCGTCAAAAAACCGATACAAAGTCGAAAATCCCGTTGCTACCGATTCCTGAAGAATTGATGAAAAAATATGCTGACCATCCGAAGTGTTTAAATGAAGATAGAGTTTTGCCAGTTCTTAGCAATCAAAAGATGAATGGCTACCTTAAAGAGATTGGCGACTTATGCGAAATAACAAAAGAAATCACATTCCACATGGCCAGACATACTTTTGCAACTTCGGTAACTTTAACCAATGGAGTTCCAATTGAAAGTGTGAGCAAAATGCTCGGGCACAAAAACATTCAAACGACCCAGCATTATGCACGCGTCCTCGACAAAAAAGTTAGCGAGGATATGCAAAAACTTAGAGATAAATTCGCTTTAATTCCGCCAATGCTTAAAGCTAAGTGATAACTGGCTTGAGTTTTTTATACCGATTTATATCTTTTTCTTCATTGATTACTGAAACTTTCTGTTCAACAAAAACACTAAAAGTCTTCCTTAACATAAATAATGTTAACTGTTTCGCAACGCTAATCGATAATACCTTAGAAATAAATAGGTTGTGAAGATGTTCTGTACGTAATTAGGCCTAAATTTGTAATTCTATCCAAATAATAGCACAATGAAAATAGGAAGAAATGACAAATGTACCTGCGGAAGCGGAAAAAAATATAAAAACTGCTGTCTCAACAAGTTATCAGAACAGCCAGCGGCCTCTCACGAAGCAAAACCTGAAGGTTCCGTCCATTTCTTAGAAAAGTATAATTCGACAGATCTGCTACAATCTGTCGCAGGGCTGAGCATTTTAAGAGAGAATCACGGAAAAAATTATAGGTTTGAACTTATAACCGAGGAAATCATTACACATTTTAATACCAATAATACGGTTGCCCCTTTGATAGAGTTGAAAAACTTCCTTGCATCGGAATATCCTAGCGAGTCTATGGAAGATGATCCATTTAATCTATTTACTGATGTAGTAACTTTTCACGGAGGCGACTATATGATATTTCCAGGAATCAGCGACAGCACATCCTTTATCCTCAACAATCTTCTAAAAGCAATCTTTCAAAATCCGGATAATAAGTTATCAGAGGATTTTATGGGAATTTCATATAGGGCTGCCATGCTTATCTTGGAAATCTCAGACCATATAGCTAAGGTGATAGGATATACACGTTATCAGGTCGGTGAAGTTGATAAAGGATTGGTGAAATTTCCAAGTGAAGAAAAGCTTAATCAGCTCAAGAAAGCCGTTACCGTAACAAGACCGGAAATGTATCGTTTACTCCAATCATCGCGCATCGAGACGGACACTCTCAATGCATTCCTTCTAGATATTTCCTCTCCTGATTTAGGAAGTAAATATGGGCACGAGAGCCCCTTAATAACAAGGCCAATTATAAATGCTCAGGATGGGTTTATAATCGCGTCGCCATCCAATTTAAGTTATGCTCTGGTGGAGTATATCAAGACAGAAGCAAAAAGATTAGGCTGTTATGAAATTTTGGTTGAGGCATATCAAAATTTTCTATGGTTGGATTCACAATTAAAACTAAAAAAAATTGGCTTCAAATACCTCTCTCTCGATGTAACTGAAAATCAAACGGGGCCTTCATTAAGATTTGGTGTTTATCGTTTCGATGACGATAAAATCGCCCTTATATATCAGAAATATCCAGGTCAAAGTGCAATAGAAGATCAAGGCCGAGAAGCTGCTTTTAAAGCCGCATTAGAAATGCCGGAATTCAAAGGCTATGAAGTATTGGAATTACAAATCGTTTCAAGCATTGGCGAAATGTTTTTTGCCGGTGCAAATAGGGCTGTGAACGGACAAACATTGCTGCTCGAAGCATCCGAATTGAACATCATTAGCGGCTTGAAGGATGTTGATGCAATCGATCTCTACAAATTTGCCATCGCAAACGAAAAAGCCCACGATTCTATTATGGGGTTGAGTTCCTTTATCGACAGATTTAAATTTTACCAAGACAACGACAATTCTTTCTATTGTTCCGATAATGCCGGACCAATCGATATTACAATTGAACCTGGCTACGGATTTGATCTGTTGCTAAAATCTAAGCGGAATGTTGACCTACACGCTGTCCCCTTTGATGACGGAGGGCAAATACGATTAATTGAAGTCATGAAGATGGATAAATATGGCGGTACATACTTAAATCTGGAGCAAATCGGTAGCGGACAGCTCAATTTAGTGGTGGAAATCTTGCCTGTACATATCTGGATTTCACCTTCGGTTATTTCAAATACCGCCACGCCCGCATTAAGAAATATGTACTGGCAACTATGTGATGCCATTGCTTACTGGGTATGGCAATTAGAAGATATTATTAAACAGAAATTGTCTTCATTAGGCACCGTGCCTATCAAAATCACTTTCGATTTAAACGAGGAAAGTAAATTTGATGTAATCGATAGAAATTTCACAAGGGAGGAATTGCTATTTGATAGTTTTAAGATAAATGTTTCCCCAGACACCATAACTATTACAATTCCACATCAGATACTACCGTATTTATACGGAGCGGACAATGAAGGAGAACGACAGTTAATAAAAGCCATTTTGACCGGATTAAACGATTTACTTGTCAGCAATTCAAAAACTGGCTTTTCGTCTCAAGAAATATCTGAGAGCATCGACTCTGTTGGACCTCTTGGCAACAAGAAAAAAGTATATGTCTTGGATACTAGCGATAACCTGTTATTGGATCCACACGCACTTTCAGGTTATAGATTTGTTCAACAACACGATGTAAGCGTTGTGCTAGATAACATTGTACCGCTTCTCGGCAAAGACACACCGCCAGTTGGTGAATTAACTAACAAAAAGGACAAGGAAAAGCTCACTTCAAACATCGTTCAAAAAGCACTTCTTCCCTATTTAAGAAATAAAATCAGACAGTATGATTCCACGGAGTTATTAAGAAGATTAATTAGGATTAATGAGGGTTTGATCAATAAGCGTGAACGCGTGAGGATTAATACGCCAACAAGAATAGCCTGTTTTGTCAGTGTCGCGCAGCAGCAAATCGATGTTTCGAAGGAAATGCAGGAATTGGATAAATCTACCTTATCAATCCGTTGCCTGATCGAACATCTTGCGGCCGAGCCCTTTAAAGGAAGCGTTCCTGTGAGTACAACTGCAGTTGACGAACTAATGGCCATTATGGAACAAATCCTTGCTTGGGGTTCCACCGGCGACCAAATACATTTCGATTTGTTGGACATAGAATTATCAATTCTGCCGTCAAAACGAATTGGAAGCAAGAAAGAGAATATTCGGGAAATTTTTGACCCGTTTCAAAGCGCAAAGGCTACAGAACATGTTGTTGATGCCATAGAAACATACGAACAAGTATTCCCACAGCATCTGACAGCCGAAAGCAAGCCAGTTCCGCGTGCACTGGAAAATGCATTTCTTAGAGACTACGGCATATCTTTTTCACGTCTATGTGATTTTGTCGAAGGTTTGTGCCATATTGGTTTTCTTCAGAAGGATGCCTGCTCAAGCCTGCCACTAAAAGTATTAAATGCGGAAGTAAACAAATATGTAGAGGAATTTTCAAGCGATGAATTTAATCTTGCTATAGATTTTTTAAGCCTTTATTCAAGAGGAAAAGTTGATACTTTACCAGCAGGAGATTATGAATTTATTGATATCATTCCTTGGCGCTACAACAGAATCCTTTCTCTACTTCGTAAGCCTTTGGTACTTGTTGCCGAGGATGGGGAAACTGTAGTATATTGGGGTGTACGACAATTACTTCAGTGTAGAATGACATGGATGCAGCAACTGTTGTCTGGCCGCTTTAGATCTTCTGCGGGAAGTGCAGTAAGCAAAGTTCTAGGAAAATTTGCTAATAAGAGAGGTGATGACCTAGTTGAAGAAGTTGTAAAATCAATAGATCCAAATAATTTAATTATAGATACCGATGCTTATATAAAGCCGAAGGCAGCACTGCACCATACGGAAGATATTGGTGATGTCGATGTTCTTATTATTGACAATACTCATAAGTTACTATATAGCCTAGAATGTAAAAGTATGTCTCCCAGCAGAAATGTCAAGGAAATGATTGAAGAGGTGACAAAGCTATTTGGCGAAAATTCATCGGATAAAGGATGGATTGAAAAACATATGATAAGGCATGAGTGGTTAAAAAACAATCTTGATGCTGTGGGCAAAGTTTACAATACAGACCTGAGTGATTTTACGGTAAAGTCATTCTTTGTTACAAATGAAGAAATGCTAACACCTCATCTGCGTAAACAGACCCTACCATTACCCTTTATAACGCTTTATGATCTTGAAAGGGATGGATTTAGTGTCTTAGAAAGAAACTACGACCATCAACTTAAAAGGTAGACGTTAAATGTCACAACTTAAGCCCACTACAGATGGAGGAACAATACTATGCATTCGATGAATCAGGCAATACAGGCGGCGATCTTCTAAATCGTGAACAGCCAGTTTTTATATTATCCTCAGTACGATTAACTGAAGAACAGTCAAATGAACTTCGGACTCTTTTCACAGCCAAAGGGAGTGAATTAAAATTCGCAAGGCTTAAGAAAAGTAAAAAATACCGGAATGAAATCATATCGCTGTTAAACCACGACATTGTATCAGATGAAACGGTTCAAATCGCTTTATTCCATAAACAATACTGTGTATGGCTTCACACTGTTGACAGATTGATAGAGCCGGTACTCAAAGAAGATATAAATTGTGATGTTTACGAAGATGGGCAAAACATTGCTATAACTAATATGTTTTTTTTCTGCATCCCAGCATTCTGCGATTTGGATTCAGTAGAAGAGTATAAATGCGCTTTCATTAATTTATTCCAGTTTAGGGATGAAGTTCATATCGATAAATTCTATACGGCAGTTGAAAATCTTATCGAATCAAGCAAAGATGAAAAATTTAAAGACGCCCTTTTACCCATTTTAGGCAGCTACCGTTACATTGATGATATCCTAGATCGTTGGGATAAATATAATTTTGATTCCACATTATCCGGATTCGTCAACCTGATAGATTATTGGGGAAGAAAAACAGATAAAGGTTTCAACGCTTTTGTGGATAATTCTAAGCCTCTAGTCCATCACAAGGAACTAATTGATCTCGTCAGAAATATAAACAAAGAAGGTGAAATAGGAACCGACAGGAGGAAGTTAAAACTCCCTTTAAAACTAATCGATATTAAATTTGCCGACTCTAAGGATGTTCATGCCGTGCAGATCGCTGATGTAATTGCAGGGGCAGCGAACCACTATTATAAAGCTATCGCTGATCCACGATATGCAGACGAATTTTCTGAAATGCTAGGGAACACGAAACTTGTAGATTTGCTTTATAGTCCAGTCTGGCCTCATATGGCATTTACTCCTGAAGAGTTGGGCACCAAATATGACGGTGGTGAAAATATTCTCGACACCCTTGCTGCACTGAGCATTAGAAAAGATAACGACGTATAAATTATTTTTACTATAAACTGCATTAAAAGACGAACAAGTAGAAAGCCGAAGAATAACGCTATATCGTGATTGTGCTTCAGCTATAAAATTGGTGAAGCATTCTATTTTAAAAATAATCAGCGATAATTCAGATGCGTTGGCGCATGGTCGATACTGGCCGCAACAACAAAGATGCTTTCAAATACAGCTATTAAACCTGTCCAATCATGCTCTGGTTGCAGATAACCTTTTTCATTAGTGAAGCTTATTTTTTTCAAATATTTTTTTTGTAGTTCTGCTTTACTTGAAATCTCCCCTTGGCAAATATTTATTTGTGGTTCAATATTTTTCCATTTGACAGGCACTAACAGATTGCTTGCGTCTGTTAAAATATCAATACCTAAATACATTTCAATGCTGCATGCACGTCCATTGACATTTTCATTTATTATTCCTTCTGTTCCAACAGTTGGATAGCTATCCGCAAGATCAATTGGCGGCAGAGTCATTACTCTAAAATTGCTCGGAAAACTTCTTTTTTTTAATCGTTTAGTTGCAGCTACGCCTGCAGCATCATAATCAAATAAGGCGATAATTTTATTGCTGATTCCAGCCGCTGCAAAAGATTTTACTGTTTTTTCAAGCATGGCTGATCCACCTTCCGCTTTGTAGGTGTCAAAGTCCAGAAAGGAAAAATAACTCTCTACTTTGGGATAAAGTAATTTCAACGCTTTACTGAGTATCTTGCTATCCGAAGACCCTTCAGTTAGGATAATAATTTTTTGAAACGGCAACGTAGAATCAAGATGCATCTGCGAGGTGTTTGCACAAACATTGTCATCTTCTTCATAATATCCTGAAGTAACTAAAGAGGTAATGTCTAAAATTAATTCTGAACAGGGCGCTACAGCTTCCAATGCCGCCCGAAGGAAGTATCCTATACCTATGTTTGGGTAACCTAAATACAAATCTTCGTCAATGTCGTTATAATCGAGAATAAAACGATAAATATCCTCCTCACGTTCAAGGTTATCACTATAGTTAGTTATGTTGTTCTCAAAAACATATTTAATTAATTTTAACCAGAACTCAAACCCGCCATTCATTAACGTATTCAGATGCTTTTCATCACTATCTGTAACTGTGTCGAATATTTCACTATTGTAATGCCGCTTAGTTTTTAAAGCGTTCTGTATACCTTCAGCATATTTAGCTTTAACTTTATCTAACGTATACCCCATGATTTCAAGGCGTAGCTTCATGGTCTCGACCGAAGCTGCATACTCGAAGGTAGGAACTTCATCAGTTTCTGTAATCGGCTCTGTGTAATAAAAATCGTAGCGAACAGAACGACTACGCTTGTCGTCCTCATTAAAGAAGCATGACCAAAAAATATTGATGTAACTTTTAGATTGATCTATTTCATAACCACTTAATGTTAATGCGCAATAACTCCCCATAGCTTTAGTACTGTAAATATTGATATCATTTTCTAGAATAAAATTTTTCAAGCATTACCAATCATCTGATGTGTTATTATCATTTCAAACATTTGTAATTCTTCTTTTCACTATCGTGTTAATTGTTAAATCTGACATGCTCTAAAGCAAGAATCAAAGGTACATCAAACCTCATCCACCTCATCCATTCTCTTAACCAAAGTATCTCTCAAAGAATTCAAAAACTTCGTCCGCTCACTCTTCCTCGCACGCATTTCAAAAAACGTTCTGTGAAACTGCCCCAAATCTATATCAAAAGTTTCCTCAAAAAATTTCGCCGTTTCTTTCAAATCCGTCGTGCCGTTATTAAACACACCTTCGGCATGCAGCGCGTAAATTAATTCAATCAATGCAACTTTTGACCCGGTCCATTTTTGAACCTGCTTTTCAGTAATGGAATACGGCACCGGTTTACTATCCAGCTTCAATAATTCCCTTTCAAGGTAAACCTGGAGTAAATCATTGGCTAAGATCTTGGCCACTTTAAAATCATGTGACGTAGTAAAACGATTGTCGGCGTGAAAATAGGAACTGTCCAAAGTCAGTTTAATATCATACCGGCCACGAACAAAGTATTTCTTATCGAGATAGACGCTGCCAGTTCGGTAATACTTGTAGAACTCCATGTTTTCATTGAAATAGCATTTCAATTTAGAAAGTTCGGAACTGAAATATTTCCTTAGATACTTCCTACCGCCAAATGGCCTGTTTGATTCAATGTTGTAAACCTCGTTGTGATAAATCAACTTCGAAACAAATTGTGGCTTCACGAATTTGAAGAAAGTAATTTCATCAACTTTGTTCTCAAACTCATACCTCACAAAGTGGGTTTTGAGTTTTTCCAAAATAATAATCGTTGCTTTAATAGAATTTTCAGCTGCTTTAATTAAATCATTTTCAACTCCTATTTCATTTAACTGTGCCTCTAAATTTTCCAACAACTGTGTTGCAAAATCTGTCATAGGGAAAACTGGTGATGTTTGTTCGAGCCAAATCTAAAATCAGAACTTCTGATTTCCAACTAATCCATCCCACCATTCAGAAATTTACAGTAGCCAAAAAAGGAAGCATTAATTAATCGTTCGATATTTATTTATCCGCAATCCCTTATTTTACACGATCTTATAACATCTTGAATCATAAATGCTGTTGTGAGTATCTGCCAACTGTTGTCGATACAATTTTTAAGTATTAATTTCAAACCCGAATTATAAGCCAACAGACTTTTATACGCCGACAACCTTAACCAAACAAAACTTGACGTGGTAAAAGCTCTATATCCTACTTTAGTGCTGCTGGCACTTTTAACTCAAAACGTTTTCGCACAGCACAAAAATTTCAAAGTCCCGGACAGTCTTAAAAATAAGAGTGTCGATTATGTTATCGACCGAATAGATGAATATGAAGCGGATCAATTCCTAGATTCGCTGTATGTAAACACATATCTCTACAAATCAAAGCGAATAAATGATGCTGAAAATTTGTTGAAGGCATACAATCTTATGATGCACAAATCGCCAAAAGAAACTTGGCTGAGATATTGTGACAGTATGCTGTCAGTTGCAGCTCGCGCAAAACAAGACAAACTTATCGGTTCCGCTTATCTTACACGTGGAATTGTATACAACTCCTTCAAACAGCAAACCAAAGCCCTTGACGATTACCTTTTGGCGGACAAGTTTATTGCAAACACAGATGACTTGTATTTGCGCCACAAAGCCAGGTTTTCAATTGCGTTGGTGAAATACAACTTAGGATATTACCACGAAGCTATTTCACTATTTCGCGAATGCGAAGCCTATTTTAAAATCAATGAACCCGGTCTGCCCCATTTGCGAACTTTACACGCACTTAGCTTGTGTTACATCAAAACAAAGCAATATACGTTAGCAACAAGTATGATTGACATTGGCTATCGGGAATCAATTGACATGGACGAAATGAAGACCATTCCATACTTTAAAAATGCCGAAGGCCGCAACGAATTTTATAAAGAAAATTATCCTGTCACAATAGAAAAATTGCAGCAGTCGCTTCCCCAAATTATAAAGTTTGAAGACTTCATTACAGTATCATCTACCAATTATTTCATTGGTCGTAGCTACTGGGCGTTAGGCGAAAAAGAAAAAGCGATTCCCTACTTAAAGAAAGTCGATGAATTATTCCGGAAAGATAATTTCATCAAAGACGAAGTGCTTGAAGCATACGACCTACTCGCTCAATATTATGAAGACAAAGGCAACACCGCAGAACAATTAAAATACCTGACTGGACTTTTAAAAGCCGAGACATTTGTAAGCAAGAATTTCCGCTACCTGTCCGAAAATATGCACCGGGAATACGATCTTAAAAAAATTAAAGATTCAACTGAAGAATTAAAGCGTCAATTGTTTTTCAGGGATAAGTTGGACTTGATATTTGGAATTATCTTTTTATTGGTATGTATCATTCTAGGATTTATCATTTGCAAGCAGTACCAGCGTCGCAAACTAAGGAAGCAAAAGTTTAAAGGTGTCATTTCGCATAAAGACCGCACCGCGTCGCCTGTATTGAGCAACGAGAAAATAATTGATGGCGACCAAATCATCAAGCCCGAAATAGTTGAATCAGTCTCAAAAAAGCTTGAAAAGTTTGAAGATGGTGACGCTTTCCTTGACAAAGATTTTAATCTCAATAAAATGGCAGCTATTGTAGACTGCAACACGCGCTATACTTCACGAATAATTTTCGAGACCCGGAAGAAAAAACACATTGAGTACATCGATGATCTACGAATTGATTATATCGTAAGCCGACTAAAAACCGACAGCAAATACAGGAACTACACAATCAAAGCGCTTACCGAAGAAGCCGGTTTCAAATCACCACAAAAGTTTAAGGAAGCATTCAAGAAAAGTACCGAACTTAATCCGGTCTATTTCATCAAAGAACTCAAAAAGCAAAGTCAGCCTGAGAATTGAAATATTTTGCCATAAATCATTCAGAACTTCGGTTTTGCTTCTGAAATAAAACAAATCAATCGCAACAATTTTGTGCCATAACAAATTTAAACTTACGTTATGGCTGTCGAAATTATTACCCGCGAGGACTTAAATGAATTCCGCACATTACTCCTAAAAGACTTCAAGGAAATCCTGCAATCAAAACCGCAGCAGGCTAAACAATGGCTTAAATCTACAGAAGTTAGGAAGCTGTTGAACATTTCTCCCGGAACACTTCAAACACTCCGAATCAACAAGACGCTGTCCTATACCAAAATCGGCGGCATTATCTACTACGCGCACCAGGATATTGAAAAGCTGCTCGAACTCAATAAGGTCAGTTCCGAGCGCACATTGTTTAATTCAAAGTAATTCAGCCATGAATTACATTAAACATCTTACTGGTTTTTTCGACAAGGTCGCAAAAGATAAACTGCTCAATCCAACACACGTTAGCTTATACATTGCGCTGTTCCAGTTTTGGAACATCAACCGTTTCCGCAATCCGATCAGTATATCGAGGCACGAGATTATGCGCATTAGCAAAATCAGTTCATTGGCCACTTATCACCGTTGTCTGAAACTTTTGGATTCGCATGGCTATATCAAATATGAACCATCATTCAATCCATACAAAGGCAGCCATGTCTACTTATTCAATTTTTCCGATGAACTCAAGCCCACACCGAGAAGTGAGCGCACAGCTACTTCAAATTTTGAACCTCTCAATGAACAGGTAGTAAACAAGCTTGAAACTAGTAGTGAAATAGCTAGTGAACAGGTTACTGAACAAGCATTAGTACGTTCTATAAACAATACAAACAATACAAACTTTTTAAACGATTCAAACAGCTTAAACTTGGGCGAGCCCGCAAAAAAAATTGAAGATGAAATTCCAGATTTTAAAAATGGCGTAATCGAAAAAGAAGAAAAAAGTTGCGCTAAAAAAGAAGAAAAGACAAGTACACCAATTTCATCACATGAACAGGAAAGCGTTGAGCATGTCCGCAATTTATTTCTAGACCGGGCTGAAAAGCCACCCGAAGCCATTCCAGAAAAACTACAGCAAAAACCCACTATCGAAGAAGTGCTTACCTACTTCCGAGAACAAAACTTTCCAGAGCTCGAAGCCAGTAAGTTCTTCAACTACTTCGCGAGCATCGGTTGGCTAGTAGGCGGTAAAACGCCTATGGCCGATTGGCACGCCGCAGCGCGGAACTGGATAATAAACGCTCCAAAATTCACTACCAATGAACGAACAGACAGGACAAAATCTCTCGACACATCAGCAGGCAAAGACTATTCAGAGCCATTATAACTACGATGAAGTTTGTTCCTGGATTGAAAGAAAGGGAACCGAATTATACGGCAAGCGATTCCGGATTATTGAAAACGATCTTCCGGTAATTTATAAACTCATTTCTTATTTCCTGAAGGACGAACAGGCGGCATTTCAGTACAATATCGACTTTGACAAAGGGATATTACTAACTGGTCCGGTTGGCTGCGGTAAAACGTCATTGCTCAGCATCATGAAATTTCTGGCGCCGGTCGAACATAAGTTTTCCGTAAAGCCATGCCGCGATATAAGTTTTGAATTCATAAACGACGGTTATGAAATAATCCATCGATACAGCAAAGGAAAATTGTACCAATCCGAACCGAAAATTTATTGCTTCGACGATTTGGGCGCTGAGAATAACCTAAAGTATTTCGGTAACGAGTGCAATGTAATGGCAGAGATTGTCCTAAGTCGGTATGACATTTTCATAAGTAAAAGAATCCCGACACACATAACATCAAACCTCTCAGCTTCAGAAATCGAAACACATTACGGCCTGCGGGTAAGAAGCCGACTGCGCGAAATGGTAAACCTAATTTCTTATGATAAAACAACTAAAGACAAACGATAAAAAAATAATCTCATGAAATCAATAATATTATTTTGGGACTGGATTCGCTACAATGAACAATCACTTAGAAATCTTCGAAATGAAAAGCCCGCTGCACAAAAAATGTTCATCTATTGGTTAGATAAACACCTCCACAACTACTGCGAACAACTTGAAAGTATATTGATGTTTCCGGCAAATGAAAATGAACCTACGCAGCTTGTGATTTCAGCGAGCGGTAATCCTGATTATTTCGATCAGGTTACAACATTGATCGAGAACGCGCCCAAACTACGTAACTGGAAGTTTGTAGCTTTTATTCAACCCTCGCAAAGCATTGACGAAATGGAATCTGGATTGGACAAGCCTTATGTGTTTAAGGATATAGAATTGAAAGCTAGTGAACTTAAATTTATGCCCTTTCAATATGAGGACATGAAAAAAATTGATATGATTGTTTACTTGAAGAATTTCACTGTACATTGTACAAACAAAAATCTTTTACATGTAGTTTTTATAATTATGCAAGATATCTTAGGCGAAAAAAGTCTATTCGACAATGTCAATTTTGTTGAATTAGCGCAAATGCCATCTGAAGAAACAAATGAATTAATTTACCTGTATGAACTACAGACATATTTAAATGAACTTAATAAACTCAATACTTCCCAAAGGAAATAGAAAACTTCCCTGACAGCAAAAGGGAAACCGCAAATTTTATTCATTAAAAATTCATACTTTGGCGGCTTATAAAGCAAACAAATGTCACTATTTCAACAGTCGGTTCTCAAAAAATATTTGAGTCAACAAGATAAAGAACAGGTTCAAAAAGCATATAAAAAATATAGTAAGTATTTTCACAATCCTGCTATTCAGGAAAACATTCGCAATAGTAAAGAAGAACAATTCCAAGAAGGATTTTTACGCGAGCTTTTTGTTGATATTTTAGGTTATACACTAAATCCAGCACCAAAGTTCAATTTAACTACTGAACTGAAAAATATTAAAGGCGCAAAAAAGGTAGACGGTGCTATTCTTAAAGATGGAAATGCAATCGCAGTAATAGAACTTAAGGGAACAAACACGAAAGACCTTGAATCTATACGTCAACAGGCGTTTGATTATAAAGCCAATCAAACTGGCTGCGTTTATGTGATCACATCAAATTTTGAAAAACTACGCTTCTATATCAATAATGCTGTAGAGCATGAAGAATTTAACCTGTTTACCCTTACTTATAATGATTTTGAAGTTCTCTTCTTTTGCTTGGCTAAAGAATATATTCTATCTAACAAGCCATTAATTGCAAAGGAGGCATCAATAATCGCTGAAGAAAATATCACTAAAAAATTGTATGCTGATTATTCTTTCTTTAAAAGGGAGCTTTATCGAGATTTAGTTAGGCAAAACCGGAATAATTCAGTTTTAACAGAGTTATCTGAAAAAACTTCCAAACTCATACTATTTAAAAAGTCGCAAAAACTTATTGATCGTTTTTTGTTTATTCTGTTTGCCGAAGACCGCGGATTGCTTGCACCCAATTCCATTTTGAATATCTTAAACGAATGGAAAGCTTTGCAAGACTTAGATATAACAGTGCCCTTATACGACCGGTATAAGCAATATTTCAATTACTTAGATACTGGCCGAAAAGGAACCGATAAAAAGGAAGAAATTTTCGCGTATAACGGCGGTTTATTTCAGTCAGATGCAATTTTGGATGCAATAATTCTTGATGATGATCTGTTGTATCGCCATACCAAAAAGTTATCTACCTACGATTTCCAAAGCCAAATTGATGTCAATATTCTTGGACACATATTTGAGCATTCATTAAATGAAATTGAAAGTGTAAATGCTGAAATCGAAGGAACCGACTTTGACAAACAAAAAACAAAACGCAAAAAAGACGGAGTTTTTTACACACCAAAATACGTAACGAAATATATCGTCGATAACACTATAGGAATTCTTTGCACTCAAAAGAAAAAAGAATTAGGAATAATAGATGAAGAATATGCTAAAGGTCGTAAGAACCGACATGAGGCAACAATTAAGAAATTAGACCAACAACTAAAAGATTATCGTCAATGGCTATTAGAATTAACAATCTGTGATCCAGCATGTGGTTCGGGAGCATTTCTTAACCAAGCGTTAGACTTTTTAATAAAAGAGCATAACTATTTAGATGAATTAACAAAACAACTTTTGGGTGGATTTTTCGTGTTTCCTGATGTTGAAAACCAAATCTTAGAGCACAACATATATGGGGTTGATCTCAACGAAGAAAGCATTGAGATAGCTAAATTATCCTTGTGGTTGAGAACCGCCCAACCAAAACGAAAGCTGACGAGTTTAAGCAATAATATTAAATGTGGAAACTCACTCATAGAAAGTAAAGCGATTGCTGGCGAAAAAGGTTTTAATTGGAAGGATCAATTTCCCGAAGTTTTTACACGCGGCGGATTTGACGTAGTAATCGGCAACCCACCTTATGTAGGAGAAAAAGGGCATTCGGAAATTTTTGAGAGTTTGAAAAGAGTTCCAAAGTGGAACGCATTCTATAGAAGAAGATCAAACACTTACTATTTTTTCATTAAGCATGGAGTAGACATTTTGAGGAATAATGGGATTCAAAGTTTAATTATTCCACGTGAATTTTCAAATGCTGACTGGGCCAATAAAGTTAGGCAAGAGGTTATTGAGAATTCCAAAATTATTGAAATAGTAGATTTTAATAATTTGAAGGTCTTTGATGATGCTGGAACGACAAGCTTAATTTTGACTCAACAAAAAATTCAGTCAACGGACTACAATTTCTATTTTAAGTCTTTAACAGTCAGTGCTTCGGTACAAAATGATTTGTTTGACCAGTCTACGAGATCACTTATACATATCAAAAAACTAATTTCAGACGAAAATAAACCTTGGAGTTTTAATTCTTTTGAAATCAAATATTCAAAAAAAATTCGTCCTTTAGGGCAAGTATTTGAAATTGCCCAAGGACTGGTAACAGGTGCAGATAAGGTTACAAACAAGCACATCATCGCATCACTTATAGATGAAAAATTTATTGGACGAGGTATTTTTATTTTAGCATTAGACCGTGATATAAAAATTGACAATCATGCTATTACCCTCAAAATCAACGACAAATGGATTGAACTTAACAATGACGACAAATCCTTTATTAAACCCTATTATAAGCCAGAGCATTTACAGCAATGGAATGTATCTCCTACGAACACTTTTATCTTATACGTTGGAGAAAATCAGTTGACCCAAAATATCAAAAATTATCTTCTACAATTTGATAAGATACTCCTAAACAGATCTACCATAAACGGTGATAAAATAATTACCTTAAACGATTTTGAAAATTATACAATTGACGATATAAAGTTAAATTATAGTTCTGCCGGAGCGGTACAAAAAATCATGAGACAAAAAAAATGGTATTTGCCATTGTACGAACGTACAAACGTGCCATTTGATTTTGCTAAAATAGTGGTGAATACAAAGAATATGAACGTATTTACGTTTTCTAATTCAGCCCTTTACTCCTCGGGAGGTGGTGCTGGCGGCCAAAATTTCATTTATCTTAAAAATGACTTTAAAAAGCAGCTTTTAGAAATTAGCGAACTGCCATATGAGGATTTCATTATTTATACCAATGCGGTGTTAAATAGCAGTGTCATGCAGTTTCTAATTCAAAATGGACAATTCAATCAATTGAGCACTTCAAAAATTGCGGATTTACCTCTTTTCATTCCTGAAATAAGTACTACAAAAGACTCAGATTATTTTAAAAAAATAATTGAGTATTCCAAAGATTTGATGCGGGTTTCGGCGGACACAAACTTATTGGTCGACAAGGTTTTAAAATACCTGTCTAAATATTTTTCAAATTTGGATTCTTCAAAACTAAATAGATGGTATGAATTAACCTTCACCAATTTCGTTTCAGAATTAAATAAGAGTCTTAAAGCTGAAGGTAAATTGGAATTGGTGAAAAAAGAAGAAATAGAATGGATGGAGATATTTGAAGATTACAAGCAACAGGCATCAACCTTAAATGAGCAAATTAAAACCTTAAATAAAGAAATTGACAAAATCATTTTCGAACTATATGGTTTGAATCCGGACGAGATTAGAATAATCGAAAATAATTAGTACATGTATATATCGGAACTGCGTATATGGAACTTCAGGAAATATGGAACATCAGATTTCGATATTAGTTCACCAAATTTAACTGTGCCTTTCAATAAAGGTTTAAATGTCTTGATTGGTGAAAACGACTCTGGGAAATCCGCGATTCTTGATTCGATAAAATTAGTTTTAAAAACACATGCGTACGAATGGATTAAAGTAGATGATTCTGATTTTTACGTAAATGAAAATGGACATACCAGTAATAAACTCCGTCTCGAAATTGAATTTTCAGGAATTACTGATGATGAAGCAAAGCACTTTATTGAGTGGTGTGGATGGGCAGAGGAAGAAATAGAAAATAACGGAATAATTTCTAAATGTATTCGACCGAAACTTATATTAATTTACCAGGCAGAAGTAAGGGACAACAGGATTATTCCAACTGATATAAAAGCTGGCATGGATGGATCTGGTCATTTGCTTAATGCCGAAGCACGAGAATATTTGAAATGCACATATTTAAAAGCTTTACGAGATGCAGATATAGAATTGTCATCGACCAAAAACTCCCGGCTTTCTGAGATACTGCAAAAACATCACCTATTCATCAAACAAAAAGGACAACTTCACGAATTTGAAGTTCATTTCAAAGAAATCAATGATAAAATTGAAGAACATTTTAGAGGATCGGCTGAAGACAAACGATATAATGAACAGATAAAATCCAAAATTGACCACTATCTTTCGAAGTTTATAGATGATAAAACTTTATCCCTATTCTCATTGGGTAAACCTGAGATAAAAAACATTCTAGAAAAACTTAATCTAGGAATTCATAACAAAAGTAATTTGGGACTTGGTACTATGAATCGGCTGTTCATGGCAGCAGAATTATTGCATTTAAAACGCGATTGGACTGGATTAAAACTATGCTTAATTGAAGAACTTGAAGCCCATCTGCATCCCCAAGCGCAACAAAAGATTATTGAAGCATTGATTGATGAATCCAATCAAGGAATTCAATTAATTCTTACAACTCACAGTCCAAATATTTCATCTAAAGTTCCATTAAAGTCGGTCATTATATGTAAAGAAAATGATATTTTCCCCCTCGAACGAAAATATACCCAACTCGAAGAAAGTAACTATACTTATTTGGAACGATTTTTAGATGTGACTAAGTCGAATCTATTCTTTGCGAAAGGAATAATACTGGTAGAAGGCTGGTCAGAAGAATTGATAGTACCTACACTTGCTAAAAAAATTGGGATGGAACTTACTGCTAAAGAAGTGTCTATTGTAAATGTTGCATCAACTGCTTATTTACATTTCGCAAAGATATTTTTACGAAACGACGGTAAGACAATGAACGTTCCAGTGTCGATTGTTTCAGACTTGGATATCAGAGCATATGAAAGAGAACCTTTATTAGACCTTAATGCTAAACCAATAAAAGGCGAATATAGCTACATCAAGCAAACCATACCTGAAATAGAACAAAAAATTATTGAAAAAGCGAATAAAATTATAGCTAATGAAAGTGGCATACTTCCATTTGTATCAAAACTTTGGACTCTAGAGTGGTGTTTGCTGAAATCAATTTCCATTGGTCAAATGTTCAAGGATGTACTAAAAGTTGTTCATCCGGATACTTTTCAAAATTGCGATTCAGAAGAAAGTTGGGAATTAGCACTTGCAAGAATTTTATTAAGTGATAGTATAAAAAAAACTGAGTTAGCATATCAATTATCAGAGAAAATAACCGCTTCCGTTATAACCGAAATTACTCCGGACGACAGTATATCGTATTTAATTGATGCTATTAAACACGCATGCAGGGATGATTCTAATAGATGATCAAAATATAGATGAAGCAGAAAAAATTTTTATTAATGGAGAATCTTTCGATATAGAAGAAAGAGTCCCATTCATAAAGAATTTAGAAAGTTGTGATCTGCTTGCAGTTCCCGGTAGTGGAAAAACAACTGCTTTGATGGCAAAGTTGTACTGTTTAGGACAACATATGACAACCGACACCAATTCGTCTATTCTGGTTTTATCGCACACCAATAAAGCTGTCGAAGAAATTGAGTCAAAATTAAAGAAGCATTGTCCTCATCTTTTCGAATATCCAAATTTCATAGGAACAATTCAAACCTTCGTAAATAAATTTTTAGCTAATCAGGCATGTTTTCAAAACTACGGTTCATACATACGCAAAAATGATGATGAAGTGTATGAGAACGAGGTCGCTAAATTTTATTATTCCCTTCGGTGGTCTGCAAAAGGCGCAGATACAATGAATTTAGTCAATAAACTATATGGTTTAATTAACCGAGGCAAAAACGGTACATTTGATGAAAAAAAGAATAATATTCACGAGTTTTTAAGAAAATTTGACTATGACATCCAAAATAGAAAAATAATTTACCAAGGGCAAACAATCTTAAAATATGGTGGTGTGACTGAATCATATTTTTTAGAATTGGAAAAATGGAAGTTGTCTTTATTTAGGTCCGGCTTGCTCAATTATCGAGATTCATTTAATTTGGGAATACTGAATTTGGAACAAAATCCAGGTTTAAAAACAATCTTACAAAAGAGATTTAAATTTGTTTTTATTGACGAAATGCAAGATTTAGAAAGAACACAAATAGACCTAATCGACGAGATTTTTTGCAGTGGTTCTTCTAAGAC
>Ga0247815_10001031_pt1 | contig 21510 bp, 24 predicted proteins | sample UWRJL194509B1_FD_181014 | JGI IMG/M metagenome (GOLD analysis project Ga0247815, IMG submission 181014) | Plant litter microbial communities from Arlington Agricultural Research Station in Wisconsin, United States - UWRJ-L194-509B-1 | ecosystem: Environmental > Terrestrial > Plant litter >...
TGGCATTGTGTCCAACTTTTAAACCACCTTCATATTCTATTTCGTTCATGAAGGCTTTAATCATGGTCGACTTACCTTCACCATTTTTGCCTACAAAGGCTACCTTTTCTCCCCGCTCAATCACTAGTGATGCTTTTTCGAATACTACATGGTCGCCATATGCTTTGGTGAGTTCTTCTACAATTACCGGGTATTGACCTGAACGTGGCGATGGTGGAAATTTTAAACGCAAAGCCGAAGTATCCACTTCATCAATCTCGATGACTTCCAGTTTTTCGAGCATTTTTACACGCGATTGCACCTGCAACGTTTTTGAGTAAGTACCTCTAAAACGGTCTATAAACTCCATGTTGTCCGCAATAAAACGTTGTTGTTCTTCGTACGCTTTCAATTGGTGCACGCGACGGTCGGCACGCAGCTGCAGGTAGTGGCTGTACTTGGCCTTATAATCGTATATCCGGCCCATGGTAACCTCAATAGTACGGTTGGTAATGTTGTCTACAAAAGTACGGTCGTGCGAAATCACCATCACCGCCTTTGCCGAATTCATTAAAAAATCCTCTAACCATTGAATGCTTTCAATATCCATGTGGTTAGTAGGCTCATCAAGCAAAATCAGATCAGGTTTCTTTAATAAAATTTTGGCCAGCTCGATGCGCATGCGCCATCCACCTGAGAACTCAGAAGTCTGCCTGTGAAAATCTTTACGTTCAAAACCCAGGCCCTTTAACACCTTTTCTACCTCGGCATCGTAATTTACCTCCTCTACAGAATAAAACTGCTCACTTAATTCAGATACGCGTTCAATCAGCTTCATGTAATCGTCGCTTTCGTAGTCAGTTCTGATAGTCAGTTGTTCGTTCAACTCCTCTAATTCCTTTTGCATATGCTGCATCTCCTGGAAAGCTTTTGACGTTTCTTCAAAAACTGTAACATTGTCTTGTGTCAGCAAATGTTGTGGTAAATAGGCGATTACGGCATCTTTAGGACCTGTTACATTCCCCGAAGTGGGTTTTGTAGCACCGGCAATGATTTTTAAGATGGTAGACTTTCCTGCACCATTTTTACCCATCAGGGCTATTTTGTCGTTCTCGTTTATTGAAAAGGTTACGTCACTAAATAAGTTAGTTCCACCAAATGAAACGGAGATATTGTTTACATTAATCACAGAATGCGGTATTAAATTGAGCAGCAAAGATAGCGGAAAAACAAAATTTAATGTAGAAAAATACAATTCAGCACTGGCATAATTGTATAGATAACAAAAGAGATACGAGAACAACCTTCCATAACGGAAAAATAATTTTACTTTTATAACCAGTAAACCTTCATTCGCAGGTTCCAAACCACACATAGCTTAACATGCAATTATACGTCCGGCACTTCTTTATAGTTTTCTTCGCATCCCTTCTTTTTCTATCTGCCTGTAAAAAAACAGAAATGCCAGAAGGCCCGGCTCCTACTTTGCATATGAATCTGGACAGTACCATTTTGGCAAATGACGACTTTTGGGGAACCCGTCTTTCGGTTGTGCTCGAAAACTTTCCGGAAGGCACTTCAGATAGTGTAGTGTGGCGTGTAGAAAATCCGCGTATTGCTGAAGTAACCACTGAAGGTGTTGTATGGCCTAAGGGCGCTGGAATTACATTTGTTTTTGCAAAACTGCTGAACGGAATGGGTGAAGTGAAATGCAAGGTTATTGTGACCGATGGGAACGACTATAAATTTAGACTTGTGTTAACGGATAAGGGGAAATCTGATTTTTCGATAGCTAATCCTCTAACATTTCTTTCGCAAAAAGCCATAGACAGACGCCGTAAACAAAATATCCCGATTGACGAAAGCGACCTTCCTATATCTAGACAATATCTTAAGGCGATCAGCGACGTTGGGGGTACAATTGTTGCGCAGAGCAAGTGGCTGAATACTGTGAGTGTGAGCGTCCAGGATCAGTTTCTGATTGATAAGTACAAAAGTTTGCCCTTTGTAAAAGAGGTCATACTGGTTTATGTAGGCAAAAGGAAAGAAAGTTCAGCTGCCCCGAAATATGTAGATAGCCCACAGTCGGGAAGTTCGGGTAACTCAAGCACATCAATTATTTATGGTTCAGCTGCATTGAATATCAATACCGTAAAAGGGGAAGCGCTCCATCAGCAGGGTTTCAAAGGTGCAGGCATGGACATAGCAGTTATTGATGCGGGCTTCCTGCAGTTAAAAAATAATCCAGCTTTTAGCACCATTCACATTAAAGGCGCCAGATCTTTTGTATATGAAAATGATGACCCATATAGTATAGAGACACACGGAGTTTGGGTAACCTCATGTATGGCAGTGAACAAACCGGGAAGTTATGTTGGCACTGCACCAGAAGCCAGTTACTGGTTACTCCGTACTGAAGATGGCGCAACTGAATTCCCAATAGAAGAAGATTACTGGACTAGTGCCATAGAATTTGCGGATAGTGTGGGGGTAGATCTGGTTAACTCTTCGTTATCATATAGCGATGGCTATTCATATCTCACTAAGCGATATACTGCCAATGATATGGATGGTAAAACTGCGCTCGCAAGCAGGGCCGCGAATATGGCCTTTAAAAAAGGGATTTTTATTGTGAACTGTGCAGGGAACGAACAAAAATGGGTAGGTGCTCCCGCAGATTCGCCAGGTGTTCTAACGTTAGGTTCTATCAACAGCAATGGCACCCAAAGTTACTTTACATCATGGGGAATGACGGCCGATGGCAGGATAAAACCGGATGTAATGGCTATGGGCGGGGGTGCGAGTGTAATTAACACTGCAGGCACGGCAGAAAACAGAAGTGGCACATCATACGCCAGCCCTATTATGTGCGGATTAGCCGCCTGCCTATGGCAAGCCTACCCGGCATTGACCAATAGTGATTTGCTGGAAGTGATCCGTAGATCTGCGGATAGGGCCGGCAATCCTGTATTGCCTTTTGGTTACGGTGTAGCTGATATGCAAAAAGCAATGGAGCTGGCGAAGATAAAAGCAGGCTCGAAGTAATAAAGGATTAAGTGGCCCGACTTACTATCTGTGGTAAGAAGGGCCGCTAATGTATTATAAAGGAAATTATAATAGAGCTATTCTGCAATTTTGTTGAACCAGATGATATAAGCATCTATAGCCTTTTGCAGCATATCTTTGCTCCTATCGTCTTTCAGCTGTCCATTTTCATCAAACAATTCGTTGGCCTTATTGATATAAACTTCTGGCTGCTGCATTGCTGGTACATTGAGAAAAACAAGGCTTTGTCTTAAGTGGTGATTTGCACCATACCCGGAAATATTACCTGGCGAATTACTTATAATTGCTGCAGGCTTACCGTCCCATACACTTTGACCATACGGCCTTGACCCGACATCAAGTGCGTTTTTCAAAACCGCAGGAACCGACCTGTTGTATTCAGGTGTGATAAAAATAACGCCATCAAGTGACTTCATCTCATTCCTAAAAACCGTATACGCCTCAGGAACCTGGTTATCATCATCAAAATCCTGATTGTAGATTGGCAAATCGGCGAGTGAAACTGTTGTAAACTCAAACCCTTCAGGTGCCATACCGATTATAGCTTGTCCTATTTTTTTTGAAAATGACTCTTTGCGCAGACTTCCTGCCAGAATACCTATTTTTTTACTCATCCTTTTAAATTTATTTTGACTGTAATTGGTCTATTTGATATTATCTATCTGATTGAATGATTTACATGCAAGACTTAAGCCAAAATTCTATTCTATAACAGAGCTAATTACAAAAATTCCAGCTTATCCGCATCTGAATCCAATAAGACGTTTAAACAAAGTAAAATAGAACTTTTGAACAAAGTTTAATACTTATAAGTAACCGACATTTGTATTATACCATAGAAGCAAACAGAATGAAGGAATTAAAAAATGTATTGATCACCGGAGCAGCTGGTGGTTTTGGAACAATTATTATTGACGCTTTACTTGCAGAAGGTTATACTGTAACTGGTGCCATGCGTGATGCCGAAGGCAGGAACAAACTGGCGGCTCATACTTTGGAAAACAAGGGTGTTTTTGTAGTTAATATTGATGTCACCAATGATCAAAGCGTAGTGGAAGGTGTAGATAAGGCTGCATCAAAAATGGGTAGCATAGATATCCTTATCAATAATGCCGGTTTGGGAGCTGGAGGGATTCAGGAAGGATTCACCGCCGATGACTGGAAAAAAGTGTTTGACGTTAATGTATTTGGTGTACAGCGCATGACCCGGGCGGTATTACCTTTTATGAAACGAGAACAAAGAGGCCTGCTAATGCTCATATCAAGTCTCAGCGCAAGACTTTCGGTGCCTTTCCAGGGGCCTTACAGTCCTTCGAAATGGGCCGCCGAAGCACTGGCGGAAAGCTATCGCGTAGAAGTTTCAAATCTCGGAATTGAATCATGTATTGTCGAACCTGGCGGATTTCCCACACAGTTTATTGGTTCTTTGCTTCAGCCGAGCGAGAAAGAACGGTCGTTGGATTACGGTGCGATTAAAGATTTGCCAGCAGCATTATTGTCTTCTGTAAAAAGTGTATTCGAATCCAATCCTGAACAAACGCCGGACCTGGTGTCTGATGCCGTTATTAAGCTGATAAAAATGCCTCAGGGCACACGTCCAATGCGCACTGAAGTGGACAAAATGTTTATGGGAGATCTTGTTGCCCCGTTAAACAAACAATTAGCAGAGGCTAATGAAAAAGTGTACGAGGCTTTCCAAATGGAATCTTTGACAAAAGTAAAAAGCTAAAACGAGGGGGATAATTAACCAGTGTTAGTTATTCCCTTTGATTTTCATAATTTTAAACAATGGAACAATCATTACGTAATCCTTCAGCAGAAGTAGTGCATTCCTGTCTAACAGACAAGTATTTGAGAAATGAAGTGATGCTCCACGAGCATTACTTTTTCAGGATTGTTTCAGGCGAGGTAAAAATCGTACTGTCGGATACCACACAGGTATATGGCGAAGGAGATACGATTCTTTTGCCACGGCGACAGTTATCCACAGTGATCCAATATCCAAAAGATAATAAGCCTTACAAATGCATTTTGATCATATTCACTAATGAACGCCTAAAAGACTATTATTCCCGCAACCAGGCCAAAGAAAATACTGCCGCCTCAACTTTTCTTAGATCGTATGACAAGCATCCTTTACTGGAGAGTTACTTTGAATCATTGACACCTTATTTTGATTTGCAAAAACAAATTCCCGAAAAGCTTTTCGATTTAAAGGTTGAGGAAGCCCTGACTATTTTAAGATCTATCGATGAAACGGTAGATGCATCATTAGCGGATTTTTCAGAACCTGGAAAAATAGATTTGGCAGAATTCATGGAACAGAACTATATGTTTAATATGCCTTTAGAAAAATTCAGCTATTTCACAGGCAGAAGCCTCACCACTTTTAAACGCGATTTTCACAATATTTATGGCACCACCCCACAGCGTTGGCTAACAGAGCGTCGTCTAAAACTAGCGCATTATCTGCTTTCGGAAAGTAAACAGAAGCCGGTAGATCTTTATCGCGAAGTAGGGTTTGAAAATCTGTCACATTTCTCTTATGCATTTAAGAAACAATTTGGCTATCCCCCAAAGTTGACTTCCAATAACCTTAATCTTCGATAATCTCAATAACCCGGGTGTTTAATCCGCGCGATGTTATCCGTCCTTTCTTGAGCCGCTCCGGGGTGCGCCTGCCAGTCCTTAACTTCACCAATTATCAAGAGGGGATCACTGGTACGGTAGGGTTGACAATAAGTTTATAAGGTAGCCATGCCTATAATGGTAAGGCTAAATGATAAAACACATTGTCAGCGGCCATAACCGGGAAATCAACAGGCAGTTCATTTTTATTGAGCTTTATAAATCCTTTTTTCTCATAAAACCGAATAGCCGCATGCAGAATATCAACAGTACCAAGGTAAAGATCTGAGATGCCATTTTCACTGCAATATTTGATTAATTCGTTCAGCAAATTGGAAGCAATACCATATTCTTTTCCCCGGAATTCTTTTTTAACAAACATTTTTCTGATTGCACCTGCCTTTTCATTGAAACGCAAAAGCGCGATGGTCCCACCAAGTTCTCCGTCAACGGTTGCTCCCCAAAAGTTTCCCCCTTTAAGAATATAGAATTCTTCAATTTCGTGCAGATCAGGTTGATCGGCTAATGTAATTGGTACTCCGAACTCGAGTTGTTGAATAGGCAGTATAATCTCTATTATATTTTTCGAATCTGAATTTTTTAATGTTTTGATCTGAATGTCCATGATGTAAAATTGTACGCACGAATATACGTAGTTAACTACACAATACCTTTAACTTATATCATGTAGTTATCTTTTACTTCAATCGTTTCCGGTCAGGATGCGGCTGATGGCGGTTTTAAAGTGTCGCCATAAAAGCAACAATATCCGCTGCTATCTCGGTTGTATGGGTTTCCAGGGCAAAGTGTCCGGTGTTATAAAATTTAATTGTGGCATCAGGCAGGTCCTTTTTATATGCTTCAGCACCGGCAGGGAGGAAAAACGGATCCTTGTTTCCCCATACCGCTAACAACCCTGGCTGATTGTCCCTGAAATATTGATGAAATTTAGGATACAGTGCTACATTAGTGCTGTAATCCTTCAGTAAATCAAGCTGGATCTCAACATTTCCTTGCCGATCCAGAAAATGCTGGTCAAGCGTATAACTTTCCGGCGCAATTAATGATGGATCCGTAACCCCTTCATGGTATTGGTACCAGGTGGCTTTCCGGCTAACAAAATCCCGCAATGCGTTCCGGTTTTCCAGCGATGGTTCTTGCCAGTAGGTCTGTATCGGGCTCCAGTCATTGCTTAGTCCCTCCTCATATGCATTCCCATTCTGGGAGATGATACCGGTTATTTTTTCCGGATTGGTCATTGCAAGCCTGTAGCCAACAGGTGCACCATAATCGAATACGTAAATGGCAAAACTTTTCATCTCCAACTGATCAATAAACGATTGCATTGTACTGGCCAGGTTATCAAAAGTATAATTGAACTGCTCATGATCTGGTGCATCAGAATAGCCAAACCCTGGAAGATCAGGGGCAATAACATGATATTTTTTACTCAATACCGGGATCAGGTTCCTGAACATGTGCGATGAAGTAGGGTAACCATGCAACAACAAGATGATTGGTGCATCTGTATCGCCAGCTTCCCGATAAAATATATTTAGACCGTTAACCTGGGTATTGCGGTAGTGAATTGCTGTGTTTTCCATAAGTGATGAGATGATATGAATTTTTATTTTCTTTTTTGATCAATCAAATTTAAGCATGGTATTTGATTACATAAAACGATTAATAGTGATTAATAGTATCACTATTAATGATACACTAGGCATGAATACAAACGATCTAAAAATATTTGAAGCAGTAGCTGCCAGCGGAAGTTTTACCAAAGCAGCGTCAGCTATGTTTACAGTTCAGTCCAATGTGACGGCAAGAATCAAAAGCCTCGAAGAAGAATTCGGTGCAGAGTTATTTACCAGAACATCGCGGAAAGTTGAGTTAACCCCTGGCGGTCATACTTTGATGCAATATTGCAAACAGATCGGCCATCTTGTTGAAGAGGCTAAAAATAACATTCAGAGTAACCAAAAAATAAATGGGAATCTTAAAATTGGTTGCATTGAAACAACTATGGCACTAAAGGTTCCAGAGATACTGATAAATTTCGAAAAAGACTACCCAGAAGTTGAATTGGAATTTAAGTCTGCCATGCGTAATGAGCTCATCAGCGATGTACTGAACTATAAACTTGACGCCGCGTTCGTATCGGCACCAATTGATGTTAAAGGCCTCGGTCAGATCAATATTAAAGAAGAACAACTGGTTATTATAAGTGCTTCAAACGGCATCAAATTGAATGCCTTGCTGGCCAATCAGCCTTTAAAAATTATTGTATTTGACGAAGGCTGTATGTTCAGGGCCAGACTGGAATCATGGCTAAGTTCAAAAGGAATTATGCATTATAAAAGTATTGTACTCAATTCAATAGAAGGTATTATTAACTTCGTTGAGGCCGGACTAGGAATTAGCTTACTTCCGGAAGAAGTACTTTCAAAGTATTATTCCGGAAGAAAGATAACCACCCATAGTTTGAGCAAACAATTGGGTACAATGAATACGGTATTGATTTATAGGAAAGACATGCAACAGTCAAGGGCATTGAAAGCATTTATAACCATGCACTCCCCTCACACTATTTACCCATAGATAGTTTTCAGGAATTCTTTCAGCTCTAACGGCTTCCTTCCCAATAATTTAGCAAGATCACTACGGTTAGTATCAAACTCGCCTTTGCCAATTGCTATACCGAAGCCTGCAAAAAATCCGGCATCTCCTTCGGGAACGCCAGCTTTCACTAATTGTGTTATGTAAGCATCTGCGTCAGGTTTTAGATACTGAACCTCTTTACCGGTAATCTCAGCGATCATAGCCGCGATTTCATCGAATGAATATGCAGTTTCTGCTGTGATCGCATATTCCTGGTTTTCGTGTCCTTCAGTAGTCAGAATTGCCGCAGCAGCTTCAGCCATTTCGGTCCTTGCTACAAAAGGCGCTTTTCCATTGCCTGCAGGAAAGAAAATACCAGTTTCAAGAACTTTTTCCCCGGCAAACATAGGTATCAGATCGGCATACAGCGTATCATTCAATAAGGTATATGGAACTCCGCTTTCTTTCAGATAATCTGCTGTGTCGCTATGAATCTGGCTCACTAAAGGAATAACAGATGCGGTAAAGCTGTCAATATCTATGCTGGTATACGCAATTTGTTTCACACCGTTTTCTTTTGCGGCGTTAATTACGTTCTGGTGCTGTTTAAGTCTTTCGTTCAGGTCTGATGAAGATACCAGTAACAACTTATCTACGCCCTTCAGCGCTTCTTTTAGGGAATCGTAATTGTGGTAATCTCCTGTTTTGATCTGAATTCCTTTTTCTTTCAGGTCAGCTGCTTTGTTTTCATCCCGTACTAAAGCAGTAATATCGCTTGCTGGTATGCCTTTATTAAGAAGTGAATTGATTGTTGCTGTTCCAAAATGGCCTGTTGCGCCTGTTATTAAAATCATAGTTTGTTCGAATAAAATGAATAATTATATTTGTTACCCAAAGAAACTAATAAAGATTTCAAAAAGTAACTTGTTACCTATTGGTAACAATGAAAATAGTGGTAAGCTAAAAGTAACTAATGGAGAATAAAGGTAACAATACGGCATGTCCCGTTACAGCAACAATTGCTTTAATCGGGGGAAGATGGAAAACAATCATTCTTTATATCCTGTCTGATCATACCCGGCGCTTTGGCGAAATCGCAGCGCGGATGCCGACTATTTCGAGGAAAGTCCTGACGGAGCAGCTGAAGGAACTTGAAGCAGACGGACTGATCAGCAGAACAAAGTATAAAGAGATTCCGCCACGCGTAGATTATGCACTGACGGAATTGGGCAAAAGCCTCTCACCTATATTGAATGATATTGCCATCTGGGGCAAGGAAAAAGTATTGGATGCAGCGAGATAATTTACAAATCCTTCAAATAACTTGCCGATGTTGCTTTCCCCAGTCTATTAAACTTTCAACAATAGGATATAACGACTGACAATACTCAGTGAGCCTGTATTCGACCGTTTTGGGAAAGTCAGGATCTTCCGTTCTCACAATCAGCTTATTAAGTTCCATCAATTTCAAATCTTTGGACAGCATTGCAAATGTTATCCCTGGTATGTAGCGGGCAATATCACGGTAACGGTATAAGCCATTGTATAACGCTATAATAATCGGCATACGCCATTTACCGCTCAAAACATAAAGGGCATCCTGAGCATGTGTAATTTCTTCCTGATTTTTGACGGTACAGATATATGGTTTCCCGGTAATTTCTTTCTCGTTCATGTGCTATAGTCTGTGATAGCATTTTCAATTATGAAAAATGCAGCTTTTACCTTTGCAAAGGTAAGAATAAAATAAAAAACAGAATTTAAAAGGAAAGCACAGAAAGATGATGACAGCAAATTATAACGGTAAGGAATATCAACAGCTACATATCAAAATCGAGAATCGGATAGCGAATATAACTTTAGATAACGCACCAGTAAATGTATTAGGCGGCAAAATGATTAAAGAATTAACACAGCTCCTGGGCGAAATATCTGTCGACACCTCGATCAGGGTTATTGTATTTGACAGTATAAATCCTGATTTCTTTATTGCGCATGTAGATATAAATATTCTGGAAGAAAAAGATATACTGGATGAATTAGGTAAAACCGCACCAGAAGGTTTAAATATCTTCCAGGCGGTAGGTGAAATGATCAAAGCACAGCCTCAGGTTACTATTGTAAAATTGAAGGGAATAGCCCGTGGCGGGGGTGCTGAATTTGTAGCTGCGGCTGACATGAGTTTCGCCTCCTTACAAAAAGGCAAGCTAGGTCAGTGTGAAGCGCTAATGGGAATAATCCCAGGGGGCGGGGCTACACAGTATTTGTCTTCAAAAATGACGCGTGGCAGGGCACTGGAAGTGATATTAGGTGCGGGTTTATTTGATGCTGTAACCGCAGCAAGTTATGGGTGGATTAATCGTGCGGTGCCTCATGATGAAATTGACAACTTCGTTCAGCAATTGGCACAAAACATTGCAAACTTGCCTGATGGTGTAATAGACGCTATGAAAAAAGTACTGCCTCCGACCAGAAACAATGAAGGGTTTCAATTAGAACATAATAGCTGGGCCGCATTAGCATTTCACGCAGAGACCGCACGGATAATGAGCACAGCAATGCAAAATGGGGCACAAACAACAAAGGGGGAATTAAACCTGGAGCAAATGCTCAGAAGTTTGAAATAATTGCTACGAACTGCCCATTTAAGGTGATTGCATTTAATAGAATTGACGAATTCCTGATGAAGTCTAAAGGAAATTAAATAAATATCCTTTATCTCTTGCATAATGTAGTCGTGTATACTATATTTGCGACTACAACAATTATAATATGATGAGAAAATTAGATTTTGCCTCAGTTCAAGTAAGGGATTTAGAAGTCTCAAAAGATTTTTACACCACTAAATTAGGCTTTGAAGTAGCCGAAACCAACCCTGCCGCTTGTATATTCAAGTACAACAAAGGTGAGGCAAGCTTTGCTATTAGAAACCCGATAGGTGATTTGGATGGGAAGGAACTTGGTATTGGCGTATCCTTATGGTTTGCGATTGATGGAAGTATAGAAGACTTAGAGGCAGAACTTTTGGGAAAGGGTGTTCAGCTTCCAGGCCCTATCCAAAATACCCCTTTTGGGAAAGCTATCACAGCAAAAGATCCGGACGGTTACAATATTACATTTTTACAGGCAAATTAGCCCATTTTGACTATTTTGGGGTCCAGCAAATACATGTTGATTTGATTTGTCCAAAAACGATAAGCTTGAAAAATAAAGACATTGAGTTCCATTTTAAAAGCCCGGAAGATAGTCCTGGTTATCTTCTGGGTCAATTAACGATGTTATGGCAACGGAAACAAAAACGTGTACTTGATCCGTTAGACCTTACATCCACACAATTTGTACTGCTAGCAGCACTTGCATGGCTTTCTAAGGACAGTGATGCTGTTACCCAAATTGATATCGCTAATCAAGGTAATGCAGACAGAATGATGGTATCAAAGGTACTGCGTACGCTGGAAGAGAAGAAGTTTGTGACAAGGAAAGAGCACAAAACAGATACCAGGGCGAAAACTATCAGCTTAACCCCATCGGGCGCTGCAATACTTCAAAAAGCACTGATAGCTATTGAAACCGCAGATCTGGAGTTTTTTTCGCAATCTGGTGTTGATCTCTCAACTTTAAATGCTTCGATGTCAAAGCTGATCAGTAAAAACAAAGAAGATTAGATTGATATCGTTCCCAGAAAAGCTATAACACTAGAATCCCATTTCCACTTTATCAATTAATATCGGGATATAACGATCACGGTTCGTGCTGGTGATACCGGGGCTTTTTCTCGATGAAAGGTTGAGAATCCTAAACTTTGGAAATTCCAGCCATTGCAGCATCTTGACCGAGGTTATGCCCATCGCTTTTAGATCTTCCGTAGTTGAAGGTATAATAAATGTAGCGGTATAAAATTTACCCGCATCTTTAATTACTGGGCTGGACGATACAATGCGATAGTAGTCATCAAATCCTGCTGGTGTAACGAGTTTTCCAGGGATTACTTCTCCTGTAGATTCTATTGGTATCGCTATTCCCACCCTAGCTTCATCTGTACCGGTATTAAATGGTAAGACATTTATGGCAATCTCCTGATTTCCGACACTCTGTTCCATAAACCGGATATCACCTACATTTCTACTCGCTGCAAATGTAATTTTCAACACTTTCAAACCTTTCAAAGTCAGTTTATCAGCCGGGTACAGCTGTAGGGACGAAGCAATAGAGTCTTTCGGTAAGTAGGGATAAATCTTTCCTGCTTTTGTGAAGCTTGCATCTGCCGCATTTACCAATTGTTTTATAGCCCCGTCCTTTATATCTCCATGCCAGTTTGCAAATTCCGTGTACAGCGCAAATTCCTGCCTTGCCAGATTAAAATCAGGGGCTGTATTTTTCCAGGTAGTAAAATCATCAGTAATATATTTTAATGGCTGAATCTCGGATGCATCACGGGGTGCAAGCTGCACTTCATTTCCATTCAGACGCACAATGCCCACCACACTCCTCACATCACCAGGTAATGCTGTTCCGTTGAACTTCGCCTCCTGAAAGACGGCGGATGCCATTATAGACTTCCCATCCCTAATTTTCATTTTACCCGAATAATTCCCGTTTTCAGAGATGAGTTCACATGCTTTTATACGTACGAGACTACCCTCCCAGTCCCCTTTGTTAGCTTCCAGTTCGCTAACAGTAGTTTCACGTGGTATAATTTTCCCTACACCCAACTTTTTTACAACATCATTAGGCAAATCCTGCAATTTTGCAGTTCCATTTTGCCTTGTTAAGGGCTGACCGAAAATATTGATTTCAAGACTATCGTTTACAAGATAATTATGGTCAGTTTTTAACATCACCATAATCCCTTCCTTACCAGTTCCCTCCTGCAGGAATAACGTTCTGCTATTATCTATATTTTTTTGAATAGCATCTGAAATAACCACACCTCTTATTACGCCCGAATCTTTAATTTTGACCAGCTGTTCTGTACTTAAATCCTTTACATTGGCAATAGAAATTTGCTTTGGCAGAGGGTTTAGAGTAGTCTTAGTTCCATTCTCCTTATCTTTGGTGCAAGCAGTGATGATATAACATATAAACATCAAAAGTCTTAATATAGAAACTGGGCTACTCGGGTGTACTTTTTTCATACTGGCTGTTTTAAATAGAAGATATATTTGGTTTATGGCATCCGGCCTTCTACAGACAAGATAAACTTAACCAAGATACAGCATTCAACAACACATAATTGTAACTTATTTGTGTAAAAGTAAATTACAATGCATTTTTTTTTAATGAACGCTTACCATAATAATGAATTAAGTTATTACAAACCGCTGTGTTTTCTGCCACCGTATATATAACATATAACACCTAATATGAAATTACTACTCTCAACATCTGCAGGTATATCTGTATTTGCTACTAACAGACATTTGTGTAATTTTGAATAGATCATTAGATATGTTAAAAAGAACACTTGCCCTGCTTCTAATTTTTTGTGCATTTGCAGCTACTGCACAAACTAAGTATACTTCAGAAAAAAACATTGCCTATTATACCACTACTAGTAATGATGAGTATAAGACCTCGCAATGTTTACTTGATATTTACTATCCCAAAAACCTGAAAAACTTTGCAACCATAGTGTGGTTTCACGGAGGGGGAATAACTGGGGGGGCAAAAGAAATACCCCAGGCCTTGCTGGACAAGGGCTTTGCAGTGATAGGTGTTGGTTACCGGCTTTCTCCAAAAGCGAAAGCCCCAGCTTACATAGAAGATGCCGCTGCTGCTGTAGCATGGGCATTTAAGCATATCGCTCAGTATGGTGGAAGCGATAAGCAGATTTATCTTAGCGGACATTCAGCCGGCGGTTATCTGGCAATGATGATCACACTCGATAAAAAATACCTTGCGAAATATGATATTGATGCAAATAAAATAGCTGAGCTGATCCCTTTCAGCGGGCAGTGTATTACGCACTTTACGGTAAGGGCCGAACGGGGAATCAAAGATACTCAGCCCACAATTGATGAGCTTGCGCCGCTTTTTTGGGTACGACCAGACGCGCCGCCTATGCTTCTTATCACTGGCGATGCGGAAATGGAATTACTGGGCCGTTTTGAAGAGAACGCGTATATGCTGCGCATGATGAAGCTTGCTGGTCATAAAAATACCCGCCTTTTTCAACTGCAGGGATTTGATCATGGTGGTATGGCTACACCCGCGTTTCCCTTACTTGTTAAAGAAGTTGAATCACGACAAAAGCAGATAAGGTAATGGGTCAATAACATGATATATCATCTCAAAGATGTCAATTGAACGATTTCCTAAAGCCATTTGGTGATAGAGAGGTGTGGCGTTTGAATAGTTTATTGAAAGACTGTGGATGCTCAAATCCGAGTTGGTAAGCTATTTCGGCGATGGTCAAACTTGTTGAACTCAATACTTCTTTAGCTTTTTCAATTAACTTATCATGGATATGTTGTTGTGCGCTTTGCCCGGTCAGTGATTTCAGCATATCGGAAAGATATCTTGGTGATATATTCAGGTAACCGGCCACTTCCAGAACTGTAGGTATACCTCCTGGTTGGTTTGCAAAATGACCTTCCAGATAGCTGTCCATTTGACTTACAAGATCATTATGAATTGCCTTTCTGGTCAAAAATTGCCTGTTGTAAAAACGGTTGCTGTAGTTAAGTAACAACTCAATCTGAGAGACAAGCACATCCTGACTAAATGAATCTGTGTTGTTATCCAGTTCAGAGGCTATGTTTTCAAATAGTCCAATAAGTACTTTTTTCTCTTTGTCGGATACCAGCAGTGCTTCGTTCACACCATAAGCAAAGAAACCATATTGTTGTATGTTTTTTCCCAGTTGGTAATTCCGGATCAGGTCGGCGTGAAAATATAAGTTGTATCCGTCTTCGTAACAGCTTTCGTCGGTTGACATCGTGATCACCTGGTTTGGTGCCAGAAATGCCAGTCCTCCTTCTTCAAAGTCATAATAACCTTGCCCATATTTTACCTGACCGGCAAAATCTTCCTTGAAAGAAACTTTATAAAAATCAACCAGAAAGCTTCGGCCAGCGTTTGCACGGCTAACCTTATCATTATCGTATTTTACCAGTGCTACCAAAGGATGCAACGGCTTAGGCAAACCCAGATCCCGCATATACGCTGAAATGCTTTTAAATATAGTTGGCTGCAGTTTACCTTTCATGATCACGCTAATTTACCATTAATCCTCAAAATCGATTGCATTAACTTAGTTCTCGTTTCTCCTGCCAGTCAAAAGTCCCAACTCTGCGGGCTATTAGCCAAACATTTCCAACCTTAACGTAGTCATCAGCATACCGCGCACCTATGGTAGTCTTCATTTTCCTACCCTGCTCATTGCCTATTAAAGTGACCATACAATAACATGTACCTTTAGCATGATCGCCGTTCAGTGAAACTACGTGTTGGCCATTAAAATGGTACACGGTTTCAAAACCTTCAAGAAATTTACTGAACGCTTCAGCCATTACTTCCCTGCCTTCAAGTTTTAAAATCAAGGCACCAGCTGCCAATGTTTCCGAAACAGCATTCTCAGTAAAAAGTTGAACCTGATTTTTAAAATCCCTCTGGTCGCCCAGGATCGAAAAGCGATCTATAAGTTCTTTGAGAGCACCCTTGTCCTCTAATTCTTTGACGTTCATGACATGTGATTAAAGGCTATCTCAGAATTAAGACAGCCCTGGGATCGTTGATGAAAGATATTATTATAGCGATTTTTTTAAGCTACAGTAAGCACAATTTTTCCCTGGATATTTCCCTGAGCGGCACGTTCGTGGGCTGTACGGGCGTTCGCAAGCGAAAATGTACTGTCAATGATTACCCGTATTGTTCCGTCATCCAACAGTCGCCCAATCTCCGCCAGCTGTGCGCCACTTGAACGAACCTGTGTGGCCGATACTGTAATACCTGATTCCGCAGCCTCATCAGCACCAGAAAAACCCAGGGGAAATACTGGGAACAGCGCACCACCTCGTTTGAGTGTACGCAGGAAACGACCTGTTGGCGGGCCACCAACGGTATCCAGAACCAAATCGAGGTCCGCTACCACCTCTTCAGCAGCAGTTTTAGTGTAATCTATAAATTCATCAACTCCCAAATCCTTCAACAATGACTCGTGTTTACCAGATGCCACAGCTATAACGTATGCACCCTTCCATTTTGCCAGTTGCACGGCAAAGTTTCCAACACCCCCTCCTGCCCCATTAATGAGTATTCTCTTTCCGTTAAGCGGCACGGGATGATGCTGATCAGACTGCAGGGCGTTCGGCACATTATGCCCCAGATCAATCAGGAACTGCCATGCCGTAAGCAGCGACATTGGTGCCCCCGCAGCTTGTACATGATTAATCGTGGCTGGCTTAAGTGCAACCTCAGACACAGGCACAGTTACATACTCAGCGTAACCCTTGCTGTCGCCCATCATCCCACCCGGAAAGCGAACCATAGAATACACTTCATCCCCAATACTGAATGCCGTAACACCAACGGCAACTGCTTCAATTACACCAGAAATATCTGTCCCCAGAATTAAAGGAAAATTCACCTTTGGTTGCCATTCTGGAGGTAATGCCTTATAGCCGTCCCGCAAGTACCAGTCCGGCGGATTGATCCCAACTGCAAGAACGCGAACGCGTACCTCGCCGGGTTTAAGATCTGGAATGGATGTGTCTTCGTATTGCAACACTTCAGGCCCGCCAAACTCGTACTGCAGGATGGCCTTCATGGTTGATGTACTTTCAATATTGTCTGTTTTGTTATTAAACTGATTCATCTCTTAAAGGTTTAACTGGTGAACTTCATGTAAGAACAGATCATTGCGGCCAGCGAACAGCACCGTTTGTAAGTTCTGCCGGTATTATCTCTTTCTTACTGATACAAAGTTCAGTATACTAGTCAACCAAAAATTAGCCTGCATTGTAAAAAGTGTAGCCAGAATTACCTCTAAATTATGATGAATTAGTGTGTACCCTGCTTTCGGAACGCGGATGGGCTCGTGCCTTTGTATTTTTTAAATATGCGATGAAGGTGACTTTCGTCCGTGAAACCAAATTCCTCAGCGATCTCTCCAATACGCATATCGGTAAACAGCAGCCGTGTTTCCATCAGTTTAATCTTGTAATTGATGATATACTGCTGCAGGTTCTCACCGGATTGTTTTTTGAAATATTCGCTGATATAAGTCGGCGAAACATTGAAAGAGGCGGCAATTTCGGTAGCCTTTAATCTTTCCGGATTAAAGATATTTTCCTGCACATAGTAAACTAATGAAGACGGCGAATGAGTTGCAGGGACGCCATTGTGCTGGTATTGCAGGCTGATGTTGCGGGCTGCAATAGTGATAATCGTGTTAATCAGCTGGCCCACTACTTCGTCTGGGTTTAATTTACTATCAGAAATTTCTAAAACAAGTGCCTCAACCAACGACCTTATCAGTGGCTTATCCGCAATATTTTTCAATATGCAGCCTGGAGAATGATTATGTCCGTAAAAAATTAATTCCATTTTTCTGATCCACTCCTTTCCCTGGTTCTGCAGGTAATGCTCATTGAAACGAATAAAAAAAAACCTCGTAGTATGATGTACTTCAAAACCGTGGCTGTCATTTGGAAAAATCAAAAATAGCTTATTAGCACTATAGGGCAATGTGTTCTGATTAATTGTCTGCACCCCATCTCCCTCAAGAATAAAAACCATTTCAAAAAAAGTCTTTTTGTGCTTTCGGGCAACGTAGGTGTCTGTTTCTAATAACTCCAAGGCAAATGGCTCATAAAGATTTTTGATTTCCATACCTGCTAAAGTACATATGATTCCAATAATTGTACAATTATCAAAAAGAAAAAGATCACAACTTTGACGTTTTATGACGTACCAGGAATAAATATCCGTACACAAAAACTTCGTCATAATGGAAAGATCTCTGTTATCAGAATCAAAATTTAAGTTAATTATAATGGTATACAATCGTTTAAACACAATTTCAAATTCAAAACTAGGTTATTTGGTAGTTCGTATTGCCATGGGGTTGAGCCTTCTTATGCATGGAAGTGTACGTGTTCCAAAGTGGGCTGCATTTTCCATGCAGACAGCAGATTCTTTCAAGGCTACTATATTACCGGAAGCATTTGTTTACGGTTTTGCTTCTCTTATTATAGTAACAGAAATATGTTCAGGAACATTCCTCTTGCTTGGAAGCAAGTTTACACGTATTGGCTGCGCATTAGCAATTACAATGATGGGACTGCTAATGTTTGGCAGTGCGATGATCGAAAATTGGATGGCTGTAATGAACCAGGTAGTTCATGTCATTGTGCTTTATCTGTTGTTGATAAATAAACACACTTACGACCCAACAACGGCAAACAGATAATACAAAATACTCACTTAGCCTAAAAATTATGGATCCTTATTCTGTGAAAAAAAACATGTCTCTTTTGGATTATTATGGATATTTGAGACAGAAAAGAACAAATGTCATTACACCACATTCTGTTACAAATGTACATGAAGGACATTTTGATGTGTTTAAAAGAAATGGAGAGTGTTCACTAAATACGGCTCCTTATATTAGAAAGGAGTTTTATAAGATTACCCTAATGATTGGAAAGGGTATTTTACACTATCCTAATGAAACAATCTTTGTGAATGGGCCAGCATTACTAATAAATAACCCAATTACTCCTTATTCTTGGGTTACGGCTTCACCAAAGCAATCCGGATTTTTCTGTGTGTTTACTGAAAATTTTGTCCGGGACAGATTGGAATTATTTAAGGATTCAATACTTTCAAAGGCACAGGATATCCCAGTTAGTCAGTTAGACGAAAACCAGGTACAAGAGATCAATCAGATATTCGAAAAAATGATGGCTTTGAAAGATGACGACTATCCTTTTAAAAATGATCTGCTCCAAAATTACATCAAGCTACTACTTCATGAAGCACTAAAAATGCAGCGAGGAGATTTACAGGATAAAGTCAATAATGCCTCTGCAAGAATAACACAGTTATTTTTTGAATTGTTGGAAAACCAGTTTTCCATTCAGCAAAAAAAATACAGTATGAAGTTTCGCACAGCAGCAGACTTCGCAGAGCAATTAAATATTCATGTAAATCACTTAAATCATGCGGTTAAGGAATTGACAGGAAAAACAACATCAGATCATATTTCAAAACGCATGGCAGAGGAGGCAATTGCCCTTTTAAGACACACCAGTTGGAACATTGCTGAAATAGGGTACTACCTAGGTTTTGAATATCCTGCAAACTTTAATTCTTTCTTTAAAAAGCAAACATTGAGTTCTCCGGGGCTTTTCAGACAACGTCACATTTAACTAAAAGCAGTTATCCCGGTCAACACCGCATATTAATGTGAAACCGCCTTCAGGCCAATAATAGATCCGACGAGGGTAATGATAAAAAACAATCTCCAAAAGGTAGCTGGTTCTTTAAAAATAAATATTCCTATTAAAACCGTTCCTACAGCGCCAATACCCGTCCATACAGCATAAGCCGTCCCCATTGGCAGTGTTTGCGTTGCTTTCATCAATAAACCCATGCTAATGAGTAGTGAAACTATAAAGCCGCCATACCATAAAAACATTTCGTTACCCACCGCTTCCTTGGCTTTTCCTAAGCAGGAAGTAAATCCGACTTCAAACAGGCCAGCAATAATTAAAATAATCCAATTCATATTTTTCAATTTCTGATTGTAAAGATCAGCCTCTGCAATAAGAAGAAATTATACAAATGATAAATAATCAGATTATTTCCCCAGGCCGGCCCTGATCCGACTCAGGCTTACCAATGTTATACCAAGGTATGAAGCCAGGTAAGTTAGCTTTACACGCTGCAACAAATCAGGTGAGTACGCTATCAACTCTTGATAACGGTCCTTGGCTGATTTGCATTGCATGGCTATTAACCGCCCTTCGGTCTTCACTAATTCTTTCTCCATCAGCCTCCTGCCCCAATTAGCCAAATCCAGATCTGTTTCATAAAGACCTTTCAGCGTGGCAGTTTTTAATTTATAGAATATACAATCTTCAAGGGTTTCAATGTTTTCATACGATTTTTGCATAGCAACGTAACTCATAATGGAAAGCGCTGTATCTCCCTCCCTGCCAAACCAAAATGTGACCTCTTCATCTCCAAAACTAGAATAAGCCCTTACAATTCCTTTTTTAATAAAATACACATTTCCTTCCACACGTGCGGTGCTGATTACCAGGGTACCTTTGGGGACAGATATTTCGGTCATGCCGGCAATCAGCTTTGCCTTTGAGGGCTCGGGTAAATTGTATATCCGGGAAATGATTTCTGTTATTTCCATTTAGCAAAGTTAGGTGCACAAATTACAAAGTATTTTGACACAATGCCTCACTATATCCAACCAGAAAATAAACTGAGCTTAGTTACCTGAAATTGATATAAGATTTTGAAGTGATACCTGGCCTATAGTTTCTAGTGTGCAGAAATTACGTAGGGTTTAAGATAACCCACTATTTTTTTTACAGCATTATTCATATGCCGCTCAACGGTGTTTACTGACAAATCAAGGAGTTCTGCGGTCTGCCTGTAATTAAACTCATCTTCCCTGATCAAACGGTAAACTAATTGGCACTGCGGTGGCAAAGAAAGTACCGCGGCACTGATCTGATTTTGTAGTTCAGTCTTAAGTAGCATATCCTCAGGTGATCTGCATGAAAATGCGACAAGGTCAATACTGTCAAGATCAGTAAATGTGCCTTTTGCGGTCTTCTTCAGATGACTCAGCGCAGCGTTTTTTATCATTTTGAAAAGGTACTGTTTCAAATCTTCTACCTCATTTAATTTTTCTTCCATTAACCAGATTTTGAGCATCGTATCAGAATAAATCTCTTCTGCTACTTCTTCCGCTGAAACCATAGTAGCTGCAAAACTTGTCAATGACTGATAGAAGCTAATAAATAGCTCTTTATAAGCAGATTGATTGCGGTTTAAGGCTACATCACACTGAAGTTTTAAAAGATGCTCGTTTTTTAGTCGCATTTTATTACTGAAGTTATATAGTTCGTTATCTTAATCATTAAAGCACCAGCAACTTATCAGCTTTCTCAGGGAAATCTTTCTTATCTATCCTCATCATGAGGAAGGATTTAGCACCTTATTTGGCAACAGGTTGCTAAGACATCACAGGGCCTATTCCCTCAGTCTTTC
>Ga0247815_10001032_pt1 | contig 21475 bp, 16 predicted proteins | sample UWRJL194509B1_FD_181014 | JGI IMG/M metagenome (GOLD analysis project Ga0247815, IMG submission 181014) | Plant litter microbial communities from Arlington Agricultural Research Station in Wisconsin, United States - UWRJ-L194-509B-1 | ecosystem: Environmental > Terrestrial > Plant litter >...
TGCCAAACCCGACGAGCACACCGAGAATCGTCGACATCGAGAACGTGCGGTTCTTGAACAGCTTCAGCGGGATGAGCGCGTCATCTCCCATGAGCTTCTCGCTCAGGATGAAGCCGGCGATTCCGAGGACGCCGATGACGTAGCAGGCGAGAGCGCCGGGGGAGTCCCAGCCCCATTCGCGACCCTGCTCAGCAACGACAAGCAGTGGCACGAGCGCGACGATGACCGTCGTTGCGCCCCACCAGTCGATGCGGACCGAGCGCTTGGTGTGCGGGATGTGCAGGAAGCGCATCACGATGGCGAGCGCGATGATGCCGATCGGCAGGTTGATCAGGAAGACCCAGCGCCAGCCGGTGACGAACAGGATCTCGGGCGAGCCGGCGAGCAGGCCACCGATGAGCGGACCGACGACGCTCGAGATGCCGAACACCGCGAGGAAGTAGCCCTGGTACTTGGCTCGCTCACGCGGCGCGAGGATGTCGCCCATGATCGCGAGCGGAAGCGCCATCAGTCCACCGGCGCCGAGGCCCTGCAGCGCGCGGAAGCCGGCGAGTTCGTACATCGAGGTCGAGAAGCCCGCGGCGAGCGAACCGACGAGGAAGATCACGATGGCAATGATGAACAGCGGGCGACGACCGAAGATGTCGCTGAGTTTTCCGTAGATCGGCGTCGCGATGGTGGAGGTGACGAGGTAGGCGGTGGTAACCCAGGCTTGGGCGTCGAGACCCTTGAGGTCGTCGGCGATCGTGCGCATTGAGGTTCCGACGATCGTCTGGTCGAGTGCGGAAAGGAACATCCCGGCCATCAGGCCGAAGATGATGAACAGGATCTGGCGGTGGGTCATCACGCCGCCGGCGTCGGCAATCGCCTGGGCGGCGAGTGCGCCCCTGCTCTTGCTGGTGGAATCAGCGCGGGACATTGAACCTCGAAAAAGTTGGGGTGAAAAAAAGTCGGTTAACGTACGCGACCGCTGGGAACCAGGTCTCCAGCGGCCAAAGATTATTGCGTAGAGTGCAAAGTTACACCCGTGGCAACGAGCCCGCAAGCATGGCTGCGCGGCGGCTGGTGACCGGCTTTCGGATGCCGCCTCTACAATCGAACCCGTGTCTTTTGTCTCGCGCATAATCCCCTCCGCCCTGCTGGTCACAGCACTGCTCGCCGTCGGCGGGTGTGCGTCGAACCAGGACGGGATTGCGGTCGGCGGCTCCGGAGCGGCATCCGAGACCCCCTCCGCGCCGGTGGCCCCGTCGAGTGAGGCCCCGACGCCCGACCCCGTCGTGACGCCGACTCCGACGCCCACGCCCACGCCCGAAGGCTTCGACAAGACCAAGAAGTCGATCGACAATCCCGCGAGCTCGTGGGTCGTCGTCAACAAGCTCCGCCCACTCGACCCCGCCGACTACGCGGCCGATGACCTGGTCAGTGTGCCGGTGCCGTACCAGAATCCGCCGATCCTGCGTAAGCGGGCGTCGGATGCCGTCGTCGAGATGTTCGACGCATTCACCGACGAAACCGGGCTCGAAATGCAGTCGCAGAGTGCCTACCGCTCGTACAGCGCGCAGGTGCGCGTGTACAACGGCTGGGTCTCGAGCCTCGGCAAGAAGGCCGCCGACCTCACCAGTGCGCGCCCCGGATTCAGCGAGCACCAGACCGGTCTCGCGATCGACATCAACGCGAAGCCGACGGAGTGCACGCTCAAGGCGTGCTTCGGCGACACCAAGCAGGGAAAGTGGCTCGCGAAGAACGCCTGGGAATACGGCTTCATCCTCCGTTACCCCGAGGACGCGACGGACATCACCGGCTACGAGTACGAGCCATGGCACTACCGCTTCGTCGGGCTCGACCTCGCCGAAGAAATGCACGACACCGGTACTGAGACCCTCGAGGAGTTCTTCAACCTTCCGGCCGCACCCGACTACAAGTAGTCGGGCTGTGCAGTTCAGGGGCAGTGCCAGCCCATTGGCTGCGCGAGCCCATTGGCTGCGCAGTGGCGGCTGGCTAAACTCGCTGTCATGAAATCCTCCGTTCGCGCGATCCTGCGCGCATCCGCTGGCCTGTTTGTGGCGGCGACGCTCGTCGGCGGACTCGCTGTGGCTCCCGCATCCGCTCGGTCTATCCATTCCCAGGCGGAGTTCGACAAGACGCGCAATTCGACGACGAAAGCGAGCAGCGCCTGGGTCGTGGTGAACAAGCAGAATCCGCTCAGCCCGAAGAGCTACGTGCCAAAGGACCTGGTCAGCGTTCCGGTCGACTATGTCTACGCGCCAAAACTGCGCAAGGCTGCGTCGGCGGCCGTGGTGAAGATGTTCAAGGCGTACAAGAAGGCGACCGGCAAGAAGATGCAGGCGCAGAGCGCGTACCGCAGTTACAGCTCGCAAAAGTCGGTCTACAACGGCTGGGTCGACAAACTCGGCCAGAAGAAAGCCGACCTGACGAGCGCGCGACCCGGGTACAGCGAACACCAGACCGGCCTCGCGATCGACATCAGCGCGAAGCCGGCTAACTGCACGCTCAAGGCCTGTTTCGCGAAGACGAGCCAGGGAAAGTGGCTAGCGAAGAACGCCTGGAAGTACGGCTTCATCCTGCGCTACCCGAAGTACAAGACCGGCACGACCGGCTACGAGTTCGAACCGTGGCACTACCGATACGTCGGAAAGGGACTCGCGAAAGAGATGCGTTCGACCAAGACGAAGACCCTCGAGGACTTCTTCGAGACCGGCAAAGCGCCCACCTACTGAGCTGGCTGCCCCGTTAGTCTCGTCGCGTCAAGCGGTGTGTGGGCGGGTGCCCACCGGATACGCTGGCTCATCATCACTTCGCGATCAGTCCACGCCCTCGTGCCCCTCTCGTCCGCGCGCCTGCTTCCGGCGGCCGGGGTCGTCCTGCTGCTTGCGCTGTCCGGCTGCTCGGTGAATGCGGCGGGCGCGCTCCCCAAGGGAATCGTTGTCACCGGGGCGTCGCTCGACTCCGGGTCGCTGTCGGGCGGAGATGAGATCGTGCTCACCGGAGCACACCTCGACGAGGTGAGCGGAGTCGACTTCGGCTCGGCCGCAGCGGAGTCCGTCACACTCGACGGCGACTCGCTCGTCGTGGTGACGCCGGCGTCGACCGACTTCGATGCGAAAACCGTTCCGATTTCGGTGCACTGGGAAGGCGACAGCGGAGCGCCGACCGGCCTCGAGTTCTCCTACCGGGTAGTGACCCCGCTGGACGCGCAGATGAACTACCTGCTCGCACACTGGGATTCGCCCAACGCCCTGACGTTTGGCCGACTGAACGGTACCGACTGCGTGAACTTCACCAGCCAGGCGCTGCTCGCGCGGGGCTGGACGATGACGAGCGAGTGGTGGCACTCCCAGTCGAGCGGGGTGAACCAGTACGGACGGCCGTGGATCAGTTCCACCGCGTTCATGCGGTACCTCGAGGATCACCCGGAACTCGCCGTCCCGGTGGACGCAGCGGATGTCGCGGTCGGCGATATCGCGCAGTTCGACTACGAAGGCACCGGTACTGGTGACGCCGCCAAGCGCAATCACACCGGAACGGTGTCGAAGGTGCTCGGCGACGAGGTCTTCGTCGTGCAGCACAACAAGGACTCCGACTACGAGCCGGTCGACGACATGCTCGCGGCCCACGGCCCGCAGGCGACCGTCTTCTACTGGCGCGTTCTCTAGAGCTCGTATCTAGATCTCGTTGGTCGAGTGCGAGCGCCAGCGAGCGTATCGAGACCATAGCCATCGATTGACGCCAGGCCGCTCGACGTACGCGCCGCGTACCAGCGACTCAGGCTAACCAGCCAGCGCCGTATCGACGATCGCCTTCGCTTCGGCCTGAACGAGCGCGAGGTGTTCGGCTCCCTTGAACGACTCCGCGTAGATCTTGTACACGTCTTCGGTGCCGCTCGGCCGGGCCGCAAACCACGCGAACTCGGTCGTGACCTTCACTCCGCCAACCGCAGCCCCGTTGCCGGGAGCCTCCGACAGCCGCGCGGTGATCGGGTCACCGGCGAGCGTCGTCGCGGTGATCGCCGAACCGTTCAATTTGCCGAGCGCAGCCTTCTGCGTCTTGGTCGCGGCGGCATCCACCCGCTGGTAAACCGGGTCGCCGTACTTCTCGACGAGCTCGGCGTAGAGCTCCGACGGGGTCTTGCCGGTCACGGCACGGATCTCGCTCGCGAGCAGCGCGAGCAGGATGCCGTCCTGGTCGGTGGTCCAGACGGTGCCGTCCTTGCGCAGGAAGCTCGCGCCGGCGCTCTCTTCGCCACCGAACGCCACGGATCCGTCGATGAGCCCGGGCACGAACCACTTGAACCCGACCGGTACTTCCCACAGTCGACGGCCGAGCGACTCGGCGACCCGGTCGATCATGCTGCTCGAGACGAGGGTCTTGCCGATCGCGGCATCCGCTCGCCATTCCGGACGGTGGTTGTACAGGTACTGGACCGCCACGGCGAGAAAGTGGTTCGGGTTCATCAGTCCGCCATCGGGCGTGACGATGCCGTGGCGGTCGGCGTCGGCGTCGTTTCCGGTGAGGATGTCGTACTCGTGCTGGTGGGCGAGCACCGAGGCCATTGCCGACGGGCTCGACGGGTCCATGCGGATCTTCGCGTCCCAGTCGAGCGTCATAAACGACCAGGTCGGGTCGACGTTCTTGTTGACGACGGTCAGGTCGATTCCGTAGTGCTCGGCGATGAGCTGCCAGTAGTGGACGCTCGCTCCACCGAGCGGGTCGGCGCCGATGTGCAGGCCGGCGGCCTTGATGGCGTCGAAGTCGATGATGTTGGCGAGGTCGGCGACGTACGCTCCGCGGTAGTCGTAGGTGTCGACGGCGCTCGGCTCGGCGCGCTTCACGCCGCGGTTGCCGTCGGCGATGAGCTCGTTGGCGCGGTTGGCGATCCAGCCGGTTGCGTCGCTGTCGGCCGGTCCGCCGTGCGGCGGGTTGTACTTGAAGCCGCCGTCGCGGGGCGGGTTGTGGCTCGGTGTGATGACGATGCCGTCGGCCTGGTCATCGTGGCCGGCAGCGTTGTAGACGATGATCGCGAGGCTCAGCGCCGGGGTCGGAACGAAGTCATCGAACTCGTCGACGAGCGCGTGCACCCCGTTCGCCTCGAGCACTTCGAGCGCCGTCGTCTCGGCCGGGCGCGAGAGGGCGTGGGTGTCGCGACCGATGAAGAGCGGCCCGGTGATGCCCTGGCTCGCCCGGTATTCGACGATGGCCTGGGTGATCGCGGCGATGTGGGTTTCGTTGAAGGCCGCATCGAGCGAGGAGCCACGGTGCCCACTCGTTCCGAATACGACCTTCTGGTCCGGGTTGGTGACGTCCGGAACGAGGGAGTAATACGCCTCGATCAGGGCGGTGACATCGATCAGGTCAGTTGCCTCGGCAGGCGTGCCAGCGCGCGTGTTCATGCCCCCAGTCTGGCACTGCTCCGGGCCGGTGATCGGGTGGAAATGAGGTCGCCAGCAATTTCAAAGTCGATGTCGCCGGCGCCCAATGTCATCACGACGACGGATGCCCCCAAACGACGGCCTGAATACCCTCGACACATGTCTTCAACGCTGGCCGCCCAACGGCTGCGCTCGTTTCCCGTTGCCACGCTGTTGATTCGCGGAATCGCGCTCGGCAGCCTGTTCGCCATTCCGGTGTCGATCGGGCTCGGTCCGTTCTTTATGTTCGGGATGGCGCCACTCTCGGTCGTCGGGGCTGCTGCCGGACTCGGCGCGGCAGCAGCCGTGAGCGCGGTGCTGTACGCCAACCATCGGCTGGTCACCGCGCACGTGCGACGGGGCCGCCTCGTTCTCGCCGTGACGGGCGCGATCGGCGCTGCCGCGGCATCCGTCGTTCTGCTCCTGCTCTGGAACGGCCCAGTCGGCCCGGAGTGGGAGAAAACCTACGTGCAGTACTGGGCGGCGCCGATCATCCTCGGGGCCGGACTGATCGCCGCGATGAACCGCGCCGCCGTCATCCGGGTGGTCGCCAGCAATGACACGGCGGGGCTGCTCGTGCGGGGTGCCCGCTGGATCCTTCTCGGCGGGACGCTGTTTCTCACCTCTGCTTTCGCGCAGTACTTCGTGATCTGGCTCGCCGAGTTGCAGGCCGAGATCGCCGAAGAACCGGCCCGGTTCGACCACAGTGCGGTCATCGCCCTCGTCATTCCCGCCCTTGTGATGTTCGCCGTCGCCGCCACCGCGCTCCTGTGGCCGGCGCCAGCCGAAGCGAGAGCCCGCGAAGACGCATCGGCGGTGATTGCCGTCGGCGGTGCGGTCGTCTGCACGATCACGCTCATTTTCCTGATCGCGGGCAACCGCTAGCCGCAGCCCGCAGCCTCTAAACTCGTGACCATGCCAGCCACCGCAGCCACCCCGGATGACGCCTACAGCTATCTCGGCCCGGCCGGCACCTTCACCGAAGCTGCGCTCAAGCAGGTTCCGGATGCCGTCGGCAAGACCTGGCACTCGGTCAACAACGTGAGCGAGGCGCTGCACGATGTGGTGACCGGCCGCAGCGTTGCCGCCATGATCGCGATCGAGAACTCGATCGAGGGCGGAGTGAGCGCCACCCAGGATGCCCTCGCCAACATCCCGAACCTCCGCATCATCGGCGAGTACCTCGTCGCGGTGAACTTCGTGCTCGTGGCCCGCCCGGGAACGACGCTCGCGGATGTCAGGATCGTCAACGCGCATCCGGTCGCCTACGGCCAGACCCACAACTGGCTCGATAAGAACGTTCCCGACCACGGGCACATCCCGACGAGCTCGAATGTTGCCGCGGCCGCCGCGCTGCTCTCGGACGACACCGCGGGAATAGCGGATGCCGCCATCGCGCCCCCGGGGATCACTGACCACTACCCGCTCGACGTGCTCGCGACCGGCATCGGCGACAACCCCAACGCCGTCACTCGCTTTGTGCTCGTCAGCCGCACGGTCGCGGTGGGGGAGCGCACCGGTTCAGACAAGACGAGCATCATCGCCGAGCTCCCCGACGACCGGGCTGGTGCACTGCTCGAGATGCTCGAGCAGTTCGCGACCCGCGGCGTCAACATGAGCCTGCTCGAATCGCGTCCGATCGGTGACGCCCTCGGCCGCTATCGCTTCGTGATCGACCTCGACGGCCACATCCTCGACGAACGCGTCGCCGATGCCCTGCTCGGCCTCAAGCGGTTCAGCCCGAACGTGATCTTCCTCGGTAGCTACCCGCGCGCCGACAAGCTCGCGATCGAGGTGACCCAGCGTTACGGCGACGAGAAGTTCATCGAGGCCCGCGACTGGCTGCGCGGACTCGTCAACGGCGAACCGCAGTAGCCCCAGCACTTATTGCAAAACTCGGGCCCCGGAGCAGTCTCAGCCCGCCACGCGGGACGGGAAGGCTCCGGGGCCTGAGTTTTGCAGGAAAACGGAACGGTTTAGACCGACCCGACGGGGGCCTTCACCGTGAGGGCTCCGGGGTCGACCCAGGCGCGCACGCGCTTCGCCTCGCCGAACTCGTCACCGTCGAGCTGGAACTCCTGCGGGGTCTCGACCGAGAGCCGCAGGTCTTTGCCGGTGAGGTACATGACGTCTTTGACGTCGCGGGAGAGGTCGATGATCTTTCGGCCGATCGCGCTCTTGCGCAGCACGCCGTTCTCCCAGGTGACCTTGTTCCAGACCTTGAGCCACCCGAAAGGCCCGCGCGGGCGCAGGGCAGCAATGTCGAGGATGCCGTCGTCGGGTTTCGCATCCGGCATCAGCAGGATGCCTCCCGGCAGTGCCCCGCAGTTGCCGATGATGACGGTGTGAACGCTCGTCGTGCGCTCCTGCGCACCGTCGAGGCGGTACTTGATCTTCACCGGCTTGATCTCGGCGATCGACCGGACCCCGGCATCCACGTACGCCAGCCAGCCGACGGCCTTCTTGAGCTTCGAGTTGGTGTTGGCGATCATCTTGGCGTCGAGCCCGAGGCCGGCCATCACGAGAAAGACGTGCGTCTCATCCGTACCGTCGAGGCGTTCGATCTCGGCGATGCCCAGGTCGATGACGTGCTCGCCGTCACCGAAGCCGACGGCGATCGAGTCGCTCAGGTGCCCGAGGGTGAAGTGCAGGTTGCGGGCGAGCAGGTTGCCGGTGCCCGACGGCAGCAGCGCGATCGGAACGCCCGATCCGCGGAGTCCCTCGGCAACCGCGCGAACGGTTCCGTCTCCGCCGGCAGCCATCACGACGCTCGCGCCTTGCTTGATCGCTTCGGCGGTGGCGAGCTGGCCCGCCTCTTCGGCGGTGGTCTCGAAGAAAATCGACTCGCCCCAGCCCGCGGCGGCGGCGTGCTCGGCGACGGAGGCGCGCAGCACTTCGGCGTCCACCTTTATCGGGTTGTAGACGATGGCGGCGATCCTGGCGGCGTTCGAGGTGTCTGTCGTCACGTCCCTAACTTATGGCAATCGGCCCCAGAAACAGCCGTGAGCGCCGCAACCTAGAATGGACTCGTGATTGACCCCCAGCTGCTTCGCGAAAATCCTGCCCTCGTTCGAGCCTCGCAGGAGGCCCGCGGGTCATCCGTCGACCTCGTCGACGAGGCCGTTGCGGCCGATTCCCACCGTCGTGCGGCGATCAGCGAATTCGAAACCCTTCGGGCCGAGCAGAACTTCTTCGGCAAGTCGGTTGCGGCCGCGCCCAAGGACGAGAAGAAGGCCCTCGTCGCCCAGGCGCAGGAGCTCGCGGCACGCGTCAAGACCGCGCAGCAGGCAGCAGCGGATGCCGAGGCCCAGTTCTCGAAGATCGTGGGCGCCATCCAGAACCCCATCATTGCCGGCGTTCCCTCCGGTGGCGAAGACAACTTCATCACGCTTCGCGAGGTCGGCGACAAGGCGACATTCGACTTCGAGCCGCGCGACCACGCCGAACTCGGTGAACTGCTCGGCGCGATCGACATCACCCGCGGTACCAAGGTGTCGGGCAGCCGCTTCTACTTCCTCAAGGGAGTCGGAATGCGCCTCGAGCTGGCCCTCATGACGATGGCGCTCGATAAGGCGCTCGCCGAAGGTTTCATCCCACTGATCACCCCGACGCTCGTGCGCCCGGAGATCATGGCCGGCACCGGCTTCCTCGGTGAGCACTCGGACGAGATCTACTACCTGCCGGCTGACGACCTCTACCTCACCGGTACGAGTGAGGTGGCGCTCGCCGGGTTCCACTCCGACGAGATCATCGACGTCACCGAGGGCCCGATGCGCTACGCCGGCTGGTCGACCTGCTACCGCCGCGAAGCCGGCTCTGCGGGCAAGGACAACCGCGGAATCCTGCGGGTCCACCAGTTCAACAAGCTCGAGATGTTCAGCTACGTGCTTCCCGAGGATGCCGAAGCCGAGCACGATCGCCTGGTCAGCTTCCAGGAGTCGATGCTGCAGGCGTGCGAACTCAGCTACCGCGTGATCGACGTTGCGGCCGGTGACCTCGGGTCGAGCGCAGCACGCAAGTACGACATCGAAGCCTGGGTTCCGACGCAGGGCACCTACCGCGAGCTCACCTCGACGAGCAACTGCACGACCTACCAGGCCCGCCGCCTCGACATCCGCTATCGCACCGAGTCGGGAAAGACCTCACCGGTCGCGACTCTCAACGGAACGCTCGCCACCACCCGCTGGATCGTCGCTATTCTCGAAACGCACCAGCAGGAAGACGGCTCGGTCGTTGTTCCGGTCGCGCTTCGTCCGTACCTCGGAGGGCTCGAGCGCTTCGAGCCGATCGCGTGACCGACCGCCTGCTGATCGCCCTCGACATCGACGGCACCGTTCTGACCGAAAAGGGAACGCTGACCGATGAGGTCGCCGCCGAGGTCACTCGCGTGCGTGAACTCGGACACGAGATCATGCTCGCGACCGGTCGTTCGGTCGCGATGACGCTTCCCGTCGCCGACCGGCTCGGAATCACGCCGGAGTACATCGTCTGCTCGAACGGAGCAATCACTCTCAAGCGAGACGCATCGGCGCCGACCGGCTACTCGCGCGAGTTCGTCGAGACCTTCAACCCGAGCGAAGTGCTCGAGACGATTCGTGCCAACCTCGAATCGGCCAACTACGCGGTTGAAGACGAAGCCGGCCTGTACCGCTACACCGGCTTCTTTCCCGACGGAGTGCTCGGAGCCGCGAGCGAGAAGGTCGAGTTCGAGCAGTTGCTCGAGCACGTCGCCACTCGCGTCGTGGTGATCTCGCCTGAGCACGCCATCGAGGACTTCCTCTCGGTCGTCAGCAAAATGGGCCTGCACAAGGTCAGCTACAACGTCGGCTGGACCGCCTGGCTCGACATCGCGCCCGACGGCGTGAATAAGTCGACGGCGCTCGAGCGGGTGCGTTCGATCCTCGACATCCCGCGCTCGCGAGTCATCGCGATCGGCGACGGACGCAACGACATCGACATGCTCGAGTGGGCAGCGGTCGAGGGTCGCGGCGTCTCGATGGGCCAGGCTCCGCAGGAAGTCGTGGATGCCGGAAACGAGACCACGTCAACCGACCTCTACTCGGGCGTCGCGAGGGTCTTCGCGACTATTTGAGCGTGGTGGGGCGCTCGCCTCACTCCGAGCGGTGTCTATTCCATGTCGTGGGCGTTCGTGACGCGGTTTCCCTGAATCAGTCGCGACGGGTTGTGGTGCACCACCGGCTTGTCGCCTTCGGGAAGATCGTGCTCGCCGAGCGAGGTCGGGTCGCCCTTTGCGGTCGAACCGGGCGAGAGGGCGTCGTCGGTCGTGTCGGCGAGTTCGGTCTCTGCATCGCTCGACGGGGAGAGTTCAGGGGATCCGCTCGAGGTCTTTTCGTTGCTCGTCATGAAGCCACGATAAAGGACCTCGCTGGGCCCATAGCGGCCATTCAGGATCTAAAACTCTACTTTCCGTTACACTCAGGACTTGGTCTCCCAGGAGGGCTGTCCGAGCGGCCGATGGAGCCAGTCTTGAAAACTGGTGATGTGAAAGCATTCGTGGGTTCGAATCCCACGCCCTCCGCTCTTTCTTCTGCACCCGATTTTTCGCCTTTTTCGCCTAGTGAAGGGATCCGGAATGAGTGATCTGCGTCCACGCTCAAACCGATCTACCGAGGGCCCCGTCGAGGGCATCGCCCGCCACGGGCAGCTGAAAAAGCCGAGCGCAATAAAGTCGGTACTGAAGTATGTCGGTGTCGGACTCGCTGTCGTGCTGGTGTCGAGCCTCACGGTCGGCGGCGTAGTCACTGCGTCCGTGGCCGAGAGCTTCGAACCCTCCTTCACCCTGCCGCCGGATGGCGAAGGTCCGCTTCCGCAGATTGGCGCGATCAAAGGTGGGTTCAACGTCCTTGTCGTCGGCTCTGATGAGTGCGAAGAGTGGGATGGCTGCCAGGGCCCGGGCGATCGTGGTTCGGGCAAGCTCAACGACGTCACCATGTTGTTGCACGTCTCCGAAGACCAGACCAACGCCACAGCAGTCAGCTTTCCGCGCGACCTCGTCGTGCCGATTCCCTCGTGTGACAAAGAGGATGGCAGCGGATCGAACGCTCCGATGGTCGGCCAACCGATCAACGTCACGCTTTCTTATGGCGGAGTTGCCTGCACGGTCAAGACCGTCGAAGCACTCACCGGACTCGACATCCAATACGCGGGCCTCATCACGTTCAAGGGCGTTATCGCCATGACCGACGCCGTTGGCGGAGTCGAGGTCTGCCTCGCCGCCGACCTCGACGATGACTACGCGAAGATCCACCTCGACAAGGGAACGCAGACCCTGTCGGGACGAAACGCCCTCGGCTTCCTCCGTGCCCGCCACGGAGTTGGCGACGGAAGCGACCTGACCCGCATCAGTTCGCAACAGGTTTACCTCTCCTCGCTCGTGCGGACCCTCAAGTCGTCAGATACGCTCGGCAACCCCGCCAAGGTACTGAAGCTTGCAACCGCTGCGTCGCAGAACATGCAGCTCTCGAGCTCGCTCGCCTCGGTGGACACGATGCTGTCCATTGCGCTCGCACTGCGAAAGATCCCGCTCGAGAACGTGAACTTCGTGCAGTACCCGAACACCACCGGTCAGGGCGGAATCTACGAGGGCAAGGTTGCTCCGATTCAGGGCCAGGCCGACAAGCTGATGCAGCTCATCAAGGATGACGAACCGTTCACGCTCGCGAAGATCGGCGACGACAACGGTTCCGTGCTCGACCCGAAGGCGAAGAAGAAAGCCGAAGAGGCAAAGAAGATCGCCGAGGCAAAGAAGGCCGAAGAAGAAGCCAACGCCGGCACCGCGACTCCGTCGGCCACGGCATCCGCTACTCCCGATGCGACCGACAAGACCGTAATCGACTTCCGCGGCCAGCCCGCAGATGCCTACACCTGCTCCAATCCCCGCTAATTTCGCTAAGACCCTGTACGACCCGATAAGACAAGGCCGAGAATGAGTGACCTGAGACCGCGCTCCAACCGATCTGCAGCGCAGGTCACCGGGATTGCCCGCCATGGACGACTGAAGAAGTCCAGCCCGTGGCCATCCATCCTCAAGTTCATCGGTACGGCACTCGTCGTTGTACTGGTTGCCGGTGTGACCGTCAGTGGTGTCGTCGTCAACTCGGTGAAGGTCGACCTCGAGGCGAACCAGGTCACCCTGTACGGCGAGACCGCCGGTCCGTTGCCCCAAATCGGCGCGATCAAGGGCGGGTTCAACGTTCTCGTCGTTGGTTCCGACCAGTGCGAAGAGTGGGACGGATGCCGCGGCCCCGGCGACCGGGGATCGGGCAAGCTCAACGACGTGACGATGCTGTTGCACGTCTCCGAAGACCAGACCAACGCCACGGCCGTGAGCTTTCCCCGTGACCTCGTCGTTCCGATCCCGTCCTGCACAAAAGAAGACGGCAGCAGCTCGAACGCCGCGATGGTCGGCCAGCCGATCAACGTCACGCTGTCGTACGGCGGACTCGCCTGCACCGTCAAGACCGTCGAGAACCTCACCGGTCTCGACATCCAGTTCGCCGGGCTGATCACTTTCAAGGGTGTAATCGCGATGACGAACGCTGTCGGCGGGGTCAAGGTCTGCCTTGCCGCCGACCTCGACGACGACTACTCCAAGATCCACATGAAGAAGGGCACGCACCGCCTTTCGGGCAAGAACGCGCTCGCCTTCCTCCGTGCCCGCCACGGGGTCGGCGACGGTAGCGACCTGACCCGCATCAGCTCACAGCAGGTCTACCTGTCGTCGCTCGTACGCACGCTCAAGTCGTCGGACACCCTCGGCGACGTGAACAAGGTGCTCGACCTCGCAACGGCCGCCTCGCAGAACATGCAGCTGTCGAGCTCGCTCGCTTCGGTCGACACGATGCTCTCGATTGCCCTCGCTCTTCGCAAGGTCCCGCTCGAGAACGTGACCTTCGTGCAGTACCCGGGAACCACCGGCCAGGGCGGCATCTACGCCGGCAAGGTCGCGCCGATCCAGGGACGAGCGGATGCCCTGTTCAAGCTGATCAAGAACGACGAGCCGTTCAACCTCAAGAACACGACCGATGGTCGGGGCGCTGTGGTTGACAAGAAGGCCCAGAAGGAAGCCGACAAGGCTGCTAAGGCCGCCGAGGAAGCCGCCGCAGCAGAGGCTGCGGCAAACCCGGACGCGACGGCGACGGCGACTGCGTCGGCGGAACCAGACAACTCCGATGCCGCGACCGTTGACGAACGCGGCCAAAAAGCATCCGACTACACCTGTTCAAACCCGCGATAGTGAGGTGGCGAACGGGCCATTCTCGGCCCGTTCGCATTTTGCGTTGAGACACTTCGTAGAGCGAAGGGAATCCGCCAATGACTGAACTACGCCCGCGCGCGCGCAGAAGTGCCGCCTCGGCCGCTGCTGCACGCCACGGACAGCTCCCCAAACGGGGACCGGCCGCGGCGCTTCTGAAGTACATCGGAGCGGCACTTGTTGTCGTTCTGATCAGCGCCGGCTCCATCACCGGAGTCGTCGCCTACTCACTTGCCAAGACGATCAAGGACGCCTCTGTCGAGATCGGTGAGGTCGGCGACGTCGTGCCGCCGAGCATCAGTGCGATCAAGGGCGGGTTCAACGTTCTCATCGTCGGTTCGGACGAGTGTGAAGAGTGGGACGGCTGCCAGGGACCGGGAGACCGCGGGTCGGGCAAGCTCAATGACGTGACGATGCTGCTGCACGTTTCTGAAGACCAGACCAACGCTGTCGCGGTCAGCTTTCCGCGTGACCTGATCGTGCCGATCCCGTCCTGCAAGAAGGAAGACGGAAGCGGAGCAAGCGGCGCGATGTCTGCGCAGCAGATCAACGTCACGCTCTCGTACGGCGGGCTCGCCTGCACCGTCAAGACGGTCGAAGCGCTCACCGGGCTCGAGATCCAGTACGCCGGGCTCATCACCTTCAAGGGCGTTATCGCGATGTCGACCGCGGTCGGCGGGGTGGATGTCTGCATCACCGGAAACCTCGACGACGACTACGCGAAGATCCACCTCAAGAAGGGCACCCACACCCTCGAAGGCAAGGAGGCGCTCGCGTTCCTGCGCGCCCGCCACGGCATCGGCAACGGTAGCGATGTGACGCGAATCAGTTCGCAGCAGGTGTTCCTGTCGTCGCTCGTGAAGAAGCTGCAGGCCGAGGGAACCCTGACCGACCCGGGTACCGTTTACGGACTCGCCCAGGCGGCCGCGACGAACATGCAGCTGTCGACGAGTCTCGCGAGCGTTGACACGATGTACTCGATGGCGCTCGCCCTCAAGGACATCCCGCTCGACTCGATCACGTTCGTGCAGTACCCGGGCCTGCTCAACGTTCCGGGACCGTACGAGCAGAAGGTGCTGCCGGATACGGCCAACGCCAACAAGCTCTTCGACCTGATCAAGGATGATGAGCCATTTGTGCTCGCCGATGACGGAGTGGACGGCGGACACGTCGATCTCGCGGACGATGACGAAGAGGAAACCCCTTCGACGGCGTCGCCGACCGAGACCAGCACCGCCACACCGACGAAGACGAGTGAGCCGGAGCCAGCGGCAACCGTCAACGCCACCGGTACGACGGGCGCAACCAAGAGCTGCTCGGTCACCAACTAGCTCGCGTTGATTGGTTGGCCCGTGAACAGCGGGCCAACCAATTGACGATATGCTTGACAGTGAATACTGGAGACGTCGCATAGTCCGGCCTAGTGCACCACCCTGCTAAGGTGGAGTACCCTAACGGGTACCGAGAGTTCAAATCTCTCCGTCTCCGCACTTGGAAAGCCCGTTGAATCACTGATTTCGAATCATTGATTCTGCGGGCTTTTTCGTGTCCAGCAACTCGGTGCACCATCCCTCCGCCTGAGAAAACGCCCGGCTCCGCTGGCAAGCCACTGGAAGCGCCCGGTTCTGGGAGATTGGGTCCCTCGCGATCCGATAGGTTCGTTTCAGCAAGGGGAGTACTCCCGCTCAGTCGCCAGCCCGTCAATACGAATGCGTCGCCGCATTCCGGGCTAGCGGTCCCGACTTCGGTCGCGACGGAGGAGACCTTGACGACACGTTCGTCTACCCCTTGGAGCAGCTCCGTGCACATTACCCCTCTGGTTTGGGCGATCACGATTGCAGTCACCGTCGCGTTCTTCGTCTACGAGTTCTTCGTTCACGTGCGCAAACCGCACGAACCGACGATTGCCGAATCCGCCCGCTGGTCGATCTTCTACATCGGCCTCTCGCTCGTCTTCGGTGTCGGGATCGGCATCACTTCCGGCTGGAACTTCGGCGGCGAGTACTTCGCTGGCTACCTGACCGAGAAGGCGCTGTCGATCGACAACCTCTTCGTTTTCCTGCTCGTGATGTCGAGCTTCGCGGTGCCGAAGATGTATCAGCAGAAGGTGCTGATGATCGGCATTGTGATCGCGCTTGTGCTGCGCGGCGGTTTCATCGCTGTCGGTGCCACACTGATCGAGAACCTGTCCTGGATCTTCTACATCTTCGGCGCACTACTGCTTTTCCTCGCGTATCGCCAGGCGTTCGCAAATCACGACTCCAACCCCGCTGACGGCAAGTTCATGCAGTTCGTACGCCGCATCCTGCCGGTCTCCGACGAATACAACCGCGACAAGCTCACCGTGGTCAAGGACGGGCGTCGGTTCATCACACCGATGATGCTCACCATCATCGCCCTTGGCTTCATCGACCTGATCTTCGCGGTCGATTCGATCCCCGCCATCTACGGGCTGACCGATGAGGCCTACATCGTGTTCACGGCAAACGCGTTCGCTTTGATGGGCCTTCGCCAGCTGTTCTTCCTCATCGGCGGACTGCTCGAGCGCCTCGTCTATCTCTCGCAGGGACTAGCGGTGATCCTGGCGTTCATCGGCGTGAAGCTCGTGTTCCACGCACTGCACGTCAATGAACTTCCCTTTATCAATGGCGGGGAACACATCGACTGGGTCCCGGAAATCCCCATCTGGTTCTCGCTGCTATTCATCGCTGCCACCATCATCGTCGCGACGGTAGCCAGCCTCCGGAAAACCCGCACTGACCACTCCCTCGAAGCCGCATCCACACAGCCCGTCACCACCGAAAGGCACCACTCATGAACCTGTCCCGACTGATCGGCGTCGCCAAGAAGGCCCTTGACTCCAACGGCTCGAACTCGAACTCGAACTCGGGTTCGGGTGCCGCGGGAGGTTCCGGCGACTGGCGCTCCATGGTGCGGACTGCCGCCAATGCAATCACCGGGGATGGACAGGCCGCGTCTTCGCAGTCGGCATCGCCGCAGCGCGTCGCATCGCCCTCGCGCTCACAGGCCGCAAGCTCACCCGGAGGTGCGGCGGCTGTCACGCCCGAGGACCGGGCCGCGATCGCTCGCTACGACTACCTTCTTAGTACCGCCGACCCTGAGCAGATCGAGATTGTGCACCGCGAGGCATTCGAACGACTGACGCCCGTTCAACGAGCGCAGATCGAAGAGCGGATGCGCGCCGAACTCCCGGAGCACGAACAGCCCCGATCTGCTGAAGCCAGCGAACTCGCCCGCACCGCCGCTCGCACCGAAGCAAGCCGACCCGGGGTGCTGAAAGGACTACTCTCGCGGGTTCGCAACCAGGACGGCGGGAGTCGCGCGGGCGGCGCCGGTCGCGGTGCGGTGCTTGGGGGAGTCGCGGCTGGAGCCGGAATCGGAGTTGCCGCCGGCGGAATGCTGGCGGCAGTGGCGGGCGGCGCGGTCATCTCATCCGTAGCCGGCCCCCTGCTCGCGCAGGCAGCGGACTTCGGCGTCGACTTCGACGCGCTCGCCCAATCCCTCGACGTCTCGAGCCTCACGGGAGGGGCTGAAGAAGCTGTCAGTGGCCTCGGCGAACAAGCGTCCGGATTAGGCGACCAGATCAGTGAGTTCGGTTCCGGATTCAGCCTGCCCGGCCTGGACGACATCTTCGGACGTTAGTCGTCACCGCCAGAAGCAGGTGAGAGCAGGCCGGCGTCGGACGGTCTTGTGTGCCGAACCGGAGAATCAGGGAACGACGACCAGTTTTCCGCCGCCGATGCCAGCCTCCATGTCGCGGTGAGCCTGTTCGATCTCAGACAGTCCGTAGACCCGGCCGATCGGTACCACGCGAAAGAACGCGAACTCGGCAATGTTCTCGTGTCGTCGGGTCTGGGGAGTGCCGCGGAATGTGCCCGTGTGGGTTGGGTGCCGCTCGCGCGCAAATGCACCGCAAGGCGGTCCTCCTCTACGGGCACCTGGATGAGTCGCCACTGCCAGTCGGGGAAGGCCTGGAATAGGTCTTCGAGGTCGGCGATCCAGGCGTCGGCGCCTCCGGTGAGGTGCGCGCGCCTCACGCCCGGATCAACCAGCTCTCGCACGGCATCCAGATCGTGCCGGTTGCTGGCCTCGAGGTAGTCGGCGAACCACTCGCGCATCTCCCAGGGCTCCACCTCCCCATCGTCGCTCGCGGGCCGCCGGTGGGTAGTAGAGGACCGACCCCCTCAGGACGATAGGCTGACCCCATCCCGCTACGACCCATCATTTTTTTATGGGACCGGAATCGGATTTACCCAGGAGTCGTAGCCCCATGCGTCGTGCCCCCTTCAGTGCTGCTGCAATCGTGGCAATCGCCGCAAGCATGTTGGTCGTTTCGGCGCCCGCGTCGGCCGCCAATCCGAGCAGCGACTTCCTGTTCGCGCTCACCAACGGCGAGATCTCCATCCTCGACTATCAGGGCACTGGAACCGACGTCGAGATCCCCGCCGAAATTTCAGTCTCGGGTGTGGACTACCCGGTGACCGACATTGCCGCTGAGTCGTTCCGGGGCAACGGCAATAGCTATGGCGCTGGCGTCTACCTGACCTCGGTGATCATTCCCGACACGGTCGTCTCGATCGGAGCCAACGCGTTTCGCGGGGGCTATTTGAGCTCGCTCGTGATTCCCGACTCCGTTGTGACGATCGGAACCTACGCGTTCTACAACCACCTGCTCGAGTCCGTCACCTTTGGCGACTCGCTCACCACTCTGGGCAACAACTCTTTTCGGGGTAACTACCTGACTTCGCTGACGATCCCGGCGTCCGTGACGAGCATCGGCAACAACACGTTCGCTGACAACCAGACCGGATTGAACACGCTTACTTCGGTCATCTTCGAAGGCAATGCCCCGACACTCTCGCCGCGGTCTGGCCCCAATGGTTCGTTCACCGACGCCGGCCCGATCCTGTATTACTACGCGGGTGCCACCGGATTCTCATTGCTCTACCAGGGCTACTTCGCCGTGCAAATCTCGGCTTCCGAATCGGACCTGACCGCTTCTCCGGTTGGTTCCGTGCTCGCCGACGGTACCGCGGCATTCACGCTGACTGCGACGGTTCGGGATGAGACCGAAGCGGTTGTCGCGGGAGTTCCCGTCGCCATTACCGTGCCGGCCGATCTCACTGCGTCGGACACCACCTGCACCACGGGCTCAGACGGCACCTGCGCGATCACCCTCACATCGCTTACTGCCGGCGACTTTGCGATCACGGCGAAGATCGGATCGGATCCAACAGTGCTGTCGCGGACCGTCACCTTCACCGAGGTTCCGGTAGCGCCGGTGTTTACGGCGTCGATGCCGCCGGAGACTGCGACCGTTGGCGTTCCGTATAGCTACACGTTTGCAGCCACCGGTTTTCCGGATGCGACGTTTGCCCTCGCATCCGGCGCGCTGCCTGCCGGTCTCGATTTGGCGAGTGATGGCGTTGTGAGCGGTACGCCGACCGCCGCCGGTCCGGGCACGTTCACTGTAACCGCGAGCAACGAGGTTGCACCGGATGCGACGACGGACCCGCTGACGATCACTGTCGCAGCAGCTCCGGCGGCGCCCGTGTTCACCGCTTCCGCTCCGCCGGCGACCGCCTTGATCGGTGACGAATACACCTACACGTTCACCGCGACCGGCAACCCGACTCCGACGTTCTCCGTCGGGTCCGGAACACTTCCAGCCGGTCTCGAACTGGCGAGCGATGGTGTCTTGTCGGGCACGCTGACTGCCGTTGGCTCGAGCACCTTCACGGTTGCGGCGAGCAACACTGTGGCCCCGGATGCGGAGTCAAGTGCTCTGACCATCACCGTCTCGGCAATTCCCGTGGCGCCGGTCTTCACCGCGTCCGCGCCTCCGGCGACGGCGACCGTCGGTGAGGCGTACTCGTACACGTTCGCAGCTACCGGGGCACCGGCTCCGACCTTCTCCGTTGCATCCGGAACCCTGCCTGCCGGTCTCACTCTGACCAGTGCCGGTGTGTTGTCGGGTGTCCCGACCGCGGTCGGTCCGAGCACTTTCACGATTGCCGCGAGCAACGGTGTCGCCCCCGATGCGGTGACAACTGCGGTAACGATCACCGTCGCCGCAGCCGTGGTGCCGGATCCCGATCCGACGACCAGTCCGACTCCCGACGCTGAGGATGGCGATGTCCTCGCGTCCACCGGTCTGAACGGGTTGCCCGCCCTGCTGACACTGAGCGGCACGCTCGTGGTCGCCGGTTTCATCGCGCTGTCAGTGCTGGCCATCCGGAGACGTCGCGCACTTTCGTAGCTGGCTCCTGCTCGGAGCTTACAAAAGCAGCAGCGGTGTGGGGCAATTCCTTCTGTTCTCGCGTTCGGACCAGTCGAGCATCCGAGATTTCGTGGAGCCCGGAGTCCCGGGTGATGGTTTCGATACGCGAGCTCCTTCGTCGCGCGCTACTCAACCAGCGAGATTTTCGCCCTCTTCGTTGGTTGAGTAGCGCCGCGAGGAACGAGCGCCGCGTATCGAAACCATCACCTGCGAGGTGGGTTTCGCCGCGACGTTCTATCCGAGGTGGGGGAAGGTTTCGGTGTAGGCGGGGCTTCGGGGTTTCATCCGCTGCGGGGTTTGCGCCGGATCGACGTCCGGGGGTGGGATGAGCCAGAGTTCTTCCCCGTTCGGTCCGGTTTGTCGGATTTCCCAGCCGTTGTTGTGGAGTAACTGGTGGTGGTAGCGGCAGAGGAGGATGCCGTTGACGAGGATTGTTTCGCCTCCTCGGCTGATCCAGATGATGTGGTGGGCTTCGGTCCAGGATGCGGCCCGGTCGCAGTCGCCACACATGCACCCGCCCTGGGTGACCGCGAGAATGAGGCGTTGTTTCTTGTCGAAGAGTCTCTGGGTGCGGGCCACATCGACCGCTTGCCCGGTCTCGTCGAAGATGACGGGGATGATTTCGCCGTCGCAGATCAGCCGGTCGATGGTGGGGCCGCTGATGGGGTCGGGTTGTCCGTCGATGTATCCGTGTCCGGTCGGTGCCGGGACCACAGTCCCGTCGTCAGCGAGGGTGGGTGGGGTTTGTTTCATGATGACCCGGATCTGCGGGGAACCGGTGCCGAGCAGCTGGGACGAGTCGGCATTCGCTCCAGCGCGGAGCAGTCCGAGGTGGACGTCGTAGGCGAGCTGCTCGACCGTCCGCGGGTCATTGAGGATGCTGTCGGCTTGTGCCTGCCGGTCGGGGTCGACGAACCGGACCCCGCCACGTTTCGGTGAGGTGGAGCGGTCGTAGATGTCTTTGGCGAGGGCAGCACCCTCGATGTCGTACTCGGTCCTCGACCAGGCGGATCCGTCGGGTCGCATCCGGAAGGTGAACGCCCGCGCCTCGTACCGGGCTCGTTCCCGCTCCGCGATCCCGGCTTCATCAATACCGTCGCGCAGGCGCCGGCCGTGGTTCTGCAGCCGGTCGGCATCCGTTGTCGGTGCGATCTCGAGCAGTTGCTCCACGAGCCCCGCCAACTGGCCGGCCGTCACCGTCTCGGACGGTTTGCCGATGCTGATCCGGATCGCGTCCGCCATCTGCGTCGATAGGGACCCGGCAGTCACGGCGGCCGCAACGGCGGCCATCCATGGTTCCGCCGATTCGAAGACTTCGCCGGTGGCCAGGTTGATGCGGCCGTCGTCGGCGGCATCCTGTGCCATCTTCCCGGTCCGGACCGCGACTGCGGCATCCCGGATCGTCGTCCCGGTGGTCTTGCGGACGAGCTCGATGGGGTTGATCAGTCCGAGCCGCTTCGCCATCCCCTCATT
>Ga0247815_10001034_pt1 | contig 21466 bp, 19 predicted proteins | sample UWRJL194509B1_FD_181014 | JGI IMG/M metagenome (GOLD analysis project Ga0247815, IMG submission 181014) | Plant litter microbial communities from Arlington Agricultural Research Station in Wisconsin, United States - UWRJ-L194-509B-1 | ecosystem: Environmental > Terrestrial > Plant litter >...
AGGATTACCGCCAACAAAATCCAACGATATGGGAAACATATGTATGATGTATCTGGCATTTATACTTTATCCGCCCAGCCGGCTTCAGTTATAGAAGGGAATTATGTTGATAGTATTTATAAGGCACCTTATGCGCATGATCCAAATCACTGGTTCTACTTATATACTGATGAAGGCTCTTCATTTTTTACAGTTAAAAATAACTGGACCCCATCGGATAAGTATTTGAAAAATGCCAACGGACCAGGTAATGTCTGGGAAAATAATGGTCCGTGGGTAGCCGACAGCATCAAACTTGCTGCCGGGTTACAAAAGCCCTTTCGATATCTCCTGAAAGAGCGTGCTGCTGTATCTGCAAATCTTGAAATTAACCACTCGCAGCTTACAAAAGTGGTTGAGCTGATCATGGATGATGGGGCAGCACCGGATAAAAAAAGCCTGCTATCTGTATGCGGGAAAAATGGACTTTCGGCAGATAATCTTTACCACTGGAAAAACCACTATGTAGTTTATGGCGCCATAGAAGATCCAGGCCGTTTGAGAACGGCATTAAAAGCGGAATTCAAAAACAGCGAGGTTATAATTTACAATGCCCCGTTTTACGAATTTGACCTGGCCAAACATTGTAAAGGCGCATCTAAAGTCAAAGACTGGGACCACATTATCCTGACGGCAGATCTGGTGAGGGATTCCCTTCTCCAACAGGAGTACCTCAACTACCACGCTACACAATTTGCAAAATGGCCGGAGGTAGCACAAGGTTTTTGCAATGCGCAGTTTCAGCAATTAGAGCTTTTTAAGAATGGCGGACAGCTGATGCTGGTAATCAGCATACCCAAAGGTGCCGATTTCGAATCATTGAATAAGAAAACTACAAAAAATAACCCGCGGGTAGATGAATGGAATAACCTGATGAAAAAGTATCAGCGCGGAATTCAAGGCACAAAACCAGGCGAAACCTGGGTGTTTTTAGAAAAATATAAAAATTAGATATAGCATGTTAAGACTAGGAATTTTAGGATTAGGCGAAGGCAGAAGCACCATTTCAGCAGCAATGCAAAGTTCAAAATGGGATTTAAGAATGATTTGCGACCGCAATGAAGAACTGTGCCGGCAGCGGGCAGAGGAATTTAAAGTTGGGCATTACACCACAAATTATGAGGATATGCTTCAGGATGAAGAGATTGATGTTATTGCAATTTATACGCCTGATCATTTGCATGCAGAACACGTTAAACAAGCTTTGCTGCATGGTAAACATGTGGTATGTACCAAACCTTTTATTGATGATCTGTCAATGGCAAACGAATTGCTTGAACTGGCGCGTCAATCGGGGAAAAGCGTGTTTGTGGGACAAAGTTCGCGCTTTTTCGAACCCGTAAAACGGCAGCGTAAAGACTTTGAAGCAGGACTTATTGGCGAGCTGATTACCATTGAAGGATACTACCATGCAGATCACCGATGGTTCCTGGAAAAAGGCTGGTCGCTCAAACAGTCTTTTAAATGGTTATATGGTGGTTTAAGTCATCCCACAGATTTTATCCGCTGGTACCTTCCTGATATAGAAGAAGTAATGGGTTATGGGATGCTCAGTGCCAATGGTGCCAAAGCTGGTTTGAAGAATCAGGATACCATGCATTTTATATTTAAAGCGCGCGATGGCAGAATTGCCAGGGTTAGTGGAGCCTATACCGGGCCGGTACAGCCCAATATCCGCGACAGCGAAATGAGTTGCATTCTGCGGGGAACAGAAGGCTGCAGTCAGGCCGATTACATGGACCTGCGATATGCAATTACTGATAAAACAGGCGAAGAACAACTTGTTACCTGGGAACATAAACTCAAACATTATTTCCGCTTTGAAGGCAAAAGCCACCATGCGGGCGAATATCAGAACTACCTCGAATATTTCGCCGATAGCATCCATTCCAATAGTGTTGCCTATCCGGACATCAAGGAAGGAATTGGCACTATCGCCTTATTACAGGCCATGGATCAATCATTACAAACAGGATTACCGGTTAAAATTGATGATATCTTATCTGCCAACAATATTTCAAGGGCATCCATAAATCTCTAAGCGGCAAATGGGAAACATAGTAGAACGCCTAACCATCCTGGATTATGCCATTGTTGTTGCTTACCTGCTTAGCCTGATGGTAATTGGTTACAGGGCAAGTTTTTCTGGTAAAAACCAGGGAGACGAATCGCTTTTTCTTGCCAACAAATCATTGGGCTGGGCAAGCATTGGTTTTAATATGTGGGGCACCAATGTAGGCCCTTCAATGTTGCTTGCTTTTGCCAGCATAGGTTATTCCACTGGTATAGTCGCTGTCAATTTTGACTGGTATGCTTTTGCATTTTTGTTATTACTGGCGATCGTATTTGCGCCGAAATATCTGGCAGCAAAGGTTTCAACTATGCCAGAGTTTATGGGGCAGCGTTATGGCAGCTCTACACAAAACATACTTGCCTGGTATGCGCTGATTAAGATTATGATTTCCTGGCTTTCACTGGGGCTGTTTGCCGGAGGCTTTTTGGTGCGTCAGATCCTGGGTATTCCGATGTGGGAGTCGGTAATTGTACTCGTATTGTTTTCAGGTGTTTTTGCTTATACGGGTGGTCTTAAAGCCATCGCACGGGTAAACGTTTTCCAGATGATCCTGCTAATTGGTGTGTCCCTAACGCTAACTATTCTGGGGATACTGAAGGTAGGTGGGCTGGCTAAATTGCATGCCGGCGTGCCTGCAGATTTCTGGCATCTTATCCATCCCGCAAATGATACTAAATACCCCTGGCCGGCTATTCTGCTTGGCTATCCGGTAGCCGCCATCGCCTTTTTTTGTACGGATCAATCGATGGTGCAATCAGTTTTAGGCGCTAAAAATCTGGAACAGGGGCAACTGGGTGTAAATTTTATTGGATGGCTAAAGATCTTGTCACTTCCGTTATTCATTCTTACGGGCGTGCTGTGCCGTGTGTTGTTTCCAAACCTGAAAGACCCTGCCGAAGCCTACATGACCATGGTGAGTAATTTATTCCCATCAGGGATGAATGGTTTGGTAATCGTGGTATTGATAGCCGTACTCGTGGGCACCATTGGTTCTTCCTTAAATTCGCTGAGCACCGTTTTTACAATGGATGTATATGCTAAAAAGATCAACACAAATGCAACCAATAAGCAACTGAAGAAAATTGGACGTTTAACGGTAATTGTGGGATGTGCTTTTGCTGTGATCATAGCCCTGGCAATTGATAGTATAAAAGGGCTAAACCTCTTTGATGTCTTCCAGTCGGTACTTGGCTTTATTGCCCCACCGCTTTCTGTGGTATTCCTGCTCACGGTTTTCTGGAAAAGGACAACACGGAAGGCAGTTAATTTTACCTTATCCGTAGGATCTGCATTCAGCCTTGGCACCGGCATATTTTACCTTTGGGTATTTCCGCCAGATAAAAATGCGTTCTGGCCACATTACCTGCTGTTATCATTTTACATTTTCGCTTTTCTTTTTTTTCTGGCGGTAATGATTTCGATGCTTGACAGGTCGCCAGAAATTTATAAACCTGATTTAGAACTTCAGGAACTTCCAAAAACAACTTTTCGTGTTAAATTAGCGTGGACAGCGCTGGTTGTGGTCATGATCACACTCTATCTCATTTTCGGATAATATTAAAACTTTAGAAATGATAAATTCCCGGTATTGTAAGCTTCTATTCGCAATTTTCTTAATTCTCGTCCTGTCTGTCGATGGTGCAATGGCACAGTCCAGGCCCACCTGGATTTGGTATCCCGGCGATTTCGAGGTGTGGCTTGGCAACAAGATGCAGAACCGACGTACTGAGCGCGGCACCTTTCTTCCGCCGTTCTGGAAATTTGACAGTCATTATGTGCTGATAGATTTTCATAAGGATTTCGACCTGCCCGAAGCTGAAACTGCTGAACTATTTGTTGAAGGACAGTATAGCGTTAAAATTGATGGGAAGGCGACATTTGGTTATCCTTCTAAACTGGAAATCCCCGCTGGAAAACACAGGATAAGTCTTAAAGTATATAACCAAGGGGCTGTCCCGGCAGTATATGTAAAGGGAAAAAAGGTGGTTTCTGATTCTACCTGGCTGGTTACTTATGAAGATAAAGAGTGGATCGATCAGTCGGGTAAGGCTTCAGATCAGTCTGGCACAACCTGGCTCAAAGCAGCCAGCTGGAATTTTGATAGTCCCTCAGTTCCTCCTTCAAAGTATGCTTTACCCACGCAGGCGCAATCAGCATTACGTTCTGAAAAGAAGGGAAACGGCCTGCTGCTTGATTTTGGAAAAGAAACTTTTGGGTATGTAAAGATCCATGGCCTGCAGGGACAGGGTAATGTTGGTATTTACTATGGTGAATCTAGAGAAGAAGCGCTGTCATTGGACAGCGGGGAAACATTGGACAGGTTAGCTGTAAATTTTAAAGCTAAAACAGATACCATCACTACGCTGACCAAGGCTTTCAGGTATGTGAACGTTGTGCTTCCTGCAGGTGCAACGATGGATTCTGTGTCTATGTTATATGAGTATGCACCGGTAAAAGACAAAGGTAGTTTCCTGTGCTCGGATGCAGAGATCAATAAGATTTACGACGTATCAAAATATACATTCCACCTCAATACCCGTGAATTTTTTATAGATGGGATTAAGCGCGACCGCTGGGTATGGTCTGGAGATGCCTATCAGAGTTTCCTGATGAATTATTATCTGCTGTACGATTCGCCTACGGTGACGCGTACATTGCTTGCGTTGAGAGGAAAGGATCCTGTGACCAGCCATATCAACACGATCATGGATTACACTTTCTACTGGTTCATGGGCATTAAAGATTATTACCTGTATACGGGTGATAGAACTTTCATCGAACAGTTTTATCCGAGGATGAAAAGCCTGATGGATTACTGCCTGTCCAGGACCAACAAGGATGGTATGCTGGAAGGGAAGGCGGGCGACTGGGTGTTTGTCGATTGGGCGGATGGTTTAAGCAAAAAGGGAGAACTTAGTTTCGAACAGATTCTGTTTGCGCGAAGCCTTGAAATGATGGCAGAAAGTGCTTCAATGCTTAAGCATACTGAAGAGGCGGCAAACTATGCGCAGTTGGCGAAAACAATTAAAGCTAAAATAATGACCAACTACTGGAATGCAGGCAAGCATGCGCTTGTACACAGCAGTGTTGATGGGCAGCAAACAGCTAACGTAACGCGATACGCTAATATGTTTGGGATCTTCTTTGGTTATTTTACGCCCGGGCAGGAGCAGGAAGTGAAAAAACACGTGCTGCTGAATGATGATATCCAAAAGATTAAGACACCATATATGCGGTTCTATGAATTGGAGGCGCTGTGTGCGATGGGCGAACAACCATATGTGCTCAAAGAGATGAAGGCCTACTGGGGCGGAATGTTAAAAGAGGGAGCAACCAGTTTTTGGGAAGAGTATGACCCCGCCAAGAAAGGAACGGCGCATTTGGCCATGTATGGCCGTCCGTTTGGAAAAAGCCTTTGTCATGCATGGGGCGCAAGTCCCCTCTATTTGCTGGGCAAATATTTTATAGGAGTAAAGCCGCTATCTCCCGCTTATGCAGAATGGGTTTGCGCACCAAAGCTAGGTGGCTTAAAATGGATGCAGGGAAAGGTACCAACAACTGAAGGTGAAATTGAATTGTATTGCAGCAAGACAGAGATTAAAATCAAGTCGCCTGTAGGAACTGGCATACTCAGGATCAAAAGTAAAACCTTACCAGTAGTCCCTGGAGCAAGGGTCAAAATCGCAGCCACTGGCATATATGAAATCGCGGTAGAAAAAGGGAAAGAGTATAAAGTGAAGTACCAGGCGATATAGTAATATGGTTTAAGACAAGATGGATTATTTATTCATCTTGTTATCACCACTCCCTGGAATATAACCCAGGTCGGGCGTAAGCCAGTGTAAAAGCATCACCCTTGAATATCGGTAGTTGAATGGTGCACAGATAAATACTGTAAGAAAAAGCACGCCTACATAATACCATAAATTGTCATAAGTGAGTGGTAAACCCAATATATACATAGCTACGCTGGCTGTTATCATCTCCGCAACGTTCATCGCATAACTGATAAACATGGATACATAAAAGAAGCCGGGTTCGCGTTCAAAACGTAAATTACAATATGGACAGTATTCATTTGTAGTCTGACCTTTGAATGAAAGCGAATACATTTTCCCTGAAAAGATATCGCCTTTTCTGCATCTTGGACATTTGCATTGTATGACGGCCTGTAGTTTTGATATAGGTGGTTTCATTTCAGTATTTCCTCTACATGTAAATCATAAACAGGGGCGGATTGTTTTACCGAATATCCATAATACTGATTATCAAATCAATTGATCCTGTTTGCGCTTAAACCGCGGTTTTTTATTAAAAAGTTTATTTCATTTCAGAATTTATGTTACATTTGTCGCCACGACAGGATGCTCCATTGCTGTCAAATGCCCGGATGGCGAAATTGGTAAACGTTGCGGTCTCAGAAGCCGTTGGAGTAAGATCCTTGAGAGTTCGAGTCTCTCTTCGGGCACATTTGCAGATTCTTTCTGTAGTTGAGCAAAACTTAAAAAACCTGCAGTTTTCAAACACTGCAGGTTTTTTTGTATCCATCCACTTGCCAGTTCTCCATTCATCTGTATGTAAAGTCAAATCTTTTGTGTCATCAAATGTTTCCCGATCATAATATCTAATTTTATAAAAACAGCGAATAAAGCTGGATTGTATAAATAGAATTCATGAGTAATCAAAAATCATAAAATGGCAGGAATCACTTATTCAGTATTAGACCTGGCCGCAGTAGTGGCGGGTAAAACCCCTGAAGATACTTTTCGCAATAGCCTAGATCTGGCCAAACATGCAGAAGAACTAGGTTATACCAGATATTGGCTGGCAGAACATCACAATATGATCAGTGTAGCAAGTTCAGCTACTTCCGTCCTGATCGGATATATCGCAGGCGGAACTAAATCCATCCGTGTAGGATCGGGTGGTATCATGTTGCCCAATCACTCACCACTGGTAATAGCAGAACAATTTGGTACGCTCGCATCATTGTACCCTGGAAGAATAGACCTTGGCCTCGGCAGGGCCCCCGGTACCGATCAAATAACGGCAGCGGCAATAAGAGGTACACGTTTTAATGCAGCAAACGATTTTCCTGAGGATGTGGAGCAGTTGCAACGTTATTTTTCAGATGACAACAGGAACAGCCAGGTGAGGGCAATTCCTGGTGAAGGACTGGATATCCCCATCTGGATTTTGGGTTCAAGTACAGACAGTGCACGCTTAGCAGCAGCTAAAGGGCTTCCTTACGCTTTTGCAAGCCATTTTGCCCCTGCCCAGTTTTTAACGGCTATTAATATTTACCGTCAGAATTTCAAACCATCTGAAACACTTAAGGAACCTTATGTAATTTCTTGCGTAAATGTGGTTGCAGCTGATACAGACGAAGAAGCCAATAGGTTAACAACTTCTTTACTGCAGTTTTTTGTAGGTGTAATTACTGGTCGCCGCAGGTTATTGCAACCGCCGGTTGACAGCATGGATGGCATCTGGACGGAAGAAGAACAGGCTGGCGTGGCACAAATGCTTGGATGTTCATTTATTGGAAGTCCCGAAACAATTAAAGAAGATATACAGGCGTTCATCAATCAGACTAAGGTAGATGAAGTAATGGTTACTTCGCATATTTACGACCATCAGGCTAGGATTCATTCTTATGAATTGTTTGCTGATGTTATTAAAACGATTAAGTCGCCGGTTTTAACTGGGCAGTCTTCTAATTAAAAGCTAAATTTATACCCAATGGAATACAGACAATTAGGCGCATCAGGTTTAAAGGTGCCAGTATTGAGTTTCGGAACCGCAACGTTTGGCGGCGGAAATGAATTTTTTAAAGCATGGGGTACCACCCAGGTTGATGAAGCAAAAAGACTTGTTAATTTATGTCTTGATGCGGGGGTCAATTTATTTGATACCGCAAATGTATATTCCAGGGGATTATCTGAAGAAATTTTGGGTAAGGTACTGGAAGGCCTTCGCGATCAGGTACTTATTTCTACCAAAGCTACCTTTAAAATGGGCGATGACGCGAACGACTATGGCTCATCACGTTTACATCTGGTAAAACAATGTGAAGACAGTTTGAAACGGTTAAAGACTGATCATATCGATATATATCATATGCATGGTTTTGACGCTACGACGCCTGTTGAAGAAACATTACGCACTCTTGATAACCTTATTCAAAGTGGAAAAGTACGTTATATCGCCTGTTCCAATTTTTCGGGCTGGCACCTGATGAAATCGCTTTCGGTTTCTGAGAGATATGGCTGGTCTAAATATATTGCGCATCAGGCATATTACTCGTTACTGGACAGGGAATTTGAATGGGAACTAATGCCGCTGGGAATTGACCAGAATGTTGGCACAATTGTATGGAGTCCTTTGGCTTCAGGACGTTTGTCTGGTAAATACAGGCGTAACCAGCCATTGCCTGCGGACAGTCGTGTACAACAGGGGGGCGGACATGGTCCGGCATTGAATGAAGAGCGCCTTTTCACTATCGTAGATGCACTTGACGAGGTGGCTGAAGAAACCGGAAAATCTGTTGCACAGGTTTCCCTGAACTGGTTATTACAGCGTCCAACAGTTTCAAACATTGTTATAGGTGCAAGGAACGAAGAGCAACTGACACAAAATCTTGAAGCGATAGGATGGAACCTGACCATAGATCAGGTGAAAAAACTGGATGATGCAAGTAAAAGTGAACCTATTTATCCATATTGGCACCAGCAACAGGATCTGGTACTGAACCCTTTACCCAAATTTTATTAGACCTTAAGTCAATAAGGAAAACCAGCACAGCATTAAATTATTGCTGTGCTGGTTTTTATGTTTAAAACCCTCATATATAAACGCGATATTAAACCATTGACAATCTCTTTTTAATTGTAAATTAGTCCCAACTAAATATAAATTTTATGAGATATATTTCAATGGTATTGCTGTTTACAGCCATTTCTTTCACAGGTTTTGCACAGAATAAAGATGCTATTCTTGGGCAATGGATTAATTCTACAGGAGAAGCACATGTAGAGATTTATAAAAAGGGCGTTAAATACTTTGGTAAAATTGTATGGCTGAAGACGCAAAAAGATGAAAAGGGAATTGTAAAAACGGACCTTAAAAATCCTGATCCCAGCCTGCGCAGTAAACCTATTCTCGGAATGGAAATGCTGAGAGATTTTGTCTATGATGACGGTAAATGGACTGACGGTAAGATCTATGATCCTAAGTCGGGCAAAACGTACAGTTGCAATATGAATATTAAAGAAAATGGAGATTTAAATATGAGAGGATACATTGGTATATCAATAATTGGAAGATCTGAAGTATGGAAAAGAGTTAAATAGATGCGTATATTTTTTTACATCCTGTTATTTGCACCTTTTCTTGGCTTTTCACAAAGTTATGAGCTGGGTTCTTTAACAACAGAAACAAACACGAGTATAAGAGGTCTGTCGGTTGTGTCTGACAGCGTAGCCTGGGTAAGCGGCAGTAACGGCTTCGTAGGAAGAACTGTCGACGGGGGTAAGGACTGGAAATGGACAAAGCCCAAGGGCTACGAAAAATGCGACTTCCGTGATATCGAGGCCTTTGACGGAAACCGCGCTATCATTGTAAATGCCGGGTCGCCTGCCTATATACTAAGAACCGAAGATGGCGGTAAAAACTGGACCGAGTGTTATAAAAACCTCGATTCGGCGATCTTTCTCGATGGAATGGATTTCTGGGATGAAAATAATGGGATCATCTTTGGTGATCCCATACAAAACCGTATGCAAATCCTGACCACGACAGATGGCGGTCGGCACTGGGGTAATTCAAGTGCCGGTTTAAGATATGATATGGCACCAGGAGAAGCTGGTTTTGCTGCCAGTGGCACCAGCATAAAAACATTGGGCAGTGGAAAAGTATGGATTGCCACCGGGGGTAAAAAATCGAATATTTACACTTCAGATAATTACGGCTTGCTTTGGAAAAAGTATGATTGCCCAATTTTGCAGGGCCAAAATAGTACAGGTGCTTTTTCAATTGATTTTTATGACGAAAACCAGGGTATAGTGGTAGGGGGCGATTATCAAAAAGATAAAGAGAACGCTAATAATGTATTGCTGACCAGAGATGGTGGTAAATCCTGGGATAAACCTTCCCGTCCTGTTTTTGGATACCGTTCGGGGGTAACATGGTTTAATGATAAAAGCTGTTTTGCTACTGGCACTTCCGGCACGGATGTTTCAAGGGATGGCGGCTACCATTGGTACCACATTTCTGACGATAGTTTCAATGTAATCAAGAAGGCCAAGAAAGGCAATTTGATTCTTATGGCCGGTAATAAAGGCCTCATTTATGCCATCAAAGTTAAATATGACTAACACTATGACAATCATAAAACCCACTATTAGTATCGAATATTGTCCAAAATGCGGGTGGATGCTAAGAGCTGCCTATATGGGACAGGAACTGCTCAGCACCTTTACAGACGAAATCCACGGCGTACTACTTCAGCCCAGTGAAACGGGCGGTGCATATATTATCAGGATTGATGGCAACATTGTCTTCGATAGAAAAGAAAAAGGCCGTTTCCCCGAAATTAAGGAGCTGAAGCAGCTGGTACGTGATGTGGTGAGCCCTGAGAAGAGCCTGGGCCATTCTGAGAAGAAAGACTAAATATGTCTCCACTGTTCCATTCGGGCCTTTTCTGCTCTTGTGCTACCAGGTAGCCGATTAAAAAATTCAGTTGTGCATATTTCTTCCCGGCGTTAAAATCAAACATCCCATTGATATCGTCCTGGGGCTTGTGATAATATTTAGCGCGCCATTCTGCCACTGTTTCATTCAGGTTGTTTTTGCCATCTTCAGTTTTGCTGCCATATTTAATATGCAAGGCGGGGATTCCTGCAACAACAAAACTGTACTGGTCACTTCTGGTAAAACGTGCCTGTGCAGGCTCCGGATCAGGTTCTACACTTAAACCAAGAAAAGCTGCCGCCTGGCCCACTTGCTTAATCAGCGAAGAATGTTCTGCGCCAAGTGCGGTTACTGATAACAATGGGGCAATGATGGTTGGCATGTCTGTGTTTACATCACCAACCATATTTTTAACCGGAACAGTAGAGTGAGAGGCAAAGTATTGTGATCCCAGCATGCCCATTTCCTCGCCGGTAACCATTACTATCAGTATAGATCGTTTGGGCTTCACCTTCATTTGCTGATAGATTTTTGCAATACCCAGCAAACTGGCTATTCCCGATGCATTGTCGTGGGCTCCATTATAAAGTGAATCGCCTTCTACTGGTTTACCTATTCCCAAATGGTCAAGGTGGGCACTGTGTACTACGTATTCATTTTTAAGAGCAGCATCAGATCCGGGGATTTTTCCGATCACGTTATAACTAACAATATCCTTATAAGTCGTATTTAACGACACATTGATACCCTGTTTGATAGCGAAGGATTGTGTCTGACCGGCTTTCAGTTGTGCGTTCACCTGCTGCAACCTACGTCCGTTGCTTTCAAAGAGGGAATTTAGGAACTCATATTTAATAGAAGCCAGGAAGCCAATTTGATCTGAATAGTAAATTTGTGAAAAAACTACTTTCCCCTTGTTGTCTATCACGCTATATACCCCATTGTTCAAATCAGCAAGGTGGTTTGTTGAAGAATCTGAAATACCGATGATTACACCAGTGGCACCATGTGCCGCAGCTACGCTTAGTAATTTTCGGTTATTCATCACATGTGCAGCCACAGAAGAGGAGAATTGTGCTGGTGCGCCTTTCGTAATCACAACTGTTTTACCTTTAACATCAATATTTTTGTAATCGTCGTACCCCAATCCCGGTTCACTAATTCCATAACCTACAAATACGAGCGGCGAATTTTGTTCTACAGCAATCCTGGCCGGATTTGGGTACACAATATAGTTGGCTGCAGCCAATGGACCGGGGCTGTTTAAAGGTTCGCCCGTTAAGGTAATTGTTGCATTTTTGACAAAAGCCCTACGCAAGTTCACCTTCTGCAGCCATGTGCCATTTTCTCCGGCCGGGCTTACACCCGATGATTTAAGCCTGCCTGTCACATAATCTACAGCCATCTGATAACCCTCCGTTCCTGGCAGGCGTCCCTTTAGCCGGTCATCTGCCAGGTAAGTAATATCAGCCTTGATTTGATCAGGATTGACGGTTTCAATTGCTTCCCTGATGTTTTTATAGAGCGTTGCATTTTGCGCCAGTGCACCGTTAACGGCCAAAAGTGAACAAACCGCAGAAAAAACGTATATTTTTTTAAAGGCCATAATTCAAGTTTATTAGTATTATTCTTTTTTAATCAGCTGCAGATGATATTCTTGTATCAATGCAGGGTTTTGAGGTGTAAGGGTAAAGGAAACTTTGATATTTGCATTTTCCCCCTCCAGTATGCAATATCCTCTTAGCTGATTTTCTGCAACCAGTTCATGCACCGACTTAATTTTACCAGCCGCGGCATAGATGGATACCGCCTCCTTTTTCAATTCTGCGGTAAAGTAGTCCATAAAAAAGTTTTGCGCAAAAATCCCGCTCTTTTCGGCGGTTTTCCAATCGGGCAGCACTTTCAACAATTCATTTTTGCGCTGCACTAAAATGTCTGAAGCAGGCAGTTGTCTGGGTGTGATACCTGAAATGGAAAGAAGCGTATCAAGCGCATGGCTATTGATCACAGCTGCCCTCGCATAGGTTGCATTTGCAAAAGATACAATGCCAATTCCATATTCCGGCATAATATTCCACTGACTACCAAATCCAGGGAGGCCACCCGTATGGCCAACATATACACGGTTCTCACAATCTTTCGTCCAGCGCAGACCGTAAGCATAGGCATTCACTTGCGGACAGGGTTTTCCGTTGCTGATCGCTGTAGCGTTCATCGAATAAATATTCCATGGATATTGCATTTCCCTTACAGAACTGCGTTTAACCGGTCCATTTTCCTGGTCATCTCTCGGTGGCCATGCAGATAGCTGAAAAGCCATGTATTTACTAAAGTCTTCAATCGTAGTGATCAATCCACCCATTGCGCCATAGCCACCATCATGCAACATCGGTTGTTCAATCCATTTCGAGTCAATCCAGCGGTAACCATGGGCAAGCTGTGCCGGGGGTACTTTTGTATATTCCCAGTATGTATGCGTCATCCCCAGGGGTTTCAGAATATTAGCATTGATATAGTCCTGATAGGGGATGCCGGATACCTTTTTTATGATGTAACCTAAAGTAGCAAACCCAAGATTACTGTATTCATAGCCAAGCCCGGGATCATTTGAAAAAGATAGCCCGTTTTTGTAAATGGCAAGCAGTTCTTCATCAGTGCCCGCCAGCTGCCTGTCGCCCCATGGGTTATCTTCCGGATATCCTGCACTATGGGTAAGCAGGTTCCTGATGGTCACTTCAGGGGCATCTTTTGTTAAAGGCTTTGAATGCTGCATTTCTGTCACGTACATCCCTATCGGATCATCGAGTTTGAGTTTACCTTCATCGCGAAGTTTTAGTATGGCCATTGCCGTAAAACTTTTAGACATAGAAGCAATGCGGAAATCTGATGTTGGTCCTGCAACGGTTTTGCTGGAGATATCAGTGTACCCTATTTGCCCTGTATGCAGTAACTTGCCATCAAGCACAATGCCATAAACCAATCCTGGTATATGGTTTTTTGCCGCATAATCTTCATACATATGCGCTATAGCAGGAAAGGCTGCAGCTACCTTTTCTTCACGCTGGGCATCAGTAAATACAGGAGGTTTATAACTTTGCGCAAAGCCAGCAACTGAACAGGATAAAAACAAACAGACAACAGAGAGCTTTACTACCATGGCATATATACTAATTATTCATCATTTCTTTTAAACGGGGGGCCGCTGCAATGTATTCTTTAAGCAGGTGGATCTGGTTTTTGGCCCTCACCAGGTTTTGTCCCGGGTAACTGGTTCCATAATATACATCGTTATTGAGGAAATCTGCCAGGAAGCGGATAGCTTGCATATACATCATCATCTCTCCCGAAAAGAGGAAATAGTCCTTTTCAGCGGGGCTGAGCACATTGTTCATCTCGCTCATATAGCCACTATAAATGGCTTCAAAGAAATCTTCCCTGATGTATACTTCAGACAAGTCTGCTGTTTCCTCGCCAGCTGGCGAAAGATAAGTCCTGAGCATATCCCCCGTGTCACTTATAAAATATCCTGGCATTAACGTATCCAGGTCAATGGCGCAGATGCCATTATTATCATTGTCAAATAATACGTTACTGATTTTAGTGTCGTGGTGGATTACCCGGAGGGAAAGCGTTTTATTCTCAATCAGCTGCAGGTAAGTTGTTAAGATGTCTTTGTGTGCATAAATTTCAGCGATCTCAGTTGCTGCCGCTTCTTTGCGTTGTTCGCTTGCACCTGTTTCAGCCTGTTCAAATTGCTCGTAACGAAGTCGCAGGTTATGGAAATCCGGCAGGGGATATTTTAAGGGTGCCGGGTCAAAATCCTTTAGTAACCTGGTCAATAAGCCAAATTGTTTAGCCGCTTCATAGGCCGCTTTAATATCTGTGATAGTGGTAATAGTTTTTGAACCTGTTACAAAGGGGAACAACCTGTAGAGTTCACCAGTTTCCGCTTCCACCATTAATCTTCCGTCAGTGGCTGGAACAGGAACAACAAAAAGGTAATCGGGCTGTGTTTCCTTCAGGTATTGCGCAATAAGGCTTAAGTTTCCAGCAATGTCTTGCGGGGTTTTAAATACGTTTACATTGATCTGCTGCAGGATGTAGGTTTTGTCTTTCCCGGTCACCGTATAAGTATGGTTAATCAGGCCGGCACCATGACCAGCAACCTCATATTCAGAAGAGTTTAAATTGTAGGCGTTTAAAATTTGTTCAAGCATATATCTGAAAAGATGTAATCTGTTAACGGTATAAAGTAACAGTTGTTTAAGATCCTAAAATAAGCTTTCTATTGCCACATTTGTAATTTTGATGGTAAAGAATAGGATTGATGATAGTTTATTTTTTTTTTTTTGGGATAAAATGCTGAAATATTGTACTTAGTTAATTAAACGTTTTCGTTTTTGCCCCGTAACCGACTACAAATAACAGGTTGGAGGGGCTGCTCAGCAGTAGAAAAATATGGAAAGAAGAGATTTTATTAAACAAGGTTCAGTTGCGGCCGCAGGATTTGCCATTTTACAATCGGGTAACCTTTTCGCTGCTGGCAAAGACCGGGTACGGCTTGGCTATATCGGCGTGGGAAGCAGGGGCCGCAGTCATATCGGTGAAGGATTACTGCGTGAAGATGTTGAAATTGTAGCGATATGCGATACTCAGGAAGTATCACTTAAGGCTACGCGTGAGCAAATTTCCAAAGCGGGAAAGTTGCTGCCTAAAGAATATACCGGTTCAACAGATGCGTATAAAAAACTGCTTGAGCGTAAAGATCTGGATGCAGTTATCATTGCAACGCCATGGCAGTTTCACCATGCGCAGGCTATTGACGCCATGAAATCGGGCAAATATGTTGGCTGCGAAGTAGTGGCCGGTTTGACGGTGGCCGAGCACTGGGACCTGGTAAATACTTCTGAGCAAACAGGTATGCCTTATATGACGCTTGAAAATGTGTGTTACCGGAGGGATGTGATGGCCGTACTAAATATGGTAAGGAAAGGCCTTTTTGGCGAACTGGTACATTTGGAAGGAGGATACCAGCACGACCTGCGGAATGTGCTTTTTAACGATGCAAAAACCGGAGGTCCTGGCGTAGACTTTGGTCCTAAAGCGAGCGTTGGCGAAGCCCAATGGCGTACACAATTCAATATTGATGTGAACTCAGACCTGTACCCAACACATGGTGCCGGTCCGGTAATGCAATATGCAGATATCAATCGAGGCAACAGGTTTACCAATCTGGTTTCATTTAGTTCCAAAGCCAAAGGCCTTGCGTCGTATGTCGAGGAGAAGTCGCCGGGACACCCAAATGCAAAGATCAATTACAAAAATGGTGACGTGGTGACCACCATGCTGAACTGTACGAATGGCGAAACAGTAATGTTATCACATGATACACACCTGCCTCGTCCGTATTCATTGGGTTTCCGCGTACAGGGTACACATGGCTTATGGATGGACGTAGCGAAAAGTGTATATATTGAACATCAGTCAAAAGAGTTTGATGTATGGGACCCGGCGCAAAACTGGTTTGAAAAATATGATCATCCATTATGGAAGAAATATGAAAAGAAAGCAGTGGGTGCTGGTCATGGGGGCATGGACTGGTTTGTATTCAACGGATTTATTGAAGCGGTAAAACGTAAAGTTCAAACTCCGATTGATGTTTATGATTCTGTAACCATGAGCGTAATCACTCCATTGTCTGAAATGTCGCTTAGTAAAGGTAACCAACCAATTGATTTTCCGGATTTTACAAAAGGAAAATGGAAAGACAAGAAAAATACTTTTGCATTGGATGACAACGGATTGTAAGAAATTATCTTGTTTATCGCTAAGAAACTGATTAGTTTGGGGGAATATTTTCCTCCAGGCTTTACTCACGTCAATGAACAGAAAATTCTTTATCTCTTCCCTAATCTCTGCAGGAGCTTTAATAAGTTTTGATGGCCGTGCCGTTCTATCGGCTGAGCTTCCACTATGGAAACACAAAGTACCGCCTTATTTAAAGGCTGGTGATACGATTGGCATTACCAGTCCCGCCGGATATATTAGTGTAGAGGATGTTCAGCCCTCGGTGCAACTGATGGAAAGCTGGGGATTTAATGTGGTGGTGGGCAGTGCTGTTGGCAAAAAGGACTTTGTTTTCGGGGGAACGGACCAGGAACGGGCAAATGATATGCAAAAGATGCTGGACGATCCTGATATCAAAGCGATCATGTGTGCGAGGGGTGGTTATGGCCTGGTAAGGATCATCGATAATATTGATTTTACCAAATTTAAAAAGCGACCCAAGTGGATTATTGGGTTTAGTGATATTACGGTATTGCATTGCCACATCCAGCGGAATTTTGGGATTGCCACATTACATTCGAAGATGTGTAACAGCTTTCCATCCGTGTGGGCCAATGCCGACCCTGTGCAGATTTCAACTATTCTATCAATTCGGCAGGCCTTATCAGGCGAAGATTTTAAGTACACTGCGCCGAAGGTTGCATTGAACCGCCCAGGAAGGGGAGAGGGGCAATTGGTAGGCGGTAACCTAAGCATTATTGAGACCCTTGCAGGGACAGCATCTGATTTGGAAACCAAAGGAAAGATCTTATTTGTGGAGGATACTGGTGAATATCTGTATAGCATTGATCGTATGTTCTGGAACCTGAAACGAACGGGGAAACTTTCAGCACTTGCCGGATTGATAATAGGTGGGTTTAAAATTAAACCCGATGATCCATCTGAAGAATTTGGGAAAACGATCTACGAAATAGTGATGGAGAAAGTGAGGGAGTACGACTACCCGGTTTGTTTCGATTTTCCTGTAGGGCATCAGAAAAATAACTTTGCCTTGAAGTGCGGGGTGGAGCATATTCTTGAAGTTGGAACGGAAGGTAGTGTTTTAAGATCTTTGTAATGCTTCTGTATGGTACTGATCAAATGAGTATTTTGCTTGGTATTCTTAATACCTTGGCGATTGAAGTAACAGCGACGATGGGAACCTCCAAGCTGAGGGTTTAATTTCCAACAGTTCCTAATCAATATTTAAACGCGGGTTTTAATCCCATAGGGATTGTTATGCCTAAAATTTATAAATAACCAATCATTTTTTAATCGCACAGTATAATTATGTTAGAAAAACGGAATACTAAAGAAGTAAAGTTGCATGACATGTACCGGTATGGAAATATTAAAAACAAGAATAGAATCGTCCCAGTGTTAAGATTGGAAGGCGATTGGCTAATTTTCGTCGTAAAACCAGGAAATAAATGCTCTTTTATGCCTTAATCGTCTATTAGCAGATACAGATATTTTTTGAACTTCTGTATCTGCTAATTTGGCTTTTGGTATAACAAATTCTACTATGACTCTACTAAGAGACTATTTCCAATCTACTTGTGTGTAACTAGCATATTTTAGTAGATTTAGAGCCGTTTAAACCCCGTATTGCAATAGTTTCTTTTACAAGTAAACTGTATTATTCTACGTAAAATATTCTGCGGCGCTTCTGATATTTTAAAAAAAAGGCGGACAATACCAGACGAATGCGGACACGAGCGGACAGTTGCGCCGCGCCCCTTTTTTTCGGTATGTTCTTGATATACATTTGTATAAATTCTAAAACTAATTAATATGGCCAGAAGAATAGGTGATTTCCTAGTTGGTGTAGTTGGACCAATTAGCCTCAGAGTAAATAATGGAACACAGGTGGTATCCTCAAGGGTTGCACCCGGAACAATGAAACAAACAGAAGCGACTAAACGATCCGCCGGTAGCTTTGGATCGGCCAGTACTTTCGCTAGCTGTATGTACCGAAAACATAAGATCCCGCTAGAGGACATGGGTGACCGCAGTACGTTCAACCGCTTAAACAAGAAGAGCGTTGAGATTTGGAACAACAGCCGAAATGCAGAAACCGATAAGTATCGATTTTCAACGGAGAACTTTAGTAGTCTATCAGGGTTTGATTATAATATTGAATCCCCGCTGATGAAAAGAGTGGCAGCCTTGCCAGTGATCAGTTATGAGGCTGGGCTGTTAACGGTAGCTTATACAAAAGTGTTTCAGGAAATTAAACTAAAATTTCCACCTAAAAGTCATCAATGCGTTATAATAGCAACTGTTGCAATCTTTGATCTGGAAAAGCAGAAAACAACCAATGTTCTGTTGGCAGAGAATTGTATTATTAATAGTAATAAGCCAGGGCTCAATGCTATTGAATTTAAATTTGAAGTACCGGGAGGCTGTCTTTGTGTGGTCAGTATGTTCTTAAAATATTATACTGTTGTGCATGGGAGAACTTTGCTGAATACGAAAAAATTTAGTCCTGCAGCAATATGTGGGGCAATCATTACGCCTGGGAGATATCAGGACGACGATGGAAGGATATGGCGGCCGATCAAACATAAGACGCCAGCAAAATTAGATATTGTCCTGCCCTAAGCGGTGGGACAATTCTGGTCATTACATTTGTTATTTCCAGATTTTCATAAGGATAATTGCGTACGCAATGGTGATACCCGCCCAAAAGATGAAGCTTTCAAAATTGGTTTCAGGAAAATGTGGTGCCTGTGATAAAAAAGCTGCGCTAAGCAGAAGCATGATAATACCCAGCCCCGCAGAAAAAATGTTCCGTTTTGCTTTATTGCCTTTCAAGATCGTTTCGGCAATGTTGGGAATAGTCGAACTCCTGATACTATGCGGATCAAAATCCAAATGTTCTGCCAATATGGTAAGTGTGTAAGCTCTCGGTATCACTTCACCGTTCTCTATACGTTGAATGGAACGTAAACTAACCCGCGTCAATTCAGCTAGCTGTTGCTGGGTATAATCTTTGTGATTTTATCAATTCGGCTGTTTTTTCTTTAGTAGGGGGCATACGACAGAGACGTCATTTTAACGCCATTTACATATGACGGCAAAATATCTTCCTCAAAGCTAATAAATTCGGGACTTATTCGTTAATATGCGACCGGCATTGTTATTCAGCTTTTACTCACATTTTTTATTCTAAAATATGTACAGCACCAGGACCTGGAAGCACTCGGTCTTAAACCAACTAAACGTCGTTTGGTGCAGTTGCTACTTGGCTTCTCCTGGCCCATACTATACTACTTTTTGTTTGAATTCTCTGTCTCAGGTCTTGTTCACAACCCATTTCATATCAATCCTCATTACACATTTACCAATTTCATCAGGTCTGTGCAGTATTTATTGCGATCGGTAGTTTATGAAGAGCTTATATTTAGGGGGGTATTATTTTATATACTCATTAATAAGATTGGTGCACAACAAGCTATTTTAATATCTGCAGCTGCCTTCGGTGTATATCATTGGTTTGCATGGCAGGCATTTGGGAACCCTGCACAGATGCTCGTCATATTTTTATCGAAGTAACTTGGCGGAACTTTATTGTTATGTATTGCAAAGCAATTTTCAATATTTAGCTATTGGTGCCTGTAGAAATATCTGTCTCTGTTCACTGATGTGGATACTTAATGAAACCATTGGATTCAATCCATTGAATAGCAATATTAACTGGATCCTTTGTTTTTGAGAAGGCGGTGTTATGTCCTAATTCTGGGAATAGCTGGTATTCATACTGTTTGCCTTGCGTTTTAAGCACTTCGAGGCGTTCCATTGATAAACGTACAGGAACCTGGACATCTTTGCCTCCAAAAAGCCAAAGCCCTGGAATCGCGAGTTTGCTTAGCGCATCACGCGGATCTGTGTCTGCAAACTGATAACGATCAGCATCACTTTTTATATGCTCCCGTACCTCATCTTCTGTGTGGGTTTCCCAAAAACTAGGTTTTCCTGCAGTGTAAAACTGAAAGCGCAATTGCTCGAGAGTGGTAATAACAGGTCCGCTAAACAAAATCATAAAGTTTACATTCTTGTTTTTTTGCGCAGCCAGGGGAATTGTCCAGCCAGCCTGGCTAAAACCCATCAGGCCCAGCAACCCGTGAGTTGGCGGCAGATGTGACAATAGAGCGTCAGAAGCTGAACTTGCATCCAAAGCCAGTAGGTTAAGATTAGCTGAATCAATATTATTGGTTCCCACTTCCGGTCCTGCATAAATTCCACCCGATTTTCCAGCCCCTCGTTTGTCATAAGTTAATACCGCAATACCATGTTTTGCCAAAGTTGAAGCCATTTCCAGCATTCTGGTTTCCCGACCAGATCCATGTACAAGAACCACCGCCGCATAAACCTGTCTGGGTTTAAAGATAGTACCTGCCAAAATAACACCTGCGCTTTTAAACTCAACATTTTCCGTGCTGAATTCCGGAGGGGAAGAGGGCTGAACTGGAGTTTGTCCGAACAAGCTAAAATTGAAGCAGCAGAGCAGAAGATATAGATATTGTTTCATGGTATAATTTTAAGGATGTTATTCCTGTTAGTGCTTATTATAAATATGGAGCAATATTAGCTCATTAGGAATTTTGATGCTTAAAAATGTGACGAAACAGGTGAAAAATGTGACGAAAGCTGAGGAGGCTATCTTCCCAAAAAGGGTGTAAACGAAAAAGCTCGCTGTTTCCAGAGAGCTTTGTACTCAGAGCGGGAATCGAACCCGCACGACTTTTAAGGTCACAGGATTTTAAGTCCTGCGTGTCTACCAGTTCCACCATCTGAGCAGGTGTAAAACCTTGTAAAAATAAAAGCCTTCAA